>Ga0209172_10004865_pt1 | contig 17185 bp, 9 predicted proteins | sample LarsenN4metaG_FD_184113 | JGI IMG/M metagenome (GOLD analysis project Ga0209172, IMG submission 184113) | Hot spring sediment bacterial and archeal communities from British Columbia, Canada, to study Microbial Dark Matter (Phase II) - Larsen... ... | reverse complement strand
GATTATCTGGTTTCAGTTACTCAAACGCATCCAATCTCACGCTGATATTGCGGCTCATTTTGGGTTCGATATTGACCTCAAACCTCGCTTAGAATCGGCTTATTGAGAATGCTGCAAGATCTCAGTGATCCAAAAAAACATATCTACACTCAGCAACGCCGATTGTCGCAGTAGTTCGACAAGCCTAAAAGTGTGTACTGGGCTTCCAAACAAAAAAGGTCTTCTTATCATCCTGAATCTCAACATATTTGGGTTGAATCAGTTCATCAGGCAGATAACAAGTAAACAGATCTTTTGTGTATCGGCTTAGCAAACCTGGATAGGATGGTGACAACTTTTCGCCAGTGGTTTGCTGTACAAATGTTAAATCAATTGCTGCTGCAATTCCCAGTTCTTCGCGTAATGCGCGTCTGGCTGCGTCCAAAGGGTTTTCATCACGTCGGCGTTTCTCGGAAATGCCTTCAATGCCTCTGCGTCGCGATCGCCCATCGGTAAACTCTTGCCGATCTTCAATCAGCTTCCCGGCACTGGAGAAGACTTCAACCAACACCACCTGAACCAAACGCACATAGCGGTCATCTTCCCAAATAATCTCACATTCTCTTTGCTCAATTTCCCGCAGCAAAGCTGCAAAAGTCTTAGCCTCACCGACTCCATAAAGTGCTTGATCCAACCATTCAAACAGCGGTGGTTGCATTGTTTAATCTTTACCTCGCGGGTTTCAGGAAATTAGAACTATACCAGAACTGTCTTGATATCTGTCATTATCCCCAAAACTTCTCTGATGCAAGCGATCGCGAATAAAACAATTCCCTGGCTATGAGGGTTGCTGACCCTATAAAACGGGGCGTACTTCAAGCCACAGGATTTGTATGGCAGGATCTAGGAGATTGGGTGAGAATCTCGTAGAGTTCATCTTAAGCAGCGGGCAGTCCCAACCATTCTGGGTGCAGTGCCGTCTCATCAAATTGAATGCCCGTCTTATAGGGTTCGTAACGACCTGTCGCAGCAGCCGATATTGTTTTTGCTAACAGTGCTGTTACTTCCTGCGCACTCATTGGTTTATAGCTGTCAATAGCAGCGATCGCCTGGTCTAGAATCTCTCGACGGTCAATCCCAGTGATGACAACGGAGGTCGGCAAATTGAGAGCATAATGCAGACATTCAATTGGAGATACTGTATTACTTTTGAGGATGTGTCCATCTGCCATCGATTTCATGCCTAGAACCCCAATCCCCTGTTCAACTAGAACGGGCAACACATGGTGCTGAAAACTCCGAAAATGAGCATCCATCACATTGAGTGGCATCTGAACTGCATCAAATCGAAACTCATTCTGTTTCGCAATCTCTAGCATGCGTAAGTGAACTAAAGGGTCTTTATGCCCAGTGAAACCGATGTAGCGAATTTTTCCAGCTTGTTTTGCGTCTAAAAATGCTGCGATCGCGCCATCTTCAGCAAAGATCCGATCCGGGTCTTCGAGTCGAATGACTTCGTGAAATTGCAATAAATCGATGCGATCGGTTTGCAATCGTTGTAAGGACTGATCAATTTGTTGAGCTGCTAACTTTTTGGTGCGCCCGTCAATCTTCGTCATCAAAAAAACTTTCTCTCGGTGACCATTCCGCAGCGCCTTGCCCATCCGGTTCTCACTGACACCCTCGTTATAGTCCCAGCAGTTGTCCATGAAAGTAATACCCTGATCAATCGCACGATGAATGAGGTCAATACTTTCCTGTTCATCTTTCGGATGCCCAATATGGAAACCTCCCAGCCCGATCGCCGAGACACGTTCCTGAGTCCGTCCAAGAGTTCGATACAGCATCTGTTTTTGCAATTCACCTGACGCAGGATAGATCAACTCTTGCCTCAATTACGTCTATCAAATGACACAAAATGGTCAAAGGTTTCTCACTCAGAAAACTCTGTACCTCACGCAAATAGCAAATTATTGAGTAATACCAATTCTCTAAATCCCATTTACAGATTCTCGTAGGGGCAGTTCGCAAACCGCCCTTACAGATAATTAGCCCAGTTTTGAAGAATTGATATAATGCCAGAAATTAGCTTAAGTTGAAGAACGAAAATCCTTAAAAACAGTTCCTGATTAATCTGCATTCTACATTCGCTCAATCTCATATTGATCTGGAGTTTGGACTAATTCAAAAAATACACCATATTTAGGAGGGGCGCTAGCACAGCCCTAGCGAAGCCATGCCAAAGGCTATTGCCGCAAGGCTATACGGCTGTTCGCCCTTACGTATAGTGGAAAATTGCGTTTAGTCTAAAGTCCAATATTGATCTTTCAAGCAAGTGATCCAGTTACTGTCTTGATGAGGAAACTTAATTGAGATGATGAAAAATTGGTGTAGGGGCGATCGCCCCTACATGACTACTGTTTTTGTTTTGATAGATCCGATGGCAGCCCAAGCAACAACGCAATTGGCGCAGCCAGCAGTAACCACATCGCACTTTGAAGGCCAATCTGCTGTGCGACAAAACCTAACATCAGCGGAATAAAACTACCAACAAAACCAGTGATGTTGCTAAGGGTCAACACCGCGCCACTCTGCCCTGGCATAGTGCTGTAAAGTTGTCCCTTTAAGATGGAATACCAACCTGCATTTAATAAACCCAGGCAACCCAAAATAATCAGCTTGATTGTCAGATTAGAACTAACCAGAAAAACTGGATAAATACATAAAACCAGACTCGCACTAATCTTCAGATAGTCTAAACCGCGTATTCGCTCCAGCAAGGGAATGAGGAGAAAGTCTCCTAACAGGCCAAACCCTAGCCACACTGAAACAGCTAAACTTGCCTGCGTTGGATTGGCTCCCATGACATCTACAAAGTAAAGCGCGATAAACCCGCGCAGTATATCTAGCATCAGATCAGAAAACTCTAGCAATGCCAACCAACGAAATACGGATGGTCTTTTTAGCGCTGCGATCGCGTTCCAAATTCCATGCTTAAAGCTAAATTTTGCTGGGTCTGAGTGAGATCCTGCGATCGCGGCCGTTGGATATCTCCAGAGCAATATCAGCAACAGACCTGTCAAGATTGCTAATAAGCAAAAAGCACCTCGCCAGCCTCGCTGTAAAACATTTACCCCTGCCAAAAGCAATGGCCCTGCTACATTTCCTAGAGAACCTGCTAACGCCCAACGTGCCATATTTTGCTCGTGGCGAGTAGGTTCAAGATCCATAAGAGAAGCCTGAGATAAACTGACAAAACTGCCAGAGGCAGGGTTTAGCACGATAAACCCGATCAGAAAAAAGTCAAATTCTTGACTGATAGAGATCAGCCCCAGGGCGATCGCAAATGCCAATCCCCCAGCGAGAATCAATGGTCGGCGTTGACCCAGATCGCTCCAAATTCCTAAAAAAGGTTCAATGACGCTACCGATTACGTTTGGCAGCGTTAGAACAAGACCGATCTGCACGTAGGAGAGCTGTAAATCATGGCGAATTAAAGGCCATGCAGCACCCCGCACCCCATCGACTAATTCATCTAATAGTTCAATCGCTAGAAAGAGGATAATCGGCGCGATCGTCTCTCTAACGGAATTGTTTTTACCCGTCCGCATTGTCAAATTCTCCGCCGTTGATGATAGCCAAGCTTCGGTTAGCCAATGTATTGCGTAACGCAACACATAACGCTGCTGGCTCAGGCGGAGGAATCCACGAACAAAATGTCTGCCTTACAGATATAGCTAAGAAAGGTAAGGCAAACGTTTGCTGAGTTTTGTTTTTAGAAAGTTACCAGGGTGGGAACTTCATGATGAGATCAGGGACTCAACCCAAATTTGAACGTTTGTAGTATATTGTAGTGCAAAATCTTCAGTTGTGCTTTGTAGCGCTACACGTAAAGTTTGGTACAAGCATCCTTTTAAGGTCACTAAATCAGCATTCCAGGTTCAATTTACTTCATTGGCTTGCGTTGAAATCCAGCAGCGCCACCTGTCGTGAACCAATACTCCCACTCACCACCTGTCGCTTGTGACCAATTAGTCAGGTCAAAGTGCCCACTACCCTCTGGTGTGCCTGAGATTTTGTAGACCTTCACCGCTTGACCATTCCAATTCCAAATGAGCGGCAACCCCGGTTGGATCTGTTCGGGTGCATGACCGAGAGTTTGCAAAAAATAAGCATCTTGACCCTGACTACTGCCATTTCCAAATACTTTCGCAATTCCTCTTTCGTTAATCGCAACGAAAGCGCCTTCTTCCAGTCCAATTCCATAAACCGGAAACGCCTTATTTGTGTCATGCATAATCCTGGCTAAAAAGCCAAATAACCTGCCATGACGAGTTTCAGTATGGTCGTCATTCAGACGATCTAGGTGTGTATCTGTAATTACATGTTTGAGAATTGGAACTTTGATGAAATCGCTTCGGTAAATATCTTTTGTGTTGTGGTGAAAGGGATCATTTAGTATCTCTGAACTGAGGATGCCTGCATGGGCAGGGGCGTAGTAATAATCACCCAAGATTGCCATGCCTGCGCTTGTTCCAGCCACAGGTACTTTTTTTTGATTGATTAAGTCATTGATAGCCTCTTCGATCGCCGACCCTTCCCAGTAGTTCTCATAGGCATCTTGATCGCCACCTGCAATAAATAAAGCATCGGCATTGCGAATATATCGAATCACTTCTGGATTGTTTGCCGCCCCCCGGCTATCGATCGACAGTTCGGCAGCAGATGCGATCAACTCGCGATATTGTTCACAAAGCCAGCTAGCCTGACCACCTGACCGACCTGAGCGCAGCACCAAATAGTGACCTCGATCAACCCGTTTAAGAAACCATTGAGTTGCGGCATCCTCGCCCAATCGCCCCTCTTCTGCGCCTCCGATCAACAAGATACCAGCGCGGGGGTTTGCACCTGTTGGCTGATCACGTCCACACTCAAGATGATACTCAAAGCGATCGCTATCATCATCTAGTTCTTGAGACATTTGGCTGGCTCTCTCCTTTCGTATGCGCTGTAGCAACTGGATCTTGTTTTGAGTCGGTGGCTTTAACCCTCTTTCCACTCGCCAAACTAAGGTGTGGTTTGATCAGTCGCAAGGGGCAGCAGTAATAAGATTATTTTACGATCACAGATAAATTTGGGATTTCTTTTGTTGCGAACAGAAATATACCTTCCTACACAATTGAACGGAGAGATCGCTTCAAAAGTAGGAGTGAGAAGGTAAGGGATCCGCAAACCAGTCAAATCCCAGTTGGAGAGCCGTCGATGCTAGAGGTTTAGCAATGCCAAGCCCCTCCAATGAGATCACATTTACCTGCAACCCCCTCAAAAAGAGAGGAGCGAATTTCAACTCACTCAAGCCGCTATTCAGTCACTCAAAATGATATTTTTCTTATCTTAGTTGGTAACTTTCTTACAGTTCTCTTGAGCTAATTAGCAATCTCCTGGTTTGAGGAGTACACACCATTCAAAGACCGCAACAGAATAAAGTTGTAAGAGTCCTGGCTGATTGACTGAGCGTACGCGTAGGAGAGGTAAGAGCGATAATCTGAGCGATCGGCGAGATAAACCTGGAAAAAGGCGAGTGACAGCGCTTTTAGATAGACTTTTGCGGCTTCTGGTGCCTGGACAGTGACGGCCTCTGCTTCTACCTTATCCATCGTTTTGAGCGTTCTCAGGGCATAAAAATTGAGATTGAGGTGATCAACCCCCTCGGCAACAACCAAATACTTATCATCGGTTTGCAATGCATTAAAAGCTGGGAGCTGTTCCAACACGAGCGAACTGAACATATCCTTGCTCACTGCCCCCCACAGCACAGGAATCTGAATTTGGCTTAGGCCGCTTTGCCCATAAAGACTGCTGCTACCGGGGAATAGAACAGAAGCCGCCTTAATCCGAGGGTCGCGGAAGTTATAGTCCTTACGAGGTAATTCCAGCGCCTGACACTGCACCAGTAGCGACACATTGACTAGATTTTTCTGAGGGCTACAATCAGCTTCTAATTGGTCAAAATCGATCTTGGCACCCGAAACTGCCAGGGCCGTATCCCCCCCAAAGGAGTTACCAAAAACGCCTACTTGTTTAAGGTTGAGCTGGTTCTTAAACTCAGTTGGATTCAGTCGTTCCAACTCGTCTAACAGAAACGTAATATCCTGGGGACGATCAACAAAAGCAGCCGACTCGAACAGATCACTAGCTCTCCCTTCCAAAAATGCCTCGCGTTGTTTGTCATCGCTGCCAGGGTGTTGTGGAATGGCGATCGCAAACCCGTGGGAGGCCATGTGTTGCGCCAGATAATCGTAGAGATCGATGCGCGTGCCAATGCCATTGGTGATGACAACCACTGGAACAGATTTGCCTTCAGGAACATTAGGCAGATACAATAACGCCATCATGTCCCGTTGACGGTTCCCATCTCGCAGCATTTTAGTCTGCTTGACGTAAGTGTAAGGGCCAGGATTTTGCAGGTTGGGCAACTGCTCAAAATCCGTGGATGGCTCCGTTGCTTTAACCGACGCAGAGGTTTGCTTCAACGCACTGACATAAGTTTCTGTTTCTTTGAGTAAAGTAGAAATCTGGTTCCACTGTTCCAAAATCCGCTTCGTGTTCAACCGCATATTGGTTGGAAACTTCTTCATAAAGCCGATCGCGCTTAACCCTTCAGGGTCAGCCGATGCTTGAATCAGTGCTGCCCGAATTCCATACAACCCGTTTTGGTCAGCCGGGAGTTGAATCAGTTCGCCCATATAGGTCAGCAACCGTTCCCCTAACGACGAGTAGAAGAACTGAGCCATTAAGGTCGAGCTAAATTGATAGCGTTGAGACAAAAAGCTACGAAACTTTTCTCGCTGCTCTGGCTTAAGTCGGTTGACCAGAAACGCTAAGTCAGAGTCTACGGTGCCATCTTTGGCGAATACTTCGAGCGATCGCACCGAAATTGAAAAATCGAGTGGCCCATAGTTGAAATTAACGCGCTCAGCTGCCCTAACAGGTTCAACTAGCGGCACAGCAGTTGTGACAGACAGTAGCCCTAATACAATGCTTAATATTCTACGGCGCATAAGGGTTTTGGAGATGCAACTAGCAGATACACGCTTGCTCATCGTAGCGTTCCTTGATTGAAAGCGACAGGATAACCAAAGTAAGCTTTGAAGTTAGGCCAGCTTTGATTAAAAGGCACTTTTATATCCTTACAGAGATAGATGGGGATGTAGCTTTTAATTCCAATAACAGTGTTGTGAGTCACGGTGCTAACTTGCTCAACCTGGTCAAACAGCTGCTCAAGATAATCGCGATCGCCCCCTAGACTAATGACTGATTGACCCGAATTATTTTGGTAGCCCCAAAAATAAAAGTTATGGGCACCACTAATGCCTTTTGGTAAGCCATAACGAGAGCCGTAGAAATCAATTGCCCCAGCATCAGCATACCGCCATGAAAGAATCGCTGTCTGCGCTTGATCCTTAAGCGGTAGCTGGTGATAAACCTGGCTGACCTGAGCCACACTATCCTCCCAACCTAGCATGTCTCTAAAGGGAGAGGGAACCTCGCGCTCGGTGATGGTGACTTTGGCGCGATCGGGCACAAAGTAAACAGACGAGTAGTAACTTGAGATGCGCAGCAACGTCTCGATTGGTAAGATCGGCAATGTCATCGGCATGACAAACAAAATCGTGCTAGCCGCTAACACACCTGGAATCAACAGTCTAAATCGTCGCCGACCCCAAATCCAACGGTCAACCGCGATCGCCCCTCCGGCAAAGAGCGTAGGAAACAGGGGAGCCAGATAGTAAGACTTGCCTTGCAACAGCAAGAAAAGCCCATAGGTGATCACAAAAATCCACCCAAGTAGGCGGTAGGGTTTGCCATCTTTGGACTTGAGAAAGTAGAACAACCCCGCTAACCAGATCGGCGTTGTTAAGGGGTGCATCATCAGTAAGGGTTGCACTAACAGCGCAATAATTGACGCTGGGAAGGGCTTTTTGCTATGGAGTGCAGCCGCTCGTTGGTGCTCTAAAAAAGGTAAGCCGTGTTGAATTTGCCAAATCACAGTCGGCATGGCTAGCGCGATCGCTGCGATCAGGCCGAGCCAGATCCATTTCTTGGTAAACACCTGCCGTCGCGTCATCCACAAGCCCACCAGGGTACTGACACCAAAGAAGAGGATAGAAAACTTATTTAGTAGGCCAACACCGATTAAAACGCCAACTAGCAGCCACAAGCGAGGGCGATGATATTTCAACGCCAGCAAAATCAGGTAGGCGCACACCGTCCAAATCAGCGGCTCAAAAGCATTCATGGTGAGAATGGTATGCATCACCAGAAAGTAGGGTGACACAATCACTAACAAAGCGGCTAAAAATTGTGCATATCGGCTTCCACCCAGTTCGCGTGTCATTAGCCCGGTTACAAAGACTAATAAGGCTCCCGCAATCGCAGGAAACAAGCGGATGGAAAACAAGGAATCCCCCGTTAGAGAGTGGCTGATATGAGCTAGAACCGCAACCAAAGGCGGAAACTCAACATAACCCCAAGCTAAGCGATCGCCAGCGGCCATGTAGTACAACTCATCCGTATGATAGCCATATTGACCATTCGTTAGAAAATGCAGCATTAATTTAATGAATGCTAGCCACCAGAGAATGGCGGTATCACTCCTCAACCACTGAATAACTTGCTTTTGCATCAATACCCTTTCAGATAAAACCAATTAGTGTTTTTGAAGATAAAAATGATCAGATTTTGTATTAAATGAATTGAATAAAAAACATTGTCTAAAGATTGTTTGAACATTTTTGCTCTAGAGATGCAATTTTTCCTAAATGTCAACACACCTAAAATCTATAATTCGAAAATTTACTTGATATCCTGATGATCTAGCTGAATCACGTTATCCGAATCTTTCACAGGTTATAAAGTTCCTAAAAAAACATTTAGTTTCCTAACAAAGACAATCAGCGAATTGATTCACAGCAAGTCTAACGTACTACTTTGTCCATTGACACGGTGGCCTCCAGTCACACTACTCAATGATTCTCAGGTTGCTTTGATTCACAGTAGAATCCGTTACATAACAAAAGAAAATAGGAGAAATATAGGAAACAGATAAGAACACTATAAGAAGCCGTAGAGATTTAAGAAAAAATCAGAAGCTTGATGTTTGTCTAAAAAACTTTACTTTCTAGTTGGATGATTTCAGGTGATTCACAGTAAATTGAATAATAGATAGAAATCAGGAATCGGTGATTCCAGGCGTGTTGTTACCCGCAAGACTATGACAAGGAGGTGGACGATGACTGTATTACATGCTGAGCAAGTATCTGAAATGGCTCAAACGCTTCAAAAGCAAGGCACAGAGAGTCTCGTTCACGCCTGCACGATTTAGGATGATGCTCTGGACTTCTTTGTGAACCTTGCCCTCAACAAGTGATCACAAATCGGAAATCCAATGAATTTAGAACAATTTGGCTGGAGCGATCGCCAAGCTCACAGCTTCATACCTTATTGCCAGCAAGGTTTTAGTGCTGGCCGAGTTGCTGTCGAATATCGCAATTCCTACCTGCTCTACACAGAGCAAGGTGAGGTTATGGCAGAAGTCAGTGGTAAATTGCGGCATCAAGCCACTGGAATTCACGACTTTCCCGCAGTTGGCGATTGGGTTGTGATTCAACCGTGGGCAACCGAGCAAAAAGCGACGATTCACGCAGTGTTGCCACGCACAAGCAAATTTTCCCGCAAAGTGGCAGGTAACACGACCGAGGAGCAAATGATTGCTACAAATGTCGATACCGTCTTTTTGGTGTCTGGGTTAGATGGTGATTTTAACTTGAGACGAATTGAGCGCTATCTAATCCTGGCCTGGGAGAGCGGTGTGACCCCCGTCATCGTGTTGAATAAAGCTGATGTTTGCCCGCAGCTTGAACAATGCCTCGCAGAAGTAGAGGCGATCGCATTGGGTGTGCCAATTCTTCCCTTGAGCGCCACTCGGCACGAGGGATTTGAGTTGCTGCAACCCTACCTCCAAGCGGGACAGACGATTGCCCTATTGGGGTCGTCTGGAGTGGGCAAGTCCACAATCACAAATTGGCTTAAAGGTGAGTCAATTCAATCAGTCCAAAGTGTGCAGCAAAACGGCGATCGTGGTAGACATACAACGACTCATCGCCACCTGATTCCGCTTCCATCGGGTGGACTAATTATTGACACCCCTGGGATGCGAGAACTTCAGGTCTGGTCAGGTGGAGAAGGTCTACCAGAAACCTTTGCCGACATTGAAGATCTGGCTCAACACTGTCACTTTCGCAATTGCCAGCACGAGCAAGAACCGGGTTGTGCAATTCAACAGGCACTCGCCACTGGTCAACTCAATGCCAAACGATTTCTAAATTATCAGAAATTGCAACGGGAGTTGAGTTACCAGGTGCGTAAGCAGGATCAACGCGCCAACCTGGCGGAGAAAGAACGGTGGAAGAAAATCCATAAAAGTCTGCGAAATCACTCAAAGTACCAGAATTAAGAGACAGAACAATAGCAACAGCTTGATAGTCGCGGCTAACATGACGCTGATTCTAAGTTTCTTTGGCCTTTGCCCCGCTCTTAAGGTCATTAGCCAAAGGCGACTCAGCCAAATGCGTACTTTTTACCGCCAATTATCCGAAGACAAGTGTTGTCGTTCTGTTAGATGCTGGATGGACATAAGATAGTTTCCCAACGATCGCCCGTAAACCAGAGCGATCGTTTTTTTGTTGGGCTTGACTAGCCTACAGCAAAGCTAATTCCGCAGTTACTGCATATTTCTTGATCTGATAAAAGCGGTCTTCCACAACTTCTACAGGTATAACGCGGTGGCTCCACTCTGATATTCTCCATCTGTTCACAATTACTACACCACCAAAGCTCTAATCCGTCGATAATACCTTGATAGCCTGCTGTCTCTCCGCAAGCAGAACATTTTCTGTCGGCCATTGTTTGATCTCATTTCTGTGCAGACGCATGCTGAACCGTGCGTACTACAAGAACGATAATCAAGTGATCTGCTTTATTCCTCAATCAAAGGAGAGACAGCCAAACAGACAAAATTAGCCAAAAGATAGGTTCGGCAATTCCCCCTTCCAACTTCGCCGTTGGAGGGACTTCAGCCCTACCACTGTTTCACTCTTTTCCTTGTTCTCAAAAGCTAAGAAAATCAATTCTTTATTACATCTATTTACTATTTCCACTAACAAATCTTTATATCAGTCTATTTATCCATCTCAATAAGATTCACAACCGCGCGATCACACCAGACAAAAACTCAAGACTCGCCAATCAGCGTAAAAGCTGCCCAATCTCGCGGTTTTTCATAACGTTGCATTGTGGTTAGCATCGCTTGCCGCAGAGCTTTGGCCTTATCATTGGAAGTTTCTAGATTCTTGTAAAACTCGGTCATCAGAAATGCCGTTGGTGCATCGGGTACAGCCCAGAGCGAGACGACCACACTTGGCACCCCAGCAGAAATCAGCGATCTCGACAGACCAATCACCCCGTCACCTGTGATCGTGCCACGTCCCGTATCACAAGCACTTAATACAACTAAGGTCGCTTGTAGGGATAGGTTGCTAATTTCAGCGGCTGTTAAGAAACCATCTTCATCACGGGTTGGAGTTAAAGCGATAGAACTATTGATGCCGAAATTATCATCCAGCAGACCATGTGTTGCCAGGTGAATCAGAGAGGCTTGCGGCATCTGAGCTTTGATTGTTGCCTCGGTCGCTTGCGTGCCAATCAATGCGGGAGTTTTGAGGAGGGCTGCGAGTGCTTGAGCCTCGGTTTCGGCTCCTGGTAGTGGGGAAAGTTGCACCGGATCCTTCCCAGCTTCAACCACCACTTTTGGCATTGCCGGATTTCCCACAATCAGCGTTGTTCCTACTTTTTGCCGCTTTTCTGCTGTTTTTTGTGCTCGTGTTAACGCTAATGTTTGAATCGACGGCGCAACTGCGATTGTATGCTTCTCAATCAAATGTTTGCCTGCAGCATCTCTCAGCGCCGCAAAAGGCACCAAAAACAACGCACCCTGGGGAATGAAAATGATCCGTTCATCGGGGGTTGTGGGCAGCAACTCAGCGATCGGCTCAATTAACCACTGATGCAGTGTTTGCAAATTTGCTTTGTCGAGCTTTTCTTCAGCATCAACCGTAAGGTCTGACTCAAACACACCCAGCCCTCGACCGCGCACATTTAAGTCTTCAGCGCGAGTCGCTTTAACCCATTCAGCCAGAGAGACACCATTCAAATCTGCTGTTAAGTCAACAGAGCGAAAGTGAATTTGTCCATTCGGTTGCACAACCCAAACCAACAAGCGATCGCGGTCAATCACAGAGTACTCAACCAGAGTCGCATTCTGCTGTTTTGCGATTTGCTGAATCTGCGCCAGCGTCGGCGGTTGTACAGGAGTGCAGTTGGCTGATGGCTTTGAGTTTGAGTTTAAACGCTGGGCCAGCAACTCGACAAAAGCGCGGGCACGTCCCCGCTCAGCAATTTCTAGCGCTTCGGTAGATTTATTTTGGGCAACCAAGACCTGTTGTAATGTTCTGTAAGCGTCACTCTGGCTCTCAAAGATAGAAATTTTTTGATCATCCTTTAAGCCAACCCGGATGCATTCTCGCACTTGAATCGACTGACGCAAAAGCGGCTCTGCCTGGGCTAACTCTCCCATTTTGAAGTAGGTGTCACCCAAGTTATTCAAAGTAATGGATTCACCGTCACGGTTCTGCAAGGATTGATAGATCGGCAACGCTTGCTTGTAGGAGGCGATCGCTTTGGCGGGTTGCGATAATGCGGCGTAAGACCCTCCCAAGTTTGCGAGTGCGCCAGCCTCCCCTTTGCGGTCTTTCACAGTGCGGTAGAGCGACAAGGCCTGCTCAAAGTACGCGATCGCTTTGGGGTGCTGTGATAGGGAATAGTAAGCCGTGCCTAAGTTGTTGAGGGCATCTGCTTCACGATTGGGGTTTTGCACAGCTCGATAAATGGGTAAGGCCTGCTCAAAGTAGCGAATCGCCTTCATCGGCTGCGACAAATAATTGTAAGAAATCCCTAAATTACCAAGTGCATCTGCTTCTCCGCGGCGATTTTTGGCAGTGCGATAGAGCGGTAACGCCTGCTCAAAGTAGCGAATTGCCTGAGCATATTGCGACAAAAAATTATAGGCATTGCCTAAATTCATCAGCACAATCGCCTCACTGTCAGGCTCTTGCACAGCCTGGTAGACAGGCAACGCCTGCTCAAAGTACGCGATCGCTTTGGCATATTGCGACATAAAGAGATAGGCATTGCCTAAACCGTTGAGCGACCCAGCCTCACCTTTACGGTCTTGCAAAGCCCGAAATATCGGTAATGACTGCTCATAATAGTCAATTGCCCTAGTATACTGAGTCAGCTGTGAGTAAGCATTGCCCATATTTGTCAGGGTTCCAGCTTCACTTCTGCGGTTTTGCGCAGCTCGATAGAGGGGCAAGGCTTGCTCAAAGTACGCGATCGCTTTTTCATACTGCGCTAACGAAAGGTAGGCAATGCCCAGATTATTGAGTCCGCTGGCTTCCCGGTTAGGGTCTTTGAGGGTACGGGCGATCGCCAACGACTGTTCAAAATAACCAACCGCTTTCGGATACTGCAACAGCGCCAGGTACGTATTCCCCAGCTTTACGAGCGCATTCTCTTCACCACTGCGGTTTTGCACCGCTCGGTAGAGAGACAATGCTCGCTCAAAGGATGCGATCGCGTTGTCATATTGATAGAGAAAAACGTTGCTAATGCCCAGATTGATCAACGTGTCTGCTTCGCTATTGCGCTCTTGAATTTTCCGAAAAATGGGGCCTGCCTGCTCAAAGTAACCTTTCGCTTTGTCGTATTGCGTGAGAGCCGTGTAAGCCGTGCCCAGATTGTTTAAGACGCGCGCTTCTCCATAAGCATTTTGCACTGTACGGTAAATCGGTAATGCCTGTTCGTAGTAACGAATCGCTTTCGGCAGTTGCGATAGGGCACTATAGAGATCGCCCAAGTTACTCAATGCTTGGGCTTCAATTTTGCGGTTTCCAATAGCGCGCGCAACTGATAAGGCTTGTTCAAAATAGTCGATTGATTTAGGGTACTGCTCTAAGACCGCATAGGTCAGCCCTAAATTTGTTAGTACCTGTGCTTCACCATTACGGTTATTGATCGCGCGATACTGCGCCAAAGCCTGCTGCCAGGTTTTGATTGCCGCTTGATATTGCCCTGCATCGTACTGCTGCAGCCCTTTTTGCAGCAACAAATCACCTTCTGCTTTTTTATCTTGAGTCGTTTGGGCAAGGGCAGACTGGAAGGAAAAACGGGTTGGCACCACCCCATCCCAAGCGAGGCAGGTTGCTAATAGCGTTAGACTGGCGATTTTCAGGTTAAGTGACTTCATGTAATCTGTGCGGCACAGTGCGGGTTGTCGCTAATCTAACATCCCTTTTTGTCAAACATTATGCCGAAAACGGTAAGTCTAGCCCCCCATCGCAGCCGTTCAACAAACACTTTCCGGAGAACGCGATGTTCAGTAGTCACTTGTAGGCAGGCACATCTTATACCAATTCTCTAAATCCCATTTACAGAGTAAGGGCGGTTCGCGTTCGTGTAGCGTTTCCGAAGGAAATACCGCCCTTACAGATATAGCGGTAGTCATCTAGATTAGGACGGGGTGCAGGGGTTCCACCCCCTGTATTTTCAATGTCCTAAACCCACTGGCGACAGCTATAGTCATCTGTAGCCCAGTTTTGCAGAATTGGCATTAGGGGTTCGCAAACAAGTAAGATCCCAGTTAAAAAGCCTTCTGTGGTCGGGGTTTAGCACTGCCAAATCCCGACAGTGGGATAGTATTTACCTGCAAATTCCTTAATGCTAATGACGGTTAAGAACTTAGTAGGCACCATTCACATCAAAATCAATGCCGCTCTGACGTAGCGGTTCATGGTACCGACCCAATTCTCGTCATCCTACCTGCTCTGTGAAATCAAAGAGGTGTCATGACGTTATAGCTCCACAGGAATTTGAATGGTGAATTCGGTGCCTTGCCCAGGTTCAGAGTGACATGTGAGTGAACCGCCATGTCTTTCAGCCACGATTTGATAGCTGATCGAAAGCCCCATGCCCGTACCTTGACCAACAGGTTTCGTGGTAAAAAACGGATCAAATAACCTTTGCTGCACCTCAGCAGACATCCCTAAGCCGTTATCGGCGATGCAAATCTGAACCTGATTGGATTCGACGAGTTGAGTCCGAATCGTGATTGTCCCAGGTGCAGTCTGAGCCGTAAGCACCGCACAGTGAGCCCCTTTACCATTCACTGCTGTGGCTTCAGCCTGCTTTTGAATTTTTTCTTCGATCGCTTCGATCGCATTGCTCAAAATATTCATAAAAACTTGGTTCAGTTGTCCGGCGTAACACTCAACTAGCGGCAAGTTACCGTATTGCTTCACCACCTGAATGGCAGGGCGATCGGGGGTTGGTTTCAGGCGATTCCCCAAAATCACAAGCGTACTGTCAATTCCAGTATGCAAATCAACTTCTTTAACTTCTGCCTCGTCCAGACGTGAGAAGTTGCGCAGCGATAACACAATCTCTCGAATCCGTTCGGTTCCCATTTTCATTGAGTCAATTAACTTCGGTAGGTCTTGCTTTAAAAACCTCAGGTCAATCGCCTCAGTAAATGCTTGAATTTCTGAATCTGGTTGAGGCGATTGGGTTTGATACAGTTCCAACAAATGTAGCAAGTCGGCAGCGTACTCTCGAATGGGGCTAAGATTGCCATAAATAAAGTTCACTGGATTATTAATCTCGTGGGCAATGCCTGCCACCAGTTGCCCCAGACTCGACATTTTCTCAGCTTGAATCACTTGCGCCTGCGTTAACCGCAAGGTTTGTAGCGTTTCTTCTAGCTCGCTTGCTTTCTCTTTGAGTGCGGCTTCAGAGTTACGTAAAGCTGCTTCGGTATTGTGGCGATCGGTGATGTCGCGGCTACTTCCCAACATGGCAAAGATATTGCCATCGGAGTCGTATAGGGGAACTTTGCTCGTATCGAAAATACGAGTCGAGCCATCGCTCACCGTTGCCGGGTCGTAAGGATTGCGAATGACTTCGCCCGCCAAAGCTGCCTGGTCGTCATTGCGGAAGCCGCGAATACCCACGTCTGGGTTGCCAAAAACTTGCGTGATACTAAAGCCTAGCTCCAGATCATCCTTGCCTAAAAGAGAATCAATTGACTGGTTAAGGGCTTCTGCATAACTGCGACTGGCGAGGATGTAGCGAAACTCCTTATCTTTGGCAAAAATCCAATCTTGAGTGGAATCGAGGATTGTTCTTAACAAGCGCGATTGATAATCTGATTCTTGCATTGCCTTTCGCAGGGCTGCTTCAGCTTGCTTGCGATCGCTGATATCGTGCATCGCTACGACTGCCCCTGCCTTATTTCCAGCCGCGTCAAAAAAGGCTCGTCCACTTGCAAGCAAAGCCCGTGTTTTACCCTGCTTGGGTGCGATCACCATCTCAAACTCATGCACCTGCTCACCTTGAAAAGCGCGGAATAAAGGAATTTCGTGCGTTGGCATCGGCGTCACCCCATCCGCTAAATACAGATCAAAGTGTTCGGTCCATTGATTGGGTGGCAAAGTCGCTTCAGCCACACCGTGAAATTCGCGCGCAACATGGTTAAACAGCATCAGATGCCCGTTTTCATCACAAGCAACGATGCCATCGGTTAAGTTATCTAGAATCGCTCTCAGACACTCGCGCTCTTTCTGTAAACTGTCTTTCGCGTGCTGACGTTCTGCCTCAATACGTTTGCGATCGGTAATATCCATCACAATGGAAACACCCCCCAGCACCGTGCCATCTGCTGCGACTAAAGGGTTGTTACGCCATTCGCAAATGATGATCTCCCCAGTCTTCGTTTTATTTTCGCTGATGCTACAGTGCCCACCCTGCTGATTGAGGATCATTTCAGTCACTTGCTCGGCGTACTCATAGTGATGCTCTAGCACAATTAACTTAAAGTGACGCCCTAACACCTCGGCCTGACTATAACTGAGATCTTGCACCAGTTTCAACAAGGGGTTGCCAAAGAAGGAAAAATCTGAAAGAAAGGGCGTAATCAAAATTTAACTGAACGGTTATGGAAACCATTGTTCAACACGCCCAAGGATTAGTGTAT
>Ga0209172_10004861_pt1 | contig 17207 bp, 17 predicted proteins | sample LarsenN4metaG_FD_184113 | JGI IMG/M metagenome (GOLD analysis project Ga0209172, IMG submission 184113) | Hot spring sediment bacterial and archeal communities from British Columbia, Canada, to study Microbial Dark Matter (Phase II) - Larsen... ... | reverse complement strand
GGTGTTCCGCTTTCACCTGCTCCCGACCGGCTTCCTCCGCCCAGGATGCACCGCGGTCATCGGCGGAGGGATGGTCGTCTGCCCCAGGTCGCTGCTGCAGGAGATTGAAGAGGTCTCCGCCCTCGCCGGAGGTACCGGCAACCTCATCGTCAGCGGCTCGGCGCACGTGGTGATGCCTTGGCACGAGCGGCTCGACTGTCTCGAAGAGGCGCTGCGAGCGGAAGGCATCGGCACCACCCGAAAGGGCATCGGGCCCGCGTACGAAGACAAAGCCGGGCGGCGCGGAATCCGCATGTTCGACTTCGTCGACCCTGAGCGATTCCGCGCTCGCGTGCGCGAGGTTCTCCCGGTCAAGCGCTCGCTCCTGAAGGCGATGGGCGGAGAGGATGACCTGGACGAGGACGCCATCCTCGACGAATACTTGCCGCTCGCCGGGCGCGTGCGGCCATACGTTGCCGACGTGGAGCACCACCTCGCCGAGGCGGTCGCCGCCGGCAAGCGCGTTCTTTTCGAGGGTGCGCAAGGTGCGATGCTCGACCTCGACTACGGCACCTATCCCTACGTAACCAGCAGCCACCCCACGTCGGGGGGCGCCTGCATGGGCACCGGCCTGCCGCCGACGCGGGTGGACAAGGTGATGGGAGTCTGCGTCGCCTACGCGACAAGGGTCGGCAGCGGCCCGTTCCCAACCGAACTCGACGACGAAGTGGGAGAGAGAATCCGACAGGCGGGTCGAGAGTTTGGGACAACCACCGGAAGGCCACGGCGTTGCGGCTGGCTCGACCTCGTGGCGCTCCGCCACAGCGCACAGGTGAACGGCTTCACCGCCCTCGCCGTTACTCGCGCGGACGTCCTGTCGGGGTTTGAAGAGGTGAAACTATGCACCGCGTACTCCCTCGAAGGTGAGCGCACCGAACGGTTCCCCACCGACACCGAGGAGCTGGCGCACGCGACGCCCGTCTATGAAACGCTTCCCGGTTGGGCCGGCGACATCTCCGCGATCCGCACCTACGATGCCCTGCCGGAAGCGCTGCGCCGATTCCTCGCGCGGATCGAAGAGTTCGTCCGGGTCCCCATCGCGGTGGTGAGCACCGGCGCAGACAGGAGCGAAGTCATCCTCCGCCGGCCCGAGCTACTCTGGTAGTGCACGCGAATCATACACCCGATGTAGTCGAGGCCTCTCCAAGAGCGCTTTGCGCGGCATGTGCTACTGCCGGGTCGGGATGAGATTGCAAGCGTGAGAGCAACTCAAGCGCCTCCGGGGACCCAATCTTCTGCAGCAGGTCCACGGCGGCTACTTGCAGTTCGAAGTCCCAGCCGTCATCCGCTGCTATCAGCGCGCGGCGAGGGCGGCTTCAAGCGCGGCAATGTCGGCCTCCGTTAGTCGGAGCACATAGCCGCCATCTCGTTCGTGAGGGGTGAACGGGCTCATCAGTGCGGACGGGTCGTGCTCGACGTGGTCGATGCCCAGCGCATGGCCCAACTCGTGAGCCAGGACCAGCGCCAGGTGGTCGAGGTTCTCGGCTACGAAAACGGTGATGCTCCTAAAGCCGGACCGACCGCCCATGCTCTCATACCTGCCCGCCTCTTCCTGCCAGCCCTCGCCGAACTGCTCGTTGTATCGGTTCACAAGAGCGTTGTACTCCTCTACGAGCGCATTGTGCTCTTCCACGTACCGATCTGCCTGCTGCTGCAGCGCCCGCATGGACGATTCTTCCAGGCGCAGCGTGCTCTGCTGTCGCTCCAGGCGTCGCCGCTCCTCGTTGATGTCCTGCACGACGTCTGGCGGCGCGCCGCCGCGAAAGTTCCACTCGCGCACGCGCTGGTTGTGTCGCCGCGTCGCTTCGTTCAGGGCGTCCTGCCGCTGTCGCAGGCTTGCGAGGCGCGCCTCCACATCCTGCTCAGCGCTTCGAAGCCGCGCCTTCGCATCTTCAAGGCGCTCGAGCAAGCCGTCCAAGTCCGCCCTCGCCCTCTGCCTCTCCATCCGGCGCTCCTGTCGGTGGTCGTACTCAAGGCTGATCGGAATGCCCTGCGCCGGGTCGTGGGCAAAGAGGTCGCGCGCCACGGCGCCTTCCCACAGGCCGACGGCTCTCTCAACGGCGCTACGCACTTCGTCCTCAGTCAAGCCGAATCGCGGGTCTATTTCACCAATTCGCCACCCGATGGGCAGCGCCGCCTCATCGCGCTCCGACCCCTCTGGCAAAGAATTCGACTCCGCGCCGTCGTGAAGAGAGTAGCTCCGCGCCCCATCTCCTGAGCCGCACCCCAAAGCCGCCACCAGGAGCAAGGCAAGGGGGACGGTTGCACGCGCCGAGAGCCTCATCACCGGATATTATGCCCCGAAAGTCGTACCCCTGCGCCCGAAAGTTCGTCTATTCTCGCGTAAGGTGAAGGAACTCGCGAGGGGTGTAACGCTGATCCTGGTGGCGCTTGTCTCATCCGGTCTTGCGCATGCTCAAGAAAACGAACTGAAGAGGCTCGCCGAGCGTGCCGCAGGCGGGGACCGCACCGCCCTCAGCCGCATCCTTGAACTGGGCGACGCCGTCACGCCGTTCCTTGTAGCAGCGTTGCCCCGGCGAGTTTGACTCCGAACGGTCAGCCAGGCTGCGGTCGGTCCACCGACTACGTGCCTGGCTCAAGCCGGCGGCTGCCCGGGTCGGTAATCGGAATCTCTGCCAGCCAGTCCGGCACTTCATCCGGCGCGTACGACTTCGCCTCGACGCACGCTGCGGCGAAGAGGGGAACGCCGAATTCGACAGGCTCCTCGCTACGGTCAACGAGGAGGCCTACGCCCACCACGTCTCCTCCCGCTTCGTTCAGCAAGTGGATGACCTCGCGTACGCTTAGCCCGGTGGTTAAGACGTCATCCACCACAAGCACTCGCGCGCCGCGTGGGAGCGAAGCGCCTCGGCGCAGCACCCGTCGCTCGCCCTGCCGCTCTATGTAGACCGCCCCCACCCCCATCTGCCGTGCCACCTCGAAGGCGATGATGACGCCTCCCGTCGTCGGCCCTGCAACCACATCAACGCCTGAATCAGCGAACCGATTGACGATCTCGGCGCAAACCTCAGAAAGCAACGCGGGGCGCTCCAGGATACGGAACTTCTCGAAGTACACGTCGCTGTGCCGCCCCGACGAAAGCAGGAAATGCCCGCGCAGAATCGCGCCCGCCTCCTCCATCGCGCCAATCAGGTCAGCCATGGCGCGCAAAGGGGGTCAAATCCCTGAGAATGCGGTTCCCCTCATCCAAGAGCACGATCCGCGGAGTAATCGCCTCGTCGGTCCAAGTGAACGCGGCGATGATGAGGCGGTCGCCCGTTGCTGCGCAGTGCGCCGCGGCGCCGTTCAAGCCGATGCACCCGCGCTCGCCTCGAAACGCGTAAGTGGTGAGCCTCTTACCGTTCTCCACGTTCCACACGTGGACGTACTCGCCGTCCTCCAGCCCAACGGCGTTCATCACGTCGGGGCAGATCTCAATACTGCCGACATAGTCGGCGTTCGCGTACGTGACGCGCGCGTGGTGAATCTTAGACTTGAGCAGCTTCGTCAGGCGCATCGGTCGGCTTAGGCGCCCTCCGCCCGACTTGGCGGATGGCGAGGACGCCTCCAAGCGTCATGATACCCGCGCCCAGCCACACCAGGCCGGTCAGCGGCTTGAAAAATAGTTGAGTATAGAGGTATGGCTCTTGGAAGTCGAGCCGAAGCGTCGCTTCTTGCGTCGCCGCGTCAAGCCGTTCCAGCGAGGCGAGGAAGTCAACGCCGACCGCGGCGCCTTCCCGCTGCATGCCGCTTTCCGTCAGCACCAGTTGAGGGTTCGCGCTGAACTCTCGGCCTTCATACGAGACGATAAGCTGCGCGCCGAACTTCGTGCCGGGCTTGCCCGGCTCCCCCTCGCGCGTTGCTGCTACGTACTTCACTTGAATCTGGCCGTCCTCGAACTCCCTCACCTCGCCGGGCTTCATCGTGAACTCGCCGACGAAGTCGCTCGACGGCTCTCCGATGGCGAGGTAGAGGTCATAGAGGAACGTTCGCTTGATGTACGGCCGAGTTACCGGCTGCAACTCTCCGCGAAGCAACGCGGTCATCGGCTCATAGAAGAAGACCGGTTGAGCCGTCCACGAACCAAAGCGATCGTTCAGCGACTCCATCCGTATCGGCACGGTGCTTTCCGGCGAGAAGACCTCTTCGTGACTCGGGAGACCATCAAGCATCGCGAGATACCCCGCGGGACCTACGATCAGTTGCTGCGGGTGCGAAGGCGTGATCACAGCCGTCGCCGACTTCTCAAATGCGCGCGAAACGATCAGCCCCAGCAGCAGCACGGTAACGCCGATGTGCGTGAGGAAGCCCGCCCATCCGCCCGACCTTGCTCGCAGCCTCTCCACCACGCGCCACGCGTTGCCGGTAATCGCGAACACCGTTGTGAAGATGAGAAGGAAGAACAGCAGCAGCTCCGGTCGACGCGAGATCTGCTGGAACAACGGCGAAGACTCTTGCTGAGTCGGCGAGTCCATCGTCAGCCCGGAAAACACAAGCCCCAGAGCGACGACACCGAACAGGAGGACCGCGGCGAGAAACACATTCGCCACCTGCCCCCACCGCTGCGAGCGCGTCTGCTTCCAACCGAGGAACGGCACAATCGCAAGCAACAGCATCGCCAACATGTAGGGCACGGCAGTGAAGCGGTTGTAATCCCCCTCGGCGACGACCTGAGCCGACCCGCCACCAAGAGCCGAAAAGAAGGGGCGGGACATTCCGGCTCCGGCGATAACCGCAATGAGGTACAGAAGCAGCACGCCGCCGACCATGCCCCAGCCTCGCGCCCCAGGAGGCTGACTCGGCGGAGCCTCACCCTTCTTGAAAGCAAGCGTTGCCAGCGCCAGCGTACCGAGAATCGTGGCAATCACGATCCCCGCAAGCACGCCGTGCGCCCCCTCCGTCATCTTCGCGAAACTGTGAACGCTGACGTTCACAAGCGCACCGCTGCGGGTCAAGTAGGTGCCGTACACGAACGCCAGGAACGGCACCAGCCCGAGCACGACCGTCCATCTGGGCGCGACGCCTCGGTTCGCGCTGAGATACAGCACATGCACGAGTGCGGCGCATGTGAGGAACGGGACGAGACTGACGTTCTCCACCGGGTCCCACGCCCAGAAGCCTCCCCAGCCGAGCGTCTCGTATGCCCAGAGGCCACCCATCGTCAGCCCGACGCCCAAGAACAGCATCGAGAAGACCGCCCACGGTCGCACGCTGAGCACCCAGTCCTTGCGGTCACCCGCAATCGCGGCGGCAGCCGCCCAGGAGAAAAGCGCAAGCAGACTGCCGAAACCGATGAAGATGACCCACGGGTGAATCGCCATCCAGTAGTTCTGCAGCACCGGGTTCAAGCCCGAGCCGGTAGGCGGCATGCGAATCTGCCCCTGTGCGTCTACCAATTCGCCTGGAATGCGGAACGGCGACTCGTACGCGACGATCGCAAGCATCGCCGCCAGGAAGATGCACGCGACCAGCGTGTACCCTCGTCGAAGCGCCCCCACTCGCCTTAGCGCCAGCGCGGCGAACACGGCGCTCATCATCGTCCAAAGCAGGAAACTCCCCTCCTGGGCTGCCCAGGCGGCGCTGAAGCGATACACGTTCGGCATATCGCGCGTAGTGTTGTTGAAAACGTAAATGTATTGATACTGCTGGCCGAGGAGGAGCGCGATGAGACACACCATCACCAGCACGACCGCGGCGGCGCCTCCCACCATCGCCCAGAAACTCAACCGCTGAGCTCGCTCGCCCCGGCCCAACAGCGCCGCCAGCGCAGCGACCAAGAACAGTGCGATGCCCGTGAACACAAGCCCCCGCCCGACCATCCCGACGGTCAAGCCCCACATGGGTGCCTGCGGGAAACTGTCAAGAGCGTTCACGATGCTACTTGGCTGCCTCGTACTTACTCGGGCACTGCGTCTTCAGGTCGTCGGCGAGAAACACCCCATCCTGGAACTCGCCCGACACGGACGCCTTAGGCGCCATGTCGAAGTTCCCCGGTTTCGCCTTGCCGTAGCGCACGCGCAGGCGGTCGCCCTGGTCGTCTATCAGGTCGAATTCGAACGCCCCCATCCCGAGGCTCATCTTCAGCGACGAGTGGTCAATTTCGCCCGCAACGTGCACGCGCTTGCCGGGATTCGCAGCAGCCTCCTTCGCCGACACGTACGGGCTGGCCGACGAGAGGAACGCATACAGAGTCATCCCCACGCCGACAATCGCCACGATGATTGCCAGGACAGCGCCGAACTTCATCCTTACTGCTCGCATTCTATCCGTTCCGCGCTGGTACACTGCGGAACGACTCGCCCGCGCAGGGCGTTTCTAACAATAGAGTACGTCGAAATCACCATGCGTAAGCCCACCATCTTTGCCGGGATTGGAGTGTTCGCCGCCGCGCTGCTCGCAGTGGCACAGACGGGGCAAGCCCAGGGCGACCAACCCGCCGGGCAGCCTAAGACCGGCGTCATGCGGATGCAGTGCGATATCGGCAGCTTCCTCCTCAAGGGCAGCGGCAAGATCACCATCAACTTCCGAGGCACCCTCCTCATCTACCGCCTCGACGGCTCCGCCACGGTTACCGGCAACGTGCGGAAGGAGTTCGAGGGCTTCGACAGAGAGACCTACTTCGGAACCGGCACGGCGGTCATCGAAGGTGAGTGGAGGCACATCCAGTGGTTCGGCGGCGACATGACGGCGGTGTGGGAGGGGCAAGGCTACGCCCACGCGTTCGGAGAGTTCAGCCCCAAGTCGCAGAGTTCGGGCTACACCATCATTGACGACCTGCCGCCCGCCGAGTGGTGGTCGACCGGAAGGGAGTTCTTCGTGCCGAAAGAGTCCATTCCGGGCTACCGCCCAGGAACCAACCCCTACGCGCCGAGTGGTCAGTAGCGGCAGTTACTTGCGGGAGACAAGGACCGCCATCTTCATCACTTGCGTACGGCCCGCAATGTTCACCGAGGTCTCGGTATTCGACGTCGCCGACTCGATGAGTCCGGAGGCGGCGTCAACACGCAACGTTCCTTGAACCTTCATCGCCACCTGCGCCTGGGTTGCCCTCTCCCCCTCTGGCCCTGTCGTCATCGTCTGCGCCGCGCTTGATTCGATCACGACGATGGTCCGCCCCCCATTGCGCTCGATGCCCGTTACCTTAAACGAGTACTCGATCGGGCGGTTTGCCCCTGGAACACCGCTCACGTTCGCGCTGTGCGTCCAGGTCGAGCCGACCCGCACGGGCTTATCCGGCAGTGTGAAGCGGAACAGACCACCTTGCAGCATGTCGCCGAAGATGCTGCCTGGTGGCAGCGATGACTGGCTCTTGACCCGACCGCGCGCATCAACGTCGACCTCGACGCTCTGCCCCTTGATTCGATCCAGCATCGGCTTCATTCCCTGCTGCGCGGCTTCGTTGCCTTCGGTCAGTCTTGCATCCGCCACGCGCAACTCAAGCTTCGCCCCGTCGCTCTGCACCGAGAGGACCTTCACCGCGACGGTGATGAGCATCTTTGCCTCGATGCCCATGCCGTCCGCCTCCTGAAGAACGGCGTAGGTGTACGAAGCGCCCTGCTTCAGCCGCAACCGCAGCAGGGCATCTTCCACGGAGGGAGGAAGCGCCGCGTCGCCTTCGCCGGAAACACCCTCGCCTGCCGTCGCTGAGTCGCCTTCCGCGGGCGGCGGCGCCTGGCCACTCAACGTCGAGCTGCCTGACGGCGGTGGTTCCCCAGTTGCCGCCGCGCTCGTCTCCCCACCGTCCGCGGACGCTTGCGACGCCCCATCAGGAGCGGTTACCGTGTCCTTGGCACAGCCCCCGAGTAGGACCAGGCCGATGAGAAGCACTAGCGCGAGGCGCATGAGATGGTGCATGGCGTTGTCCTCGGGTTCCCCACGCGCTACTTGCGCTTCATGGTAACGACGACCGTCTGCGCCTGGCCGCCCATCCCGCCGCCGCTCATCGTCGTGGTGAAAGTGCCGCTCGACTCCGTGATCATGCCGGTTGTCACATCCACCTTCGTGGTGGTCGCGACGGTGGACTTCATGGACATCGAACCGCCCTGCTGTTGTTGGCCCCCGGGCGGGGACATGTCCATCGTATGCGTACCCGAGCCAGCCAAGGTCGCGACATTTCGAGCGACGCCAGTCAGTTTGAAGTTCATCTTGAGCGGCTCACTGCCCGCCATGCCCGGCAGATCCATCGTGTGAGTCCACGAATCTCCCACCTTTAGCGCCTTCTCGGGGAAGACAAAGCCGAAGCCCGACGCGCCACCCATGCCTTGTAGCATCTGGGCGCGGGCTCCCTTCAGGTTGGTCATCTGCCCGCGTCTGTCTATCTCCGCTGTGACCGTGGTTCCCTTCATCGCAGCCATCTGCTGTTCAAAGAGGCTCTTCATCTGCGGGTCGCTCGCCGTCACCTTGGCTTCCCCGAACTTGTATTCAACGGTGAACTTGTCGCCCTTAACGTCTACGACGCTTGTAACAAAGTCCGTGACCATAGTGACGGACTGACCCATCATGTCCATCACCGTCTTCAACTCGTACGAGTACTTCTGGCCCTTCTTCAGGTCGTAGCGCAGCACGACCTCGCCGGCACCGGCCTTCGGCGTCCCGCCGGTTCCTCCGCTTGAGACGGCTGTACCGCCGGAGGGTTCCTCGTCCCCAGCGGCAACGCTGGTCGAGCCTGTGCCGCCAGTGCCTTCAGTTCCGCCCGCGTCTGCCTGCGTGCCTGCATCACCTCCGTCCGTGGAGCCTTGCCCCGCAACCCCGGTTCCGCCGCCGGGGTTAGACACCGTGTCCTTCCCGCAGCCCACCACGAGAAGAGAGAGAAGCGCAACAAGCGCCAAGAGCCGAACAACTCGTTCCATGGGTCTATTATACGCCGCGCGGGGGCGCGCTGCTGCCCGCGTCCACCCGGCGAATCGTCATCCTCCCTTCTGCACCACTGAGGGGCACGAGCGATCTCCGCCGGGGTACACTCCGCCGGTTCGCCGCCCGGCGTCGGGGGGCGACTTCAAGCCACACACTCACTTTTCGGAGGATTACAAGAGAACCATGCCTGCAACCGGTCAAGTCGTTCAGGTCCTCGGCCCCGTCGTGGACGTGCGCTTCCCCGCGGGGGAGTTGCCCGAACTCCTGAACGCCATCCGCATCAAGGATGAAAGCCGCAAGATTGACCTGACCTGCGAGGCCGCCCAGCACCTCGGAGACGACATCGTCCGCTGCGTCGCCCTCTCAACGACCGACGGCCTCGTGCGAGGGATGTCCGCCGAGGACACGGGCAGCCCGATCACCGTGCCGGTCGGCGAGAAGACGCTCGGAAGGGTGTTCAACCTGCTCGGCGAGCCGATTGACGAACAGGGTCCGGTAACCGACGCTCCTCGGCTGCCGATCCACCGCCCCGCGCCGAAGTTCACCGACCAAAGCGTGAAGACCGAGATCCTCCAAACGGGCCTCAAGGTCGTTGACCTCCTCGTCCCGTTCAACAAGGGCGGCAAGATTGGCCTGTTCGGCGGCGCCGGCTTGGGCAAGACCGTTCTCATCCAAGAACTCATTCGCAACATCGCCGTCGAGGCGGAGGGCGTTTCCATGTTCGCCGGTGTGGGCGAGCGGACGCGCGAAGGGAACGACCTGTGGCTCGAAATGCAGCACACGACGTTCAAAGACAAATCGGGCAACGATCAGCGCGTCATTGACAAGATGGCGATGGTTTTCGGTCAGATGAACGAGCCGCCCGGCGCGCGCCTTCGCGTCGCCCTGTCCGCACTCTCGATGGCGGAGTACTTCCGCGACGAGTCCGGACAGGACGTGCTCATCTTCATTGACAACATCTTCCGCTTCGTGCAAGCCGGCTCCGAGGTGTCCGCCCTGCTTGGCCGCATGCCGAGCGCCGTGGGATACCAGCCAACGCTTGCGACGGAAATGGGCGCCCTGCAAGAGCGGATTACCTCGACGACCAAAGGCTCCGTTACGTCGGTGCAGGCGATTTACGTGCCCGCCGACGACCCAACCGACCCCGCGCCCGCCACGACCTTCTCACACCTCGACGCCTACGTTTATCTCGAGCGGCGCATCGCCGAGAAGGGCATCTATCCCGCGGTTGACCCCCTCGCCTCAACATCGAAGAACCTCGACCCGAGGATCGTCGGCCAAGAGCACTACGAGGTCGCGCGGGAAGTGCAACAAGTTCTGCAGCGCTACCGCGAACTGCAGGACATCATCGCCATCCTCGGCATTGACGAACTCTCCGACGACGACAAACTCATCGTCGCGCGTGCACGCAAGATCGAGCGCTTCCTCTCCCAGCCTAACTTCGTGGCGGAGCAGTTCACCGGCAACCCCGGCCGCTTCGTTACGGTGGATGAGACGGTTGCTTCCTTCCGAGAGTTGCTCTCCGGAAACCTGGACGACATTCCGGAGCAAGCGTTCTACATGTGCGGCGGCCTCGAGGACGTTCGCGAGAAGGCGAAGAAACTCGCCGCAGTCGGATGAGAACGTTTCAACTCACCATCGTTGCTCCCGACCGCACCGTTGTGGACGAGGTGACGGACAGCGTCTCCGCGCCGGGCGTGATGGGCTACTTCGGAGTCCTTGCCGGGCATGAGCCTTTCGTAACGCAACTGAAGCCGGGCGTCATCGCCTACAACGATGCCGGCGGCCAACAGCAGTTCGTAGCGGTCGCGGGCGGGTTCCTCGAAGCGGCGGGCGATCACGTCATCATCCTCGCAGACGCGGCCGAGGCGCAACGCGACATCGACATCCAGCGCGCCCGCGAGGCGCTCGAGCGAGCGCGCAAGCGCCGCGAAGCGCACGCCGAAGGGATGGACCACGAGCGAGCCCAAGCGGCCGTGGAGCGCGCGATGGCGAGAATCAAAGTCGCCGAGCGAAAGTAGGCGCACTTCCGAAGACCGCGCCGCCTTTGCGCCACAATCGCGCTATGAACGGCCTGCTTGCTCTCGTAGCCCTTCTCGCCCCCGCCGGCATTCCGTTCGGCGCTTCAACAATCGAGGTCGAGGTGAAGGGCGTCAAACTTGACGTCTACACCTACAAACCCGAAGCGTACAAGGGCGAGCGGATGATCATGGTGTTCCACGGCGTTCTGCGCAACGCCGACGAGTACCGCGACCACTCGAAGGGAATGGGCGACCGATTTGGAGCGCTCATCATCGCCCCGAAGTTTGACGCAGAGCGCTTCCCGTCGCGGCGCTACCAGTACGGCGGCATCCTGAACGCCGAGCGAAAGGCTGCGCCGCCCGAAGAGTGGACCTATGCCCTCATACCGGCTCTCGCCGAAGAGATACGCAAACTCGAGGAGAAGCCGCAACTGAAATACTGGATCATCGGGCACAGCGCCGGCGGGCAGTTCGTCGCTCGGATGTCGGCGTTCCAAGCCACTGGCGCAGAGCGCCACGTCGCCGCCAACCCAGGGTCCCACCTCTTTCCAACGCGAGACCTTCCGTTCGGCTACGGCTTCGGCAACCTCCCCGAGGAACTGTCCAGCGACGACGTGCTGAAGCGCTACCTCGCTGCCCCGCTGACCATCTACCTCGGAACGGCGGACAACGGCCCAGACCAGTACTTCGACTCAAGCGAGAACGCGATGAAGCAGGGAGAGGGTAGGTACCAGTGCGGCAAGGCGTGCTTCGCGCTCGCGAAGGAACTCGCTGAAAAGCGCGGCTGGCCATTGAACTGGCGGCTCGTCGAAGCGGAAGGTGTGGCGCACGACCACGAGAAGATGTTCGACCACCCGAAGTGCGCGGAAGCGCTCTTCGGAACGGAGGGCGTGCGTCTCCGGGCGCCGTAACGCGCTCAGTCACCGGAGCAACCGGCGCAGCCCATTCGATGCACCGCGCTGGTGCCGCCGATGGCGCCAACAGCAGGACGACCCTTGCCCGACCGCTCCGCGGTGGCGGAGATTCGCGCGTACTCCTCTTTGAGCGCGGTGCGGAACTGCTGCACAGCGGCCAGTTCCTCTGCTGAGACGCGCGCGTACGGCTGGCCGAGGACGACGGGTCCCATCACGCGATCCCATCGGTCCGTGTCTCCCAGGCCGAGTGCGTGGCCCAACTCATGGGCGATGACGTGGGTGATCTCGTCCTCGCTGAAGTACTGTCCTTCGCGCGCCCACTTCATGACTCGAATCTGCCCATCGAGCTCGCTGAAGTGAACCGACTTGCCCCAGGTGATGCGCCGAGTGATTCGAAGTTCGCCCTTCGTGTGCGGGTCGCCTGAGGTGAGGGCGTCAACAAACCGGATGCGGATCGAAGCGCTGTCGTCACCCGGCGCTTGCAAAACGAACGGACACTCATCGCCCAGCGCCTGCTCCCACGCGGTAACTCCTCTTCGGATTCCGGCTTCGAATTGGCGCCTTACCCCGAGCGGCACGCCCGTCCAGTCCACATGAATCGAGGTCTTCGAGGGAAGAAGGAGCAACTCCAGCATGGCGAGCGCTTTGTGCGGCTCGGAGCGAGCGGAGGCGATGGCGTCCTCGTAATAGTCGCGGATTTGCGAGTCAACAGCCTCCGGCACCGAGGCGGCTGCCCCTGGAACGAGTAACCCCAAGACTGCGACTGCGCTGACCATGCTACACCTAACCGCCGCGAGGCGACGGTAAACGGGAGGTTCCGCTGCCGGGCGCAAACTTCTTCCGTATCGAAGACAGGTTGCCGCCGCCTACCGCGAAAATACCCGAAACTCCGCCACTCCGTCGGGCTGTTGTAAAATGAGGGGCATGGCAATCGCGTCCGGTTCCGTTCTTGACAAGATCGTTGAGTTGCTCGGCGAGGAGGCGGATTCGCTGCTGCGGCACGAGTGCTCGACCATCCCCAAGTCGTCCCTGCATCTGCCGGGAGGGGATTTCGTGGATCGAATCTTCGCATCGAGCGACCGGAACAACAAGGTGCTCGCCAACCTTCAACGCCTGTACAGCCATGGGCGACTGGCGAACACCGGGTACTTCAGCATCCTTCCGGTTGACCAGGGGATCGAGCACAGCGGCGGCGCGTCGTTCGCCAAGAACCCAGAGTACTTCGACCCCGAGAACATCGTTCGCCTGGCGATCGAGGGCGGCTGCAACGCGGTCGCCTCGACGCTTGGCGTGCTGGGCGCGTGCAGCCGCAAGTACGCGCACCGGATTCCGTTCATCGTCAAGTTGAACCACAACGAGCTGCTGACCTATCCGAACAAGTTCGACCAAGTGATGTTCGCAAGCGTCGAACAGGCGTGGGACATGGGAGCGTGCGCTGTCGGCGCGACGATTTACTTCGGCAGTGACGAAAGCGGCCGCCAGATCGTAGAGGTGAGCGAAGCGTTTCACGCCGCTCACGACTTAGGGTTGGCCACCGTGCTGTGGTGCTACCTTCGGAACAACGCGTTCAAGCGCGACAAGGACTATCACGTTGCCGCTGATCTGACCGGCCAGGCGAACCACCTCGGCGTTACGATCGAGGCGGACATCATCAAGCAGAAACTTCCCGAGAACAACGAAGGCTACACCGCCCTGAACATGGGCGAGTCCTCGTATGGAAAGACGGACAAGAGGATCTACAGCGAGTTGACGTCGGAGCACCCGATTGACCTTTGTCGCTATCAAATTGCGAACTGCTACATGGGGCGCGCGCCGATGATCAACAGCGGGGGTCCATCGGGCTCGAACGACTTTGCCGAAGCGGTTCGCACTGCCGTGATCAACAAGCGGGCGGGCGGCTCGGGCTTGATCAGCGGGCGGAAGGCGTTCCAGCGCCCCATGAAGGAGGGTGTCGAGTTGCTGAACGCAATCCAAGACGTGTACCTCTGCGACGGCGTTGCGATTGCGTGATGGTGATGCCCACCCCGCGCGCCCTGCTCTGGCTAACGGTTGCAGCCTGTTCGCTGTCTGTGTTCGGTTGCGGCTCCGGTAAGCAGCCTGAGCAGATGACGACGCCCAAGGCGTCTTCCCAACCGAGCCCTGCCGCACAGCAGGGGAGGCGCGTGGAGAGGGAAAGCTTCGTCGGTGTGTGGCGCTTGGAGCCTGGAGACGACCTCGTCGAGGCGGCGCGAAAGCTCGGGCGGGACGTTCCATCGATGGAATTGGAGGCGTATGAGGACGGAACGTTCGACCTCGTCGGCCGCGTCGGGGAACGCGAGTTCGAGGTGAGCGGCGAGTGGTTCGTTGCGGAGCGAGAGGTTACGCTCCGCGCAAGGGAAGTGAGCGGAGACGCGCCGATCCTGAAGAGCGAGACGGAGCCTCGCGGAGGAACCCTCTCGGAGGACGGGAACAGCTTCGTTGACGCCGCTGGCTGGGTGTGGAGGCGCGCGACGAGTTGACCGTCTCGTGCAAGATGCGCGGGGACTACTGAAAGAGATGCCAAGGATCGAGCGAACTCAAGTCGTTCATGCGCCCCCGGAGGAGGTAGTGGCGGTCGCGCGGGATGTCGAGGCGTACCCGTCGTTCATGCCGGACGTTGAATCGGTGAAGATTCTGGAGAAGAGCGACGACGGCGCAGCCCTGAAGACGCAATGGGTTGGCGTGATCAAGCAGTTTAGGCTGACGATCAAGTGGACCCAAGAGGAGCGGTGGGACTTTGCAGAGAACCGCGTTACGTTCCGCCAGATCGAGGGGGACTACGACACGATGGAAGGAACTTGGGAGTTCCGCCCTCACCCGGAAGGCACGGAGTTTGTGTCTACTCTCGATTATGAATACCGCGTGCCGTTGCTGGGCGCCCTGGTTACGAAGGTGATCCACCATCTTGCGCAGCAAAACGTGGAGTCTGTGATGAAGGCGATCGCCGAGCGCGCCGAGAGCCGCGGTTAGGACCTTTCGGCGGCTTCCAGCTCCTCGTCGGGCTCCGGCTCCGGCAATATCTTGAGCACCTCGCGCGCGTCCAGCGGGTCGGTGATAGGCTCATCAACGACGATCTTGCCGTCCCGGAATCGGATGATGCGTTGGCAGTGCCGTGCGACATCCTCCTCGTGCGTGACGAGCAGGATGGTCCTTCCCTCGCGATTCAGCTCTTGGAAGAGCGCAAGAATCTCCTCGCTGGAGCGCGAGTCGAGGTTCCCTGTCGGCTCATCTGCGAGCACGAGCGCCGGGTCGGTAACGATGGCGCGCGCGATGGCGACCCTCTGCTGTTGACCGCCCGAAAGTTCGTTCGGCCTGTGTTCGATCCGATCCCCAAGCCCCACCTTGACCAACGCCTCTTCCGCTTGCCGCGATCGATCTGCGACACCGGCATACAACAGCGGCAGCTCGACGTTCTTAAGCGCCGTCGTGCGCGGCAGTAGGTTGAACGTCTGGAACACGAATCCGATCATCCTGTTTCGCACACGCGCGAGGTCGTTGTCGCTCAGGCCCGAGACCGGCTTGCCCTCCAAGATAACTTCGCCCCCCGTAGGCCGATCCAGGCAGCCGACGAGGTTCATGAACGTTGACTTGCCCGAGCCGCTCGGCCCCATGATGGCGACGAACTCGCCGGGCATCACCTTTACCGTAACGCCGCGCAAAGCATGGACTACCACCTTGCCCATGCGGTAGTCCTTCGAAAGATCGCGCGTCTCTACAAGAGGCTCCGGCACGTTAGTCCTCCTCTCCTGGCATCGGCCCGCCGGTAACCAACTGCATCCGCACCACGGCGATGTAGTAGTCGTAGACCGCCTGCACAAAGTTCGTCTCCGCGGTGACGAGCGCAACCTGCGCGGTGCTTACCTCGAGCACGTCCGCCGCTCCTTCAGCCTGGCTTTCCGACGCCGCGCGGAAGTTCTCACGCGCAGCCTCGAGCGCAACCTGCGCGGCTTGGAATCGCTCGAACGACAACTCCCAAGTCGTGTACGCCGCCTCGATCTCGCTTCTAACGTCGCGCTCGAGTTGCTCGAGTTGCAGGCCGGACGCCTCGTACTGAAGCCGCGACTGGCGCACCACTTCGCGCGTTCGACCGGCGTCGAACAGCGGGTAACTCAACAGGAAGGTGATCGAGCGGTTCTGAGTTTCTGACGGCTCGAAGTTCTTCGTCAAGTCCACGCTCAGCGTCCAGTCAAAAGAAGCCTCGCGTTGAGCGCTCAGCAGAGAGTATCGCTGCGACTCCCGTTGCCGGCGCGCCTGCAGGATGTCGGGGCGCATCTGCAAGCCGCGCTCCATCGCCTCATCCAGCGTTACCGTCGGCGGAAGCGGGTTCGCGGGCGGGCCCGGGTCTTCAAGCATCGGAAGCGGGCTCTCCGCGGGCCAGCCGATGGTCGCGCGCAATTGCGCCGCCGCAGTCGTTACCGCGTTCTTCGCCGAGATTTGGTTCACGCGGGCGTTCGCCAGGTCAGCTTGCGCCTGCAGGATGTCCTTCCTGGGCGCGGTGCCCTGCTCGACCCGCCGCCGCGTGGCGTCAAGCGTCTGCTCCGCTCGGGTCACCTGGGCATCCGCCACACGCAGCAGCTCCTGCGCCCGCAGCAGTTCATAAAACTGTGTAACGGTAGAGAACAGCACCTGCCGTACCGTCTGCCGCGTGGAGGCGAGCGTCGCCTCCGCCGTCTTTTTCGCGCGCTCGAGAGCATAGAGGCGCTGGCCTCCGTCCAACACGAGCCATTGCGCGGAGACAGAGACCTGGTTGAAACTGAGCTTGCCGGTGCCCTCAAACCCGCCGGCGAATCGCTGCTCCTGGTCTACGTAGCGGTAAGTGGGCAGAATCGTCGGCCAAAAGTTCGCATTCGCCTGCGCGACGCCGGAACGGGCGGACTCGTACTGCCTCCACGCGGCGGCAACGGATCCGTTCGACTCCCTGGCGAGCCGAAGCGCCTCGTCGAGGGTCAGTAGGTCGTCTCCTTGCGCCGCAAGGGATGCTGCTGCCAAAGTTAGGGTCAATAGGAATGGGGTTCGCATGTGCCTCGCTCCCAATCATACGCGCGCGAGGCGGAAAAGGATTCCGCCACCCAGACTTTTACGGGCTGCCGGCACCATCTCTTAAGGTCGGCGCGCCCGCTCCCACGCCGCGGCGATGTCTCGCACCAGAAGCGAATAGCCGCCGTCGCTCTTCGCTCCCATCTGCCGCAGGATGTACGCCGGGTGCAGGGTCGCGATGGCTGCCTCAGCATACTCCGAATCGAAGAACACCCCCCGCTGCTTCGTAATCGCGAAATCGGGCCGGATCAGCGTCTTCGCGCTCGGCCCTCCGACGCTCAGGATGACCTTCGGGCGAATCGCCTCCAACTGCGCCTTTAGCCAG
>Ga0209172_10004859_pt1 | contig 17208 bp, 9 predicted proteins | sample LarsenN4metaG_FD_184113 | JGI IMG/M metagenome (GOLD analysis project Ga0209172, IMG submission 184113) | Hot spring sediment bacterial and archeal communities from British Columbia, Canada, to study Microbial Dark Matter (Phase II) - Larsen... ... | reverse complement strand
GCGAGTGTCAGCGATGTACCTAGACTATTCTGTCAACCATGTACCCGGGCTGTACCTTGAAGTCGGCCTAACAACCGGCTGCACCCGCCGGCCGCGTCGCTCGCCCCTCAACAGCCGGCGCGGGTGAGCCGGACACGTTATGCGCCCCGAGCAAGTGAGAGCCGTATGCAGTGGTGCGGCGGGCCGTAGCTGCGAATCGTCACTTGGTGATCATTCTGGGTGCTTGCTGTGAGCAAGGATCAACCGCACTACCACGGCCACCGCCAGCGTCTCCGTGACCGCTTCCTCAAGGCGGGGTTCGACGGCCTCGCAGAACACGAGGTTGTCGAGCTTCTGCTCACCCTGGCGATCCCTCGCTCCGACGTGAAGCAGCCCGCGAAGGCGCTGCTGCAGCGGTTCGGCAATCTGCGCGGGATCCTGGACGCACCAATCGACGAGCTGCGGGCCGTCAAGGGTATCGGCGCCGTCACCCCCGTGGCACTCCAGATCATCCGGGCCGCGGCTACCCTGTACTTGCAGCAGGCGACTGAGAGCGCAGAGGTCCTTGCGGATCCAGATCGTCTCTCGGACTTCTGGCGAATGAGGCTCGGGGCACTCCGCAACGAGGTTTTCGAGGTTGCCTATTTGGACTCCGGCCTCCGCCTCCTCCGGAACGGGGTCGAGCGGCTGGAGGAAGGGACAGTCGACCGTGCGGCGGTGTACCCGCGGCGCGTGGTCGAAGCTGCGCTGCGGCGGGGGCCGCAGCGGTCGTGCTGGCCCACAACCACCCGAACGGCGACGTCAAGCCGAGCGAGCAGGACAGGCTCTTGACCCGGGCGCTGGCCCTGGCGGCCGAGACGGTGCACCTGAGGATCCTGGACCATCTGATCGTCTCGCCGGATGATGCGTTCAGCTTCCGAAAGGCGGGGCTCCTATGACGATCCACCCAGCCATCCTCGAGTACTACCCGGATCTGAACGACGCGCAACGGTCAGTCGTCGGGCACCTGGACGGCCCGCTGCTCGTGGTGGCGGGGCCAGGCTCCGGGAAGACCTATAGCATTATCCTTCGGGCTCTGAACCTCCTCCTTCTTGACCAGGCAACTCCCGGCGAAGTGATCCTCTGCACGTTCACAGAAAAGGCCGCCTTCGAGATGCGGGATCGGATCGCTGCGGCCGCACGCAACATCGGCTACAAGGGGGACCTTTCCGAACTGACGGTCTCGACCATCCATGGGCTGTGTAACGGCCTGCTGCAGCGGTATCGGCACAGGACACCCTTGGGCCACAGCTACGAGACACTGGACGAGCTGACGCAGCTCCTCTTCTTGTTCGAGCACTTTGACGAGATCGTCGGCGAGGCTCGGGATGGCCTCTACCTCGGACGCTGGAAGACGCGCTGGACCGCCATCGAAGGGGTCCGGGGCTACTTCGACAAAATCACCGAAGAGTTGATCGAGCCGGAGGTATTGCGCGTCTCGGGCGCCGGCTTTTTGCGCCGCATCGGGGAGGCCTACCTCGCTTACCGGCGTGCGCTTTTCCGGGACAACCGTGCGGACTTCGCCCACCTCCAGCGGCTCGTCCATGACCTCCTGGCTGACCCTGACCTCATGGAGGCCGTGACGAGCCGGATCAAGTACGTCCTCGTGGACGAGTACCAGGACACGAACTACGTCCAAGAGCAGCTCTTGCTCAAGCTCACCGAGAAGACGAAGAACCTTTGCGTGGTCGGCGACGAGGACCAGAGCCTCTACCGCTTCCGTGGTGCTACGGTGCGGAACATCCTCGAATTCCCCCAGCGCATGCCGGGCAGCAAGATCGTCAAGTTGGAGACGAACTATCGTTCTCACCGCAGCATCGTCGAACGCTACGACCGCTGGATGGGCTTAGCCGACTGGTCGAACGCGGGTGGGACCCCGTTCCGCTACGACAAGACGATCCAAGCCGACCCAGCAACCGAGCACCCGACGTATCCGGCGGTCTTCGCCATCTGGGGGCGCGACCGGCGAGACGAGGCGCGACGCTTGGCGGAACTGGTCGCATGGTTGAAAGACAATCAGGTGATCGAGGACTACAGCCAGGTGGCGCTCCTCCTCCACAGCGTTCGGCAGGAGCACAGCGGAATGTACCTCAAAGCCCTCGCCGAGCGCGGCATCCCGGCGTTCTGCCCTCGCGCGCGGGCCTACTTCGAGAACGAGGAGATCCGCGACCTCGTCGCCTGCTTCGCCGTCATCTTCGGCTGGCATGGTGAGGGCAGGGGCGAGGTGGCCGGCGCTGTTGCCGAACTGGCGGCATACGTGGATCAGGCCATCGTGGATCTCGCGCGCCGGTTTGCGGCACCGCACCCCCTGGCCCGAGCGCTCCAAGGCTGGACCGCCGAGATCGCAGCCCTTGAAGAGGGTGGCACCTTGGACGTCCGTCCTGCGGACTACCTCTACCGGTTGCTGGCTCTGGAGCCCCTCGCCACCGCGGTCAAGAACGAGAACACCGCCCGCAACCTCGCGATCTTCTCGCAGCTTCTCAACGCCTTTCAGAGCTACTACCACTACACAGTAGTCACGCACAAGAACCGCGAGTTTCTTCGCTTCCACTTCTTCAACAGCTTCCTGCGCCTGCTCTACGACGGCGGGATCAACGAGTACGAAGACCCGGACCAGCCCTTCCCCAAGGGACACGTGCAGGTGATGACCATCCACCAGGCCAAGGGGCTCGGGTTCCCGGTGGTCGTGGTCGGTTCGCTCAGCACGCGGCTTAAGAGCCACAAGCAGATCGACCGCGACCTCGCGCCCTACTACCACCGGCCGCCCTTCGAGCCGGAGCACCGTATCACCCTGTTCGACCGGATGCGCCTGCACTACGTGGCTTTCTCGCGGCCGCAAAAGCTCCTCGTGCTCACCGCCCACGAGACCCCCAAGGACCACTTCGCGCCCATCTGGCAGGGGCTTCCGCAGTGGCCCTACGTGCAGAAGGACCTGCTGGCCGCCCAGCGCTTCGACGTGCGCGAGCGGATGCCGGTCAAGAAGACCTACAGCTTCACCGGCGACCTCAAGATTTACGAAACCTGCCCCCGCCAGTATCAGTTTTTCCGCGAGTACGACTTCACACCCTCGCGTTCTGCGGTGATCTTCTTCGGCCTTCTGGTGCATCAGACCATCGAGGAGATTCACCGCATTGCGCTCGACGGTAGGCTGGACACGCTCGACGAGCAGCGCATTCGCGAGCTCTTCGACCGCACCTTCCGCTTCCTGTGCCTCAGTGATGTGCGGCCCATCGGCGATACGGCAAAAGAGGCGGCGTTTACGCAGGTGATGAACTACTTCCACCAGAACCGCGACGAGATGCTGCGCGTGATCCAGACCGAGGTGGACGTGTCGCTGGAGAAGGACGGCTACATCCTCTCCGGCAAGGTCGATCTCCTGCTCGGCGGTGACGGCAAGCTCGAACTGCTCGACTTCAAGACTTCACAGCGCCCGAAAGACAGCGCTGAGCTGATCGCCTCCTACGAGCGCCAGCTCTGCACCTATGCCCATATTCTGGAGCGGCGGCACGGCAAGCACGTGGATCGGCTGATGCTTTACTGGACTTCGGAGCCGCGCAAGGAAGATGCGCTCATGGTCCTGCCATACGATCCCAAGCGCGTGGAAGAGGCCGGCCGGTACTTCGATGCGATCGTGGGACGCATCCAGGCGCGTGAATTCAAGGTGACTACGCCGCCCGAGGCGGCGATCTGTATGGAATGTGACCTGAAGATGCTCTGTCACGCCGAGGGTGTGATCCGTCGGGAGGTACGCGGTTGATGGCGGTTGACTACGTATCGATTCGCACCGAAAACCAGCGGCGGTACGGTACCGACATCGGGCGCATTGGCCCTATGCTTCTCGCCAACCGCTACGATGACCGTACGCACTTCATTTATTAGCTTCTGCAGAACGCTGAAGATGCACTTGCGAAACGCACAAGCTGGTCCGGATTTCGATCAGTTCGATTCAGCCTCGAAGCAAACACACTTCGTGTTACTCACTTCGGCAAGCCATTCGACGAGGCAGACGTACGCGGGATTTGCGGCATCGATCAGAGCACCAAAGGCCTTACAGCTATCGGCCGGTTCGGCATCGGATTTAAGTCTGTCTATGCGTTCACCGATCGGCCTGAGGTGTATTCGGGTGACGAAAGTTTCGCGATCGAGAACTTCGTCTGGCCAATAGCTGTTCCGGACATCCCAACACGAAAACCTGATGAAACAGTGATCGTCATGCCCCTGCGCGAAAGCGGGGATCGGGACGAGATCGTGGATGGCCTGCACCGGCTCGGCGCCCGTACACTTCTGTTCTTAAGGCAGATCGAGGAAATTGAGTGGAGCTTCGAGGAAGGTCCTGTAGGCCTTTACCAGCGTAGGGCGCAGGAGTCATTTGGCGAGTTCGGACGCCGGATCACCGTAGTCGGGCAGGCGGCCGATGCTTCCGATGTCGAAGAATCGTGGCTCGTGTTCTCGAAGCCAGTTTGCACCGAGGACGGCAAAAACGTGGGTTATGTCGAAGTCGCGTTCTTACTCGACGAGGACGAAGAGTCCAGACGGGAAGTGCTTCGCCAAATTGAGCGGTCACCCCTGGTCGTTTTCTTTCCGACGGCTTTGGAAACCAACCTTGGTTTTCTCGTGCAGGGTCCATACCGGACGACGCCCAGTCGTGACAATGTGAAGCCGCGGGACCCCTGGAACGTCAAGCTAGTTAAGGAAACTGCCGAGCTGCTGGTGGATGCCCTGCATGCGCTCAAGTCAGGAAATCTTCTTGACGTCACGGCACTGCTGTGCCTGCCCATCGAGAGGGGCCAGTTTCCTGAAGGCAGCATGTTTGCGCCCTTGTTCGATGCTGTGCTTAGCGCCTTGGCGTCGGAGCCGCTGCTCCCACGCGCAGTCGGCGGGTGGACTGCGGCCAAGAACGCCCGACTCGCACGAACAAAAGAGCTGCGGGAACTCTTCGACTCGAAGCAGCTCGCGGCGCTCCTCGACGCGCCGGAAGAAGTGCACTGGCTGAGCGGTGAGATCACCCGCGACACGGCAGCGACCTTGCGCAACTACCTGCTGTACGAGTTGAAGGTCAGCGAGTTGACGCCCGAAATGATCCTCTCGCGGCTCACGAAGGAATTCCTGGAGGCACAGCCTGATGACTGGATTCTAAGGCTCTACGAGTTCCTCGGCGGGCAGTCGGCACTCATGCGTCATGGACGGGTCGACTACATCCCGCTGGTGCGGTTTGAGGACGGCACCCACGTCGTCGCTCAGGCGAACGGTCAACCCCAGGCGTTCCTACCGAGCGCCCTCAGGACCGATTTCCCGACTGTGAGGAAGTCGGTGTGCAGCACGGAGAAAGCTCTTGAGTTCCTCAAGGCACTGGGACTAACCGAGCCGGATGCTGTTGACGACGTCGTGCGCAACATAATCCCGAAGTACGAACGAGAAAACGCCCGGATCGATAACGAGGAGTACGAGGCCGACCTCGCGAGAATACTCAAGGCTTTCGGCACTCAGCACCTTGACCAGCGGGAAAAGCTCATTGCAGCTCTCAAGGAAGTCAGCTTTGTAAGGTCTGTTGATGCCGGCGATGGCAGCCGCCAGCTGTCCAAACCGGGCGACGTTTACCTTGCGAGGAAGCGGCTCAAAGAGCTGTTCGCGGGGGTGCCCGGAGTCATCCTCGTCGACGATTCGTATTCGTGTCTCAGGGGTAAGGACATTCGCGAGTTACTGGAAGCCTGTGGTGCGGCGCTCTACCTCCAACTAATCCCATGTGATTGCGAGTTCGGGTGGGTGCAACTTCGGGAGATGCGCGTAGCGGCTGGTTGCGGGAGCATGACATCGTCGGAGCCGATAAAGGACCACACGCTCCGAGGGCTCGACTACCTGCTGGAACTCCTCCCGAAACTTGACTCCGACAGTCGTTGCCAGAAGGCACGACGGCTCTGGGAAGCTCTCGGCGAGTTGGAGGAGCGGCGCGGCAGTGGCACGTTCTCGACGACCTATCGCTGGTACTACTATCACCGTCGAAGTACAACCTTTGATGCTGCCTTTGTCCGCAAACTGAACGAGACCGCCTGGGTGCCTGACGACACCGGCAATCTGCAACGCCCCGAACTTGTCCTCTTTGATTCGCTCGGGTGGGATGCCCACCCATTGCTGCAGTCGAAGATCCGATTCAAGCCGCCGCTCATCCAGCAACTAGCGAAGGAAGCGGGTATCGAACCGGAAGCGCTGGACCTGCTCAAGGAACGGGGAATTACCAGCGCGGACCAACTACGAGAGTTGCTCGACGCTAAGAAACCAGAGCCCACGGGGGAAACAGCGCCGGGCAACGTAAACGAGGCTCTCAGGAAACTCGACATTGCCGAGACGCCCACAGCACCAGTGCCGGACCCGACGGCAGATGATCCGGTGCCGGAGGGCTTGGGCAGGGCGGGTGCATTCACACGGCCTAATGGTCTAACCAGCCGTGGCGGGCACCCGGGTGGCGGTGGTGGCCGGGACACGCCTATGGATGCTGGAATCCAACGCACAGGGTCGGCCGGGGACAAGCCATCTTCTGCACACCTTAGAACTCGCTCGTTCATTTCCTACGTGGCCGTGCATCCCGACGATGAGGAGCCTGACCCGGACGGCCTTGACCACGCAGAGCGCATGGCCCTTGGAGCCAAGGCCATCGAGTTCATCCTGTCGCTCGAGCCGCAGTGGCAGCGCACGACGACACATAACCCGGGTTTCGACCTGTTCCAGAGCGGAACGGACGGCCAGCCGGTGCGCTGGTGCGAGGTCAAGGCGATGGCCGGCACGCTTCAAGACAGGCCGGTCGGCCTTTCGCGCAAGCAGTTCGAGTTTGCGCGCAAGCACGGCGAAGCCTACTGGCTATACATCGTGGAAAGTGCCGGCACCAACGGCGCTCGGCTCGTTCGCATCCAGGACCCTGCCGGCAAGGCCCGCACGTTCACTTTCGACCACGGTTGGCTAAACGTAGCCGAGCTTGATGAAGAATCAGAACAACAAAAGGAGTGATATAGATGGCAAAGATCGAGATTACGAAAACCGAGCTGGTCTGGCCCGGCAAGTACAACGAGGACGGCACGCTCAAGGAAGTGCCGCGGGTGAGCCTGCCCTTCCAGGTCATCGAGACCGTCAACGAGAGCCGCGCCACGCGCGAGGCGAAGAAGGGCGGCGTGCAGGGCACGCTCTTCGACGTCTACGAAGGCAGGGAGGGCGACACCTTCGAGGAGGGTTGGCGCAATAAGCTCATCTGGGGCGACAACCTGCTGGTGATGGGATCGCTCCTGGAGAAGTTCGCGGGGAAGATCGACCTCATCTACATCGATCCGCCGTTTGCCACGGGGGCGGACTTCACGGTGACTTCCGAAATCGGCGAGTCCGAGGCAGCTGTGGAGATAGTCAAGGAGCACTCGGCGCTGGAAGAAAAAGCGTATCGCGACACCTGGGGAAGTGGGACAGCCTCCTATCTATCAATGATCGGTGATCGTCTTCGAATCATGCGCGATCTCCTCGCCCCGACTGGCAGCATCTATGTGCACCTTGACTGGAGGATGTCCGCTCATGTCCGTCTCCTGATGGACGACGTGTTCGGAGCCGATTCGTTCCAGCGCGAGATTATCTGGCGTATGGGCTGGGTGTCCGGCTACAAGACGATGGCGAAAAATTGGATTCGCAACCACGACAACATCCTCTTCTACGTTAAGGATCCCAACAACTTCGTATTCAACAAGAAGTACATCCCTTATCCAGAGGGGTACGAACGGTGGGGCGGCCGCCAGAAGGGACAGGGCTTAGCCATCGAGGATGTCTGGGGTATCCACGTAGGAGAGGGCGTCAACTCTCTTTCGGTTGTTAGTTTCGCCAAAGAGAACCTGGGGTATCCGACGCAAAAGGCCGAGGGTCTCCTGGAGCGAATCATCGAGGCATCATCGAACCCAGGCGATCTCGTCGCCGACTTCTTCTGCGGCTCCGGCACGACCCTCGCGGTCGCCGAGAAACTCGGGCGGCGCTGGATCGGGTGCGATCTCGGCCGCTGGGCGATCCACGTCACCCGCAAGCGCCTGCTCGGCATACCGAACTGCAAGCCCTTCGAGGTCCTGAACCTCGGCAAGTACGAGCGCCAGTACTGGCAAGGCGTAACCTTTGGCGACAAGCAAGACAAATCCCTCGCCGAGCGGGCGCTCTACGAGTACCTCGCCTTCATCCTCAAGCTCTACGGCGCCCAGCCGGTGGCGGGCATGGCGCACCTGCACGGCAAGAAGGGCAAGGCGATGGTCCACATCGGCGCGGTGGACGCGCCGGTGACCATTGACGAGGTTAACCAAGCGATTGACGAGTGCGTCGCCCTCAAGCAGACCGAACTCCACGTGCTTGGCTGGGAATGGGAAATGGGCCTTGCCGGCCCGAACAACGATGTGCGCAAGGCGGGGCCCGTGCAGGACTTGGCGAAGAAGAAAGGTGTGAAGCTCTATAATTCAAGTAAGGCGAAGGTGGATTATAACCCGTGCAGGACTTGGCGAAGAAGAAAGGTGTGAAGCTCCTGCTCCTGCAGATCCCACGCGAGGTGATGGAGCAGCAGGCCGCCGCCAAGGGCGACGTGCGCTTCTTTGAGCTGGCCTACCTCGAAGCCGAGATCCAGCAGCCGACGAAGCTCACCGCGCAGGTGGCACTCAAGGACTTCGTCATCCCCAACACCGAGCTGATCCCCGAGGACGTGCGCAGCAAGATCAAGAAGTGGTCGGACTACATCGACTACTGGGCGGTGGACTGGGACTTCCGGAACGACACCTTCATGCAGGGTTGGGTGGCCTACCGCACGCGCAAGGAGCGCAAGCTCCCGCTCGTCTCCGACCCGCACACCTACGAGAAGGCGGGCAAGTACCGCATCCTCGTCAAGGTGATCGACATCTTCGGCAATGACACCTCGCAGGCCTTCGACGTGGAGGTGAAGTAGCCATGGCCAAGTCCGTCATCGCTTACGACAATGATTTGCCCGAAATTCCGGGCCGTCGTCCATGGGAGAAGCCGACGCAGCACCTCGTGAAGGACCAGAACGCACCTACGGGCTGGGCCGTCGCGGATGGCCGCCGCCCGAGTCGGTTGCTCCTGGTGCCGAAGATCCGCGAGCAGGTGGACGCCTGGCGCGCGGGCGGCTACGAGGGCGCGTCGGAGGTCACGCGGCGGCTGTTCGAGTACTGGTTCGACGAGGACCACGAGGTCCCCGGCTTCGGCGTGCCCTTCCAGTACTACTTCTGCCAGCGCGAGGCGATCGAGACGCTGGTGTGGCTGGTCGAGATCGCGCCGGAGCGCGACGCCCAGCAGCTCATCGACGCGTACGCGACCAGGTTCAAGAAGGACATGTTCTCCGACAACATCACCTTCCAGACCACGATGGACGGCCGGCGCCAGCTCCGCCGCTATGTGCCGGAACTCGACGCCGAGGGTGTGCAGGACCTCCCACCCGAGAACCTCCAGCGCTTCGCCTTCAAGGTGGCGACCGGTTCGGGGAAGACTTGGGTCATGGCGATGGCCATCGTCTGGGCGCGTTTCCACAAACAGCGGGTGCCGGACTCGGAGCTGTCCAGCAACTTCCTGATCGTCGCGCCGAACGTGATCGTCTATCAGCGGCTCGAGAAAGACTTCGCCGCCAACCGCATCTTCTACGAGCTGCCGCTGATCCCGCCGGAGTGGCGCGGCGCGTTCTCGCAAAAGGTGATCCTGCGTGGCGAGGCGACGGAGCCGGACCCGTCAGGCAACCTATTCCTCACGAACGTCCAGCAGCTCTATGAGTCGCGCGACGAGGAGTGGACACCGCAGAACGCCATCGAGGCGCTGCTTGGCAAGAAGCCGGCGAAAGACCTCGCGGCCTCGGGCCAGCGTTCGATGCTGGAGCGGGTGAAGTCGCTCAAGGACCTCGTGGTGATCAACGACGAGGCGCATCACGTCCACGACGATGACCTCGCCTGGAACCAGTCGCTGCTGGCGATCCACCGCGCCCTACCGAACGGACTTGCTCTCTGGCTGGATTTTTCGGCCACTCCGAAGGACCAGAACGGCATGTACTTCCCCTGGACCGTGTGCGACTACCCGCTCGCCCAGGCGGTGGAAGACCGCATCGTCAAGGCGCTACTGATCGTCACCAAGGAAGACGACCCGAAGCAGCCGAAGGACGACCCGGACGGCGTCACCGCGGACAACATCGGCGAGAAGTACGGCTACTGGCTGCGCGCCGCGGTGCAGCGCTGGAAGGAGCACCAAAAGGTCTACGAGCAGCTCGGCACCCGGCCGGTGCTTTTCATCATGGCCGAGAAGAATGTCTATGCCGACGCGATCGGCGAATACCTGTGGAAGACCAAGGAGTTCGGGTTCAAGGAGTCCGAAGTGCTGGTGATCCACACCGACGCCGCGGGCGAGATCACCAAGAAGGACCTCGACAAGGCGCGCGAGGCGGCCCGCGACATTGACAAGGCCGAAAGCAAGGTCAAAGCGATCGTCAGCGTGATGATGCTCCGCGAGGGCTGGGATGTGAGGAACGTGACCGTGGTCCTGGGCTTGCGCCCGTTCACGGCGAAGGCCGAAATCCTTCCCGAGCAGGTGATCGGCCGTGGGCTTCGACTCATGACGCAAGTCAGCCCTGACCGCTTGCAGACGCTCGAGGTTCTTGGCACGCGCAACCTGCTGAACGTGCTGCGCAGCCAGCTCGAGGCGGAAGGCGTGGGCGTCGCCAGCACCAAGACCGATCCACCGCCGCCGGTCATCATCGCGCCGCTACAAGAGCGCCTGAAGTACGACATCGCGATCCCGATCACGAAGCCGAGCCTCGTGCACGACATCCGCAAGCTGTCCGAACTGAAGGTGGAGGCGCTCGACGCGATCTTCGAGCAGGAGGATCTGGCCGAGCAGTTCCGGGTGAAGCTGAAGCTCGAGTTCGCCACTACCGAGACGGAGGTTCACCAGGCCGACATCGCGGCGGGCGAGCTGGCGCCTGCGCAGGAGCTGCTCGCCAGCATCACCAACAAGGTCATCGACGGGGCGAAGCTGCCGAACTGCTTCGCCAAGCTGTACCCGGAAGTGCGGGACTACGTCGTGACCCGCTGCTTCGGCAAGAAGGTCGACCTCGAAGACGAGAAGCTGCGCTCGCATCTCGCGCGGCTCGAGCTGCAGGAAGGCATTGCCAAGTACCTCGCTCGCAAGATCGCCGAGCTCACGGTCGAACGCCGTGCAGTCGAATTCGACAAGGACGACTTCCAGCTTTCCGAGACGAAGCCCTTCAGTTGGCGGCGCAACCTGCCACCGCTCGAAGCCAAGAAAACCGTCTTCAACTACGTCGCCACGTACAACGACTTCGAGCGTCGGTTCGCGGAGTTCCTCGACAAGGCGAACGACGTGGCCCGCTTCGCGTCGCTCGGCACCACGGAACAAGGAGAGTCGGGAACGCTCTTCCGCGTCGACTACATCAAGCCCAGCGGCGCGATAGGCTTCTACCACCCCGACTGGGTCGTCGTGCAGAAGACCGAATGCGGCTATGTCAACTGGATCATCGAGACCAAGGGCCGCGTGTGGGAAGGCACAGCGGCAAAGGACGAGGCGCTCGAGAGCTGGTGCAAGCGCGTCAGCGCGGTCACGGGCGTTTCATGGCGCTACGCGCGAATCAATCAGGCCACGTTCGATCAAGCCAAGGCAAAAACTTTGGAGGACCTGGTCAATCCGTCTTGATTGCCGACGAAGCGTGCTGCGTCAAGTAGTACCGCACAGCCCGCGGCCGGGCGCCTAGGTGGTAAGCGAAAAGACCCAGCTTAGCAAATTGCGCAGGAACTGGTTCGCACTGTTAGCTCCAACGTGACGATCGACTGGACGCTGCGCGAGAATGTGCGGGCGCAGTTGCGGGTACTCGTCAAACGCATCCTACGCAAGCACGGCTACCCGCCGGACAAAGAGGAGAAAGCCATCGATACTGTGCTGGAACAGGCTTCATGCCTTTATTCCGAGTGTCTGGTTTGAGGCATAGCCTGACAAGTTCGGACGGGCATTAAAGCGAATGGGATTAGACGTTCAGAAACGTAAAGTTAAGTCCACATGCACCGGCCGGCATTTCAGTTATTCTGATAGTTAAAGACATGTAAAACAACTTTTTGTATTAACCGGAACGGCATTGAATATTACTCCTCCTCTTCTTCCCGGAGGCGTTCGAGTACGGAGAAATCTTCGAGTGTTGTGGTATCGCCGGCGATGGTACTTCCGGCGGCCAGTTCGCGGAGCAGTCGGCGCATGATTTTACCCGAGCGTGTTTTTGGCAGAGCGTCCGTGAAGCGGATATCGTCCGGTTTGGCCAGCGAGCCGATTTCCTTAGCGACGTGTGCGCGGAGTTCTTCTTTCAGTTGTTCGTTTCCGTTGCGGCCGCTTTCAAGTGTGACAAAGGCGACGATTGCCTGTCCTTTTATTTCGTCGGGCCGCCCGACGACTGCGGCTTCGGCAACTGCTTCGTGTGAAACGAGTGCGGATTCGATTTCCGCTGTCCCTAGCCGGTGACCGCTGACGTTGATGACGTCGTCAACGCGTCCCATGATCCAGAAATAGCCGTGTTCGTCGCGTCTGGCTCCGTCGCCGGCAAAGTAGCAATGCGGAATTTCCGACCAGTAGGTTTTTTTGTAACGTTCGGGGTCGCCCCAAATCGTGCGAAGCATCGATGGCCAGGGGTGTTTAATAACGAGATAGCCGCCCTCGCCCGGCCCGACGGATTTACCGGATTTGGTTACGATGTCGGCGATGATTCCGGGCAGCGGCCGCGTTGCCGTTCCCGGCACCAGGGTAGTCGCACCCGGCAATGGCGAGATCATGATTGCGCCGGTTTCCGTCTGCCACCATGTATCGACGATCGGGCATCTGCTTTTACCGATAACGCGGTAATACCACATCCAGGCTTCGGGATTGATCGGCTCGCCGACTGTCCCTAGCAATCGCAGACTGCTCAGGTCGTGGCGGAGCGGATATTGCTCACCCCATTTGATGAAAGCACGGATTGCCGTCGGTGCCGTATAGAGAATGTTGATGCGATGCCGGGCAATCATTTCCCAGAACCGGTCAAAATCCGGGTAGTTGGGAGCACCCTCGTACATAAAAACCGTCGTTCCGTTTGCCAGCGGTCCGTAAACAACGTAACTATGTCCCGTTACCCAGCCAATATCGGCCGTGCACCAATAGACATCTTCTTCTTTCAGGTCAAAAACATATTTCGAAGTATATGCAACCTGCGTGAGATAACCGCCGGTAGTATGCAGGATTCCTTTCGGCTTTCCGGTTGTGCCGGAGGTATAAAGAATAAACAACGGATGTTCGGAATCGAGAGGCTCCGGCGGACATTCGGAATTGACCGATTGCTCGAGCTCGTGCCACCAATGATCTCTTCCCGGAGAAAATGTAACCTTGCTGCCGGTACGCCGCAGGACGACAACATTCTCGATGCTGGGGCATGCGCCGCCAGACAGAGCTTCGTCAACCGTGTCCTTGAGACGTAGTTCCGACCCGCGACGATAGCCGCCATCTGCCGTAATGATTGCCTTGCAGCCGCAATCATTGACGCGGTCACGAATCGCCTCTGCGGAAAATCCGCCGAAAATAACCGTATGCGTCGCTCCGATTCGCGCACAGGCCAGCATTGCAACGGCAAGCTCGGGCACAAGCGGCATATAAAGTGCGACACGATCACCTGAACGAACGCCTAAAGACTTCAAAACATTGGCAAAACGTGAAACCGCACGGTGCAGTTGAAGGTAGGTGATCGTCCTCTGTTCGCCCGGCTCGCCTTCCCATACTATAGCCGCTTTGTTGCGTCGCCAGCCGTTCAGATGGCGGTCAACGCAATTATACGAAGCGTTGATTTTCCCGCCGGTAAACCACTTGGCGAAAGGTTCCTCCCACTCCAGAATCTTTTCCCAATGTTCAAACCAATCCAGAGCTTCCGCCTGCCGTGCCCAAAATGTCGGCGGATCGGCCGCTGCCTCGCGGTAAAGGCGTTCGTATTCTTCAAAGCTGCTGATATGTGCCGCGGATGCGAATTCCGCCGGCGGAGGAAACAAACGGGACTCATTGAGGACGGATTCTATTTCAATATTGGACATAATTCAGGGATTTTGCACCGTACACTTCCGTAAAGAACGGCTTCAATTATAGTCTGCAAAATTATAGCCTCAAAAATTGTTTTGCGTTAATCGTCCGCAAACAAAAGCCCGATGGCGTAGTCAAACCCTTGCGGTTGATTGCCGGACGACAAGAGTCGGCTCAACCCCGACTACATCAGAGCTTTCGGGGTCTCTTCCATTCGCCAATTGTCTTAAAAGCGTTTCTGCGGCAAGCTTTCCCATTTCGAAAAGCGGTTGACGGATTGTGGTCAGCGCGGGATTATGAAATGCGGCGGCATAAATGTCATCAAAACCAAGCACGGAAACATCTGCCGGCACGCGAAGCCCCATCTCTTCCAGTGCCCTGATTGCTCCTATTGCCGAAATATCATTGAATGCAAATACTGCCGTGAAATTTTCGCCCCTGGCGAGGAGTGATTTCATTGCGGCATATCCTACCTCCGGCGAAGGCGAATCGCCCTCGAGCTGTACGGTCAGACGCGGATCAATCGGGATGTCGCGCTTGCGTGCAGCATCCTGTATGGTTTCCCAACGTTCTGCCGTGTCTGAGCTGAATTCCTGTCCCTTGATTACGGCGATTCGCCGATGCCCGAGGTTGTACAGATGACCGATTCCCAATTCTGCCGCGTGCGAATGATTCAAAACCACGTTTGTAACCCCTTTGATTTCCTCGTGTCCGGAGACATTGACAACCGGAATCAAAGGTTGGAATCGAATCGGCGTATCTACGGCTATTATTCCCTCGACCTGTCTTTCGATCAGCATTACCGGAAGGGTCTCCAGCAGATCGCTGCGGTGTAGATGGCTTGCAGTAAGATAAAAATAACCGGCACCGGAAAGGGCGGCCTCAACGCCATTTAACACCATTGCTGAATAACCGTCGCTTAATTCGGGCACGATGACGCCGATTGTATTGGTTTTTTGTACACGAAAAGACCTCGCCAGATAGTTCGGCCGGTAATTCAGGCGACGTGCAGCCTCAAAAATACGCGCCTTTGTCTCTTCCGGAATTGCGTCGGCTTTCGGTGATTCATTCAGTACTATTGAGAGCGTAGTCGGTGACAGCCCGAGATGTTTGGCCAGCTGCTTCAAGCTAATGTTGCCGGCAACGGGATTTTCTCCGGATGATTTGCTCCCTTTTTTCATAGTTTGAGGAAGTTTTGCATACGTAGCCCTTAAATTTCAAGAATCGGGGGCAGGAAAAAAAATGTCTGCCTGAAATTAACAAATTGGCTTGACAGTTTGAAAAAAGGTGTTGTAAATTGTTTCGGCTTAATCGTTTTACTAAAACGTTTTACTATCACACGAAAATCTCGTAATTTTTCGATTTGGCCGGGTTTTACCGCAGGATTATCGCCGGTTATTGCCGCAATCATTGATAATTTACAATTCGGGTAAAATGCCCGCGAGAAACCTTGGAGGACGTATGCGAAAACTCATCCCTTGCATCAGATTGACGACGGCAGCAATGTTTACGGCAATCATTTTCGCCGTAACGGCTTACGGGCAGTTTCGTGCCGGAATACAGGGCACGGTCACGGATACAAACGGTGCCGTAGTACCTGGTGCGCGTGTATCATTGAAAAGCAATGAAACAGGAAGAACGCTGCAAACGGTAACAACCGATGCGGGCTTTTACAGTTTCACAATGCTTTCGCCCGGTACTTATACAATCACCGTAACAGCCGGAGATTCCTTTAAAAAGGCAGTAGTCGAAAAAATTCAGGTACGTGCCGAGACTACGGAGGGTGTAAATATAACGCTCGAACCCGGCGGCATTTCCGAAACGGTTACTGTCCAGGCTGAAAATGAAGGGCTTGCAACAGAAGACCCGAATATCAGAAAAGTCATTTCAACCGAAGAAGTTTTACGTTTACCGCAAGTAGGGCGTGATCCTTATGAATTGGCACGTCTGGCACCGGGTGTGTTTGGTGCGGGTGCCAGAAATGCAAGCGGCGGCTCGGTTTCTTTTCCTAATACGAGCGGTCCCGGCGGTTCGAACAGTTCGATTTTCCAGACAGAGAATCAGGTTCCGATCACCGCAAATGGCCAGAGGCTAAGCTCAAATAATTTCCAGATTGACGGGACCAGCGTCAACAGCCAGACATGGGGCGGCGCGGCGGTAATTACACCAAGCCAGGAGAGTGTCAAGGAAGTGCAGGTGCTCACCTCCACATATTCCGCCGAAGACGGGCGAAACAGCGGCATACAATTAAAAGTTGTTTCGCAAAACGGCACTAATCAATGGCACGGCAGCGCATTTTTCAAGCTTAACGATCCGGTATTGAATGCTTTTAACACAATGCCGATCCAGGTCGGGAGCGTTTCCACGCAGGGGCCGCAACGCGTAGAACAAAAATACAAAAGTTATGGCGGCAGCTTTGGCGGACGAATAATCCGCGACAAACTGTTTTTCTTTTTCTCGTATGAGGGTTTGAATAACAAAACCAGCAACACCCGCAATACCTTCGTCGAGACGGCACAGTTCAGGCAGGCAGTAATTGCGGCGCGTCCAAATACCGTAACGCAGCGGCTGCTGTCGGCTACGGGTATCGAGCCGCGCATCGTGCAGGTGCTGGCGCCGACCTGTGCCGGAATTTTTTCGGGTTGTGCAATTGTCGGCAACGGCATTGACGTCGGTTCCATAACGGGCACATACGGTAACTATGTACCTACATTTTCCACAAATCCGAACGGCGGCGGCCTGGACGGCATTGCTGACCTCCAATGGGTACAGATTTCTCTCCCGACGAGTTTCCGCGGCAATCAGTATTTCACCCGAATAGACTACAATGCCACCGCCAAAGATAATTTCGCGGTAACTACCTACATAACGCCAGTTACATTCAAGGGTTCTGACTCCAGTGCACAGAGCCGTCCGATGGCCGATATAACCTCCAAACGGCTGAATTACCTTGTCGGCGTAATTTACAACCGAACCATTTCATCGCGGATGGTAAATGAAGTGCGTTTCAACATGACGCGCTGGGGCATACAGGAACTGGATGCCAATCCCGATGCAAGATTTGACCTGCCAAGAGTCGAAATCGAGGGAATATTCAGC
>Ga0209172_10004858_pt1 | contig 17211 bp, 15 predicted proteins | sample LarsenN4metaG_FD_184113 | JGI IMG/M metagenome (GOLD analysis project Ga0209172, IMG submission 184113) | Hot spring sediment bacterial and archeal communities from British Columbia, Canada, to study Microbial Dark Matter (Phase II) - Larsen... ... | reverse complement strand
GGATGCACCACCATCAGAAGGTCGGAATAGTTGACCGCCGTGATCGGCGCGAGGTCGCGCATCAGGTCGTAGGGCTTGTTCGGGATCAGCGTCTCGTTGACCGCGTGCGTGTTCGACATCATGAGCAGGGTGTAGCCGTCGGCGGCGGACTTCGCCACCGCCTCGGTGCCGACGATCGCCCCGCCTCCCGGGCGGTTCTCGACCACGAACGACTGGCCCATCGTCTCAGAGAGCCGCGCGGCGATGAACCGGCCGTAGATGTCGGCCGGACCGCCGACGCCGTAGGGAACGATGATCTTCACCGTACGCGCCGGATACGATTGCGCGAACGCGGCCGGCGCGGCGAACGCTGCGGCAAGGACGGCTAGAATGAAACGGAGCATGACGATTCCTCCCTGGAAAGGGCAGCTTGTAACACAGGCGCGGTGCGCAGGTCCATGACACGCCTCAGGACGCGGCGGACGGTCCCGATCCTGCCTTCGCGCGTCACCGTCGAGGGCACGGACCGCGCGCCGCATCGCGCCTTCCTGCGCGGGCTGGGGCTGGGCGATGCCGAGATCGCGCGCCCGTTCGCCGGGGTGGTCTCGGCCGACGGGCGGGTGACGCCCTGCAACACGCTGCTCGGCGCGCTGGCGAAGCAGGCGTGCGAGGGCGTACGCGAGGCCGGAGGCACGCCCTTCGACTTCGCCTCGATCTCGGTCGCCGACTCGATGTCCATGAACCACGCCGGCATGCGCTATTCGCTGCCTTCGCGCGAGATCATCGCCGACGGCGTCGAGGCGGTTGCGCGCGGCCATGCCTACGATGCCCTGGTCGCGATCGCCGGCTGCGACAAGACGCTCCCCGGGATGATGATGGCGATGGTGCGCCTCAATCTTCCTTCGGTGTTCCTATACGGCGGCGCGGCGCTGCCTGGAAGGCTCCACGGTCGCGACGTCACCGTGCTCGACACCTACGAGGCGGTGGGCGGCGTCTACGCCGGCACGGTGAGCCGCGAGGAGTTGGAGGCGCTGGAGCACGCATGCCTGCCGACGCCCGGCTCCTGCCCCGGGCAGTTCACCGCCAACACCATGGCGATGGTCGCCGAGACGCTGGGGCTCGCACTCCCCGGCTCGGCGACACTGCCTGCGGTCGCTTCGGAACGCTCTGAACTCGCGCGCCGCAGCGGCCGCGTCGCGATGGAGATCCTCAGGCGCGGCGGGCCGCTGCCGCGCGAGCTGGTCACCCGCAAGAGCCTCGAGAACGCCTGCGCCGCGGTCGCGGCCACCGGCGGCTCGACCAACGCGGGGCTGCACATCCCCGCGATCGCGCACGAGGCGGGCATCCGCTTCTCGCTCGACGATCTGGCGCGCGTATCCAGGCGCACGCCGTACCTCGCCGACCTCAAACCGGGCGGAAAGTATCTCGCGAAGGACCTGCACGAGGCGGGCGGCGTGTACGCGGTGCTGAAGGAGCTGCTTCGCCGCGGGCTGCTTCACGGCGACTGCCTGACGCTGGAGGGCAACACGCTCGAAGAGGCGCTGAAGGCGCATCGCGGCGCGGACGGCGAGGTGGTGCGCCGCGAGCCGATCCTGCCCACCGGCGGGCTGGTGGTGCTCAAGGGCAGTCTTGCGCCGGACGGGGCGCTCATCAAGGTGGCGGGACTGAAGTCGCTCAGGTTCGAGGGACGCGCGCGCGTGTTCGACAGCGAGGAGGCGTGCGTCGAGGTCGTGCGCCGGCGCGCGTACAGACCGGGCGAGGTGCTCGTCATCCGCTACGAGGGCCCGCGCGGCGGCCCCGGCATGCGCGAGATGCTCGGCATCACGGCGCTCCTCTACGGGCAGGGCATGGGCGAGCGCGTGGCGCTCGTCACCGACGGGCGCTTCTCGGGCGCGACGCGCGGCATGATGGTGGGCTATGTTTCGCCGGAGGCCGCCGCCGGCGGCCCCATTGCGCTCGTGAAGTCCGGCGACCGAATTCTCGTGGATGCCGAGGCGGGGCGGCTGGATCTCCTCGTTCCCGCAGGCGAGCTGAAGAAACGGAAAGCGAGGATGCCGCGCCGGACGCTCTCGGGCGCGCTCGAAAAGTACGCCGCGCTCGTCGGCTCGGCGTTCCATGGCGCGGTGACCCATAGAGGAGGCGCGAAGTGAAGCTCGGATTCATCGGCATCGGACTCATGGGAAGGCCGATGGTGCTGCGGCTCCTTGCCGCCGGCCACGAGGTGCACGTATGGAACCGCTCCAGGGAAAAGCTCGCGCCGGTCGTGCAAAGTGGTGCGCGCGCGATGGACTCGCCCGCGGCGGTGGCGCGCGCATCCGAAATCGTGATGATGTGCGTCACCGACCAGCACGCGGTGGAAGACGTGCTCTTCGGCGCGGGCGGCGTCGTCGAGGGCGCCGCGCCGGGCGCGCTGGTGGTGGATTTCTCCAGCATCGCGCCGGATGCGGCGCGTGAATTCGCGCGACGGCTGGAGGCGAAGGGCGTGCACCTTGTGGATGCGCCGGTTTCGGGCGGCGTGCCGGGCGCCGAGAGGGGTACGCTCACGATCATGGCGGGCGGCCGCCCCGAGGACATCGAGCGCGCAAGACCGGTGGTGATGCATCTCGCCCAGCGCTTCACCCGCATGGGCGATTCGGGCGCCGGGCAAACCACGAAGCTGTGCAATCAGATCATCGTCGGGAGCCTGTTGCCGGTGATCGCCGAGGCGGTGCGGCTTGCCGACGCGGCCGGAGTGGATGCACGCCGCCTGCCCGAGACTCTCAAGGGAGGCTTCGCCGACTCGCTCCCGCTGCAGATCTTCGGCGCTCGCATGGCGGCGCGCGAGTTCGAGCCGCCGCTCGGTGCGAACGCCGTCATGCTCAAGGACCTGGAGAACGCCGCGGCGGTGGCGCGCCGCCTGGGCGTGCCGCTTCCGATGGCGCGCACCGCGGCCGAACTCTATCGCCTCCTCGAAGCGCAGGGCAGGGCCGGGCAGGATCCCGCGGTGCTGGTCGAGCTGATTGCCGGAAAAACGGGACGATGAGGAGGCCGCCGGCTCAGGCGGCGCGCGCAAGGCGCCTCGCCCAGTAGGCGAAGGTGCCGCGCACGATGGAGGGCTGGAGCAGGAACGCGCGCGCTTCTTGTGCGAGTTCCGGCTTCACTTCCCTGAAGCCTCCGGCCGCCATCGCGCGCAACTGCATGCGCGCGGCGCGCTCGAAGAACACCGCGAGATAGACCGCCTCCTCGACGCTCGCGCCCGCGGCGAGCAGCCCGTGGTTGGCGAGCAGGATCGTCTTCGCGTCGCCGAGGGCCGCGGAAATGATTCGCCCCTCGTCGTCGGCGACCGGAACGCCCGGCCATTCTGCGAGGTGCGCCGTGCCGTGCAGCATCGCGGCGTCCATGTGGATCGTGCGGAGCGGCTTGCCGGTCGCCGCGAGCGCCGAGGCATGCGGCGCATGGGTGTGAACGATCGCGTGCACATCGGGCCGCCGGCGATAGATCCACACGTGAAAGCGAACGCCGGGGTTCGGCCGGCCGCCCTTGAGCGGGCGCAGATCCTCGTCCACGAGCACCATGCGCTCGGGAGAGGCTTCCTCGAAGCCGTAGCCGAACTGCAGCGTCCACCACGTGCCGGGTTCGCCGCCCCGCGCGGTCACCTGCCCGGCGAGGCCGGATTCGTGCCCTTCGGCCGCGAGGATGCGGCAGCCGAGCGCAAGCGCCTCCGGCACCGGCATGTCGGGCGCGGCGAGATCGGCTTCCATCTCGCGGCCGACGCGCTCCAGAAAATACGTTCTGTCCCGCTCGTTCATGGGTTCGGGCAATGCAAGGTTCTGCAAAGATACGCCATTTGCATTTTGTGCGCCGCGGGAGCAGACTTCGCGCCCTTCCATCCGAAATTCCCCCGCTGCCCTGGCCAACGGTCATCCCCGCGTGAGATCCGGCACGGCCGCGCTGACGCTGCTCGCGCTCGGCGTGGTCTTCGGCGACATCGGCACCAGCCCCCTGTACGCGGTGCGGGAGACCTTCGCGCCCGGTCACGGCATTCCGCTCGACGAGCCGAACATCCTGGGCGGCCTTTCGCTCATCTTCTGGTCGCTGATGGTGGTGGTGTCGCTCAAGTATGTGGTCCTCATCATGCGCGCCGACAACCGCGGCGAGGGCGGGATCATGGCTCTGCTCGCGCTCGCCGCCTCCGGCGTCAAGGACAGGCCGCACTGGCAGGGACCGCTGCTCGCGATCGGCATATTCGGCGCGTCGCTGTTCTACGGCGACGCCGTCCTCACGCCGGCGATCTCGGTGCTCTCGGCCGTCGAAGGGCTGCAGGTCGGCACCTCGGCGTTCACGCCCTACGTCGTGCCGATCGCGGTGGTGGTGATCGTCGTCCTGTTCGTGCTGCAGAGCCGCGGCACTGCGGCCGTTGGCATGCTCTTCGGGCCGGTGACGCTCGCGTGGTTCCTCGCGCTGGGCGCCGCCGGCCTGTACGGCATCGTTCGCCATCCGGGCGTGCTGGCCGCGGTGAATCCGCTGCATGCATTTTCCTTCGTCGGCGAGCATGTCGCCGAGACCTTCGTCGTGCTCGGCTCGGTGGTGCTCGCGGTGACGGGAGCCGAGGCGCTCTATGCCGACATGGGGCACTTCGGCAAGGGTCCGGTGAGGATCGCCTGGTTCAGCCTCGTGGCGCCCGCGCTGGTGCTCAACTATTTCGGGCAGGGGGCGCTCCTTCTCGTCTCGCCCGAAGCGGTGCAGAACCCGTTCTATCTGCTCGTTCCGCAGTGGGCGCTCTATCCGATGGTCGCGCTTGCGACCGCGGCGACGGTGATCGCCTCCCAAGCGACCATCACGGGCGCCTACTCGATCACGCGGCAGGCGATCCAGCTCGGGTTCCTGCCGCGCATGAACGTGGTGCAGACCTCGGCGCGCGAGCGCGGCCAGATCTACATCCCGGTCGTCAACTGGCTGCTGCTTGCCGCGGTGCTCGTTGCCGTGGCCGGCTTCGGCTCGTCCTCGCGCCTTGCCTCCGCCTACGGGGTGGCGGTGACGGCAACGATGCTCGTGGACACGCTGCTCGCCTTCTTCGTCATCCGGTTCCTCTGGAACTATCCGCTGTGGCTGTGCGTCGCCGCCACCGGGTTTTTCATCGCGATTGACCTCGCGTTCTTCTCGGCGACGCTGCTCAAGCTCGCCGACGGCGGCTGGTTTCCGCTTGCGATCGGCGCCTGCGTGTTCACGATCATGCTCACCTGGCGGCAGGGGCGCGCCATCCTGTACCGGCGCCTTTCGGCGTCCTCGGTGCCGCTGAAGGATTTTCTGGATGCGCTGTTTCGCGACCCGCCGCCGCGCGTTCCGGGCACCGCGGTGTTCCTGACGGCGACGCCGGAGGCGACGCCGCACGCGCTGCTGCACAACCTCAACCACAACAAGGTGCTGCACGAGCGCGTGATCTTCCTCACGGTGGAGGTGACCGACGAACCGTGGGTGAGCTTCGACAAGCGCGTGCGGCTGGAGAAGCTCGGCCACGGTTGCTGGCGCATGCGCGTGCGCTACGGCTTCATGAACGAGCCCGACATCGCGCGCGCGCTGGAGATCGCCGGGACGATGGGTCTCGATTTCGACATGATGAAGACCTCGTTCTTCCTCAGCCGCGAGACCGTGGTGCCGGTCGGCGTGAGCGCCGGCGAGATGGCGCTGTGGCGCGAGCGGCTCTTCGCGATGCTGGCGAGGAATGCCGGCAACGCCGCCGACTACTTCAAGCTGCCGGCCAACCGCGTGATCGAGCTGGGCACCAAGGTCGAAATCTGAAAAAGCAGCGTCAGACCCTGGTCTGACCCTGTTTTCCGGGGCTACTTCATCAGCCCCGGCAGGTAGAGCGAGATGGCGGGGAAGGCGATGAGGATCGCGAGGCGCACGCAGTCGGCGGTGACAAAAGGCAGCACGCCGCGGAACACGGTCGCCGTCGGCACCTGCGGGATAAGCGTCTTCAGGACGAACAGGTTCATCCCCACCGGCGGGCTGATGAGGCCGATCTCGACCACCACCACGATCAGCACGCCGAACCAGATCGGGTCGAGCCCCAGGTGCACGATGAGGGGAAAGAAAACCGGCACCGTGAGAAGGATCATGGAAAGCTCCTCCATCGCAGTGCCGAGGAGCACGTAGATGACCATGATCGCCGCGACCACCATCACCGGCGACAGCTCCCAGCGGGTGACGAAGGCGACGATGTCCTTCGGCATCGTGGTGATGTTCACGAAGTCGGCGAACATCAGCGCGCCGATCAGGATGAGAAAGAGCATCGAGGTGGTGCGGGCGCTCTCGACGAGCGCGGCGTAAAGCGAGCGCAGATCGAGCGCGCGGCGGGCGAGTGCGATGATGAGCGCGCCGGTCGCGCCGACCCCGGCGCCCTCGGTGGCGGTGAACACGCCGCCGTAGATGCCGCCCATCACCAGAACGAAGAGCGCGACCACGCTGGTGACGCCCTTGTAGATGAGCGAGAGCGCGAAGACGGCGATCGCGCCGGCGACCGCCGCGTCATCGCCCGCCACCCAGCCGAGCTGCACGACCGCGATGAGCACCGCGCCAAGCGCCAGAAACCAGCCCAGTCCCTGCAGCGTCGCGAACCGCTCGCGCCATGGCAGCGGCTTGCCCGGCGGCCCGGCGGAGGGGTCGCGCCAGGTGACGTACTGCACCGCCAGGCAGAGCAGCGCGATCGCGAGCAGGCCCGGAAGGATCCCGGCGGCGAACAGCTTGCCGATGTTGGTTCCGGTCATGATTCCGTAGATCACCATGATGGTGGACGGCGGAATCAGGATGCCGAGCGTGCCGCCCGCGGCGATCGCTCCGGTCGAGAGGCGATCGGCATAGCCGTAGCCTTTCATCGAGGGATATGCGACCTTCGCGAAGGTGGCGGCGGTCGCGATCGAGGAGCCGCAAATCGCGCCGAACCCCCCGCAGGCGACGATGGTCGCCATCGCGAGCCCGCCGCGCAGATGGCCGATGAACGCGTAGGCGGCGCGGTACAGCTCCTGCGACATGCCGGCGCGCGTCACCAGGTTCCCCATCAGGATGAAGAGCGGGATGACCGACAGGGTGTAGTTGCGACCGGTCTCGTAGATCTTGGTCTGGGCGGTGGCGAAGGCCGCGGCCCAGTTCCAGTCGCGCATGTACGCGTAGCCGACGATGCCGACGATGCCCATCGCAAGCGCAATCGGGATGCGCAGGAACGCGATCGCGAGCATCGCGGCGAGGGCAACAAGCACCTCGGTCACGGCGGAAGTCTCAGGCGGAGGGCCGGGCGGCGCGCTCCCCGCCCGGTTCGAACACCTTGTACAGGTGAACCAGCCCGGTGAGCAGGATCATCGCCGCCATGAAATAGACGAACGGCCCGACGGTGATCTTGAGCACGTCGGTGGTGTCGCCGTAACCGGCGATCTTTCCCGCCTTGACCCACATCTGCCAGGCGAGGAAAAACATCACCGCGGCGCAGGCCGCATGGACCACGCGCGCCAGCACGCGCCGGCCGTGCGCGGGCAGCAGGCGGTCAATGAAGTCCATGGTGACGTGCTCGTCGGCGTGCGAGACGAGCGGCAGACCGGCGAAGATGAGCACGAGCAGCATCAGTTCGGTCACTTCGAAGCCGCCGCGCAGCGGGAAGTCGAACAGGTAGCGCGCCACCACGTCCACGAACGTGAGCAGCATCATGCACACGAGAATGACGGAGGCGGCGACGCCGAGCACGGCGTCCGCGCGCCGCTCCCAGCGGTGTTGCGGTTCGGTCATCGGAATGCAAGAGGGCGCGGCCGCCGGCCGCGCCCTCGGCTGCGGTCGCGCGCGTTACTTGCCGGCGGCAACCCGCTTCAGCTCCTCGCGGAACTCGGCGAGGACCTTCGCGCCGTCCACGCCCTTGGCGTTCGCGGCCTTGATCCACTCGTCCTCGAGCTGCTTGGCGCGCGCCATCACCTCGGCGACGAACGCCGGGCTGGCCGTGTCGATCCGCACGTTCGCCTTCTTGAGCGCGTCCAGACCGATCTGGTCGGCGCGGTCCCAGGACTGGCCGCAGCTTCGCGCCGCCGCCTCGCCCGCGAGCTTCTCGATGATGTCCTGGTCCTGCTTCGGGATCTTGTTCCAGGTGTTCTGGTTCATGAAGAACCCGAACGAGGAGCTGTAGAAGCCGCCGGGGAAGATCGTCGCGTGCTTGAGCACCTTGTCCAGCTTGAAGGAGATCACCGACTCCAACGGAAAGAACACGCCGTCGGCGACGCCGGAGGCGAGCAGCTCGTAGGACTCCGGAGCGGGCTTGACGAACGCCGAAGCCCCGAGCAGGTTGCCGAACTTCTCGGCGATCCCGCCGCCGGTGCGGATCTTCATGCCTTTGAGGTCCGCCAGGCTGTTGATGGGGCGCTTGGTGTTGAACATGTGCCCGGGGCCATGGGTCCAGACCGCAAGCAGCTTGACGCCGTTGTATTCGCCCGCCTTGTGCAGGTATTTCCAGTGGATGCGGCTGTAGGCGACCGAGTTGATCTCGGCGGTGGCGCCGCCGCCCGGCAGCTCGGCCAGCAGCGGCAGCGTGTGGCGCGCGGGCGTGTAGCTCGCGGTCACATACGACAGGTCCATGAGCCCGTCCCTCACGGCGTCGAAGGTGCCGGGCGGGGCCGACGGGTGCTTCGGCAGGTAGTTGAACTTGATGCGGCCGCTGGTCGCCTTCTCGACTTCCTTGGTCCAGTTGTCCTGCCACACGCTCAGGTGATGCGTGGTCGGCACCCACGTCGAGAACGTGAGCGTCATCTGCGCCCGGGCCGGTGCCGCGGCCGCGACCGCGACGGCGGCCGCGGCGAGCGCGCAGGGCGCGAAAACACGAGCTTTCATGTCGAGTCTCCTCCTCCTTCAGGGAGCCGCTAGTGTAGCAGCGCCGGCGCGCGGCCGCCATTGAAGACGCACCGAAGATAGTTCGCGCAACGAACGGCGTCGAAAGGATTTTCGCCGCGCCGCACGCGACGCGCGTCGCGCGCGACGCGAATGCAGGAAAAATTTCGCTTGCCGGCGATCGCGCACGATCGGAAAATTTCCGCGCGAACGATTGTGTTCGAAAATCGTTGCCGCTATCATGCGTGCTCCGCTTCGGAGCGCGCAAGCGGAGAAGCACTAAGGGAGACTGCATGGGAACGGTCGTCACCAAGGCGGAACTCGTCCAGGCAGCGGCGCGCGCCGGTAACCTGAGCAAGCTCGCCGCCGGAGAAGCGGTCAACGCGGTGTTCGATACGATCGTCGCCAACGTCGCGCGCGGCAGGCGCGTGACGGTGGTCGGCTTCGGCACCTTCATGCCGCGCAAGCGCAAGGCGCGCGCCGGGCGCAATCCGGCCAACGGCAAGGAAATCCGGATCCAGGCGAAGACGGTACCTGCCTTCGCCGCCGGCCAGGTCTTCAAGGACCGGGTCGCCGGCCGCTAGGCCGGGATACCGACAGGTTCCGCCGTCCTTCCAGGGGCTGCGAAGTCCTCTTCGCAGCCCCTTGTTTTTTCTGGGCATTGCAAAGCACAACGCGAGTTGGCAGAATCGGGCCCGACACGCAACCAACGCCGCGAATGGACCGGCCTCTCATCCTCTCGCTCGACAGCCACGGCGTGCCGCACCGCTGGATCAGCTGGCAGCAGGCCTGCTTCTACTACGCGAAGAACCTAGTGGCGTGGACGCTCGGCGAGCAGACGTTCACGTTCTACGGGGGCACGTCGCGGGCCACCGGGCGGCGCTCGAGCATCACCGCGCACTCGATCATCGCGATCCGCGGCAAGGCGCTCGCGGCCAAGGGGTTCGACCAGGTGCCGCCGCTCAACAACCGCGAGCTTTTCCGCCGCGACCGTCACACGTGCGCCTACTGCGGCGGCGTGTTCAGCTACTTCCGGTTGACGCGCGACCACATCCGGCCGCTGTCGCGCGGCGGCCGCGACACCTGGATGAACGTGGTCACGGCCTGCCGGCACTGCAACAGCCTCAAGCGCAACCGCACGCCCGAGGAAGCGGGGATCGAGCTGCTCTACGCCCCGTACGTGCCGAACAAGGCGGAGTACCTGATCCTCACCAACCGGAAGATTCTCGCCGACCAGATGGAGTTTCTTCGGCAGCACGTGTCGGCGCATTCGCGCCTGATGCTGGCGCCCGCCTGAGGCGCCCGCCCGCGCCGGCGGCCCGCCTGCGCCTGATGCCGGACTTCTGGCAGTCGAGCGGCTACCACCTTCTTGAGCGCGACGACGCCGGGCGCCTGTCGGTCACCGACGACTTCCTGCGCGCGTACTACCTGCGGCCGGAGCTGCGTCCGGTCGAGGAATCGTGCGCCGCGGAGCGGGCGCTGCACGAGGCGCTCATGCTCGAGCCGCGCCGGCCGGTGGCGCAGGCCGAGATCGCCGCGATCGCCGACCCGGATGCACGCGACAACTGGCGCCTGATGCTGCGCTTTCGCGAGCGGCTGCTCGCCGCCGGAACGGTGGAGGGGTGCTACGCGGCGCTGTTCGCCGGCGGGCGCGTGGACATCCCTCCGCTCTTCGTGGACCAGATGGTGCATGTCGTCCTGCGCGGCGTGCTCGCCGACTGCGACGATCCGCTCGTGCTGCGCGCCGCGGAGCTTTTTTATCGCGAGCAGAAGGCGACCGTGAAGGACGGCCAGATCCTGCTCGCGGACCTGGAGACCGTGCAGATGCACGCCTCCGGAATGCGCTACGGCAGCCTCGGGCGGCTGATCGTGGAGGCGCAAGGAACGCTCGCGACGGCGCAACTGGACGTGCTCGACCGCGCCAACGCGGCGTCGTACTGGGAGCGGCATTCCCGGCACGACACCGCGATCAGCCTCAACCACGGCCGGCCGGCGCTCGCCGCGCTCGCACGGGTGATCGAGCGCTGGGTGGCGCACTTTCTCGGCATCGAGGTCGCGGTGACGCCGCTCGCGCGCATCGAGGAGCCGCGCTGGGTCTGGCACGTGGGGCTGGATGCCGAGTCCACCGCGATCCTCAACGACCTCTGGCACGGCGTCGAGGTCGAGGCGGGCCGGATGCGGCGCCTGCTGGCGCTCTTTCGTCTGGAGTTCGCCGATCCCGCGGCGATGCGCGCCGACGTCGCCGGCCGCCCGGTGTACGCGGCGCTCGCCGCCGACGCCGAGGACGTGGTGCGCATGAAGCCGCAGAACCTGCTCGTCAATCTGCCGCTCGCGTCGCGCTCATGACACCTGAGTTCTGGCTGCGCGCGCGGCGCGCGCTCGCGCGTCGGGACCCCGTGCTCGGCGCGATCATCCGCCGCCACCCGGGGGCGGCGCTCGCGCGGCGCGGCGAGCCGTTCGCCACGCTCGCGCGCGCGATCGTCGGGCAGCAGATTTCGGTGAAGGCGGCGCAGAGCGTCTGGGACCGCGTCCTCGGCCGGGTCGGCGAGATCTCGCCCGAGCGCGTGCTGGCGGTGCGGCGCGAGGCGCTGCGCGCCTGCGGCCTTTCGGCGCGCAAGGTGGAATACATCGCCGACCTCGCTCGCCATTTCGCTGATGGCTCGATCCACGTCGCGCGCTGGCCGCGGATGACCGACGAGGAGGTGATCGCCGAACTCACGCAGGTGCGCGGCATCGGCCGCTGGACGGCGGAGATGTTTCTCATCTTCAACCTGCTTCGTCCGGACGTCTATCCGCTGGACGACCTCGGCCTGCAGCGCGCGATCCGGTTGCACTACTTCGGCGGCCGCAAGGTGTCGGTGGCGCGTATGCGCCGGCTGGGCGAGCGCTGGGCGCCGTGGCGCTCGGTGGCGACGTGGTACCTGTGGCGCAGCCTGGACCCGCTGCCGGTCGCCTACTGAGCGTAGTCGGGCTGGGTACGGTCCAGCATGCGCTTCAGCGCCTCGAAATGGTCGGACTTGTTGTGGCCGCCCGCCTGCATCTGGGCGGCGACGCGGGCGACCGTGGCGTCGTCCAGGACCTTGAGCGGGCGGCCCGTGGACATGGCCAGCACCTGGTTCTGGCAGGCGCGCTCCAGGTAGTAGAGCCCGTCATAGGCGTCGCCCACCGTGGGACCCACCACCAGCACGCCGTGGTTCGCCATCATCAGCACGCGGCGGCGGCCCAGCTTGGCGGCCAGGCGCTCGCCCTCGGCGTCGTCCAGGGACAGTCCGTTGTAGTCGTCGTCGTAGGCGATCTGGCCGTGGAAGCCGAGCGCGTTCTGCGTCGACATCTCGAGCCGTCCGCCGACCACCGAGGTCAGCGCCGTGGCATAGGGCATGTGGGTGTGCAGGACGCAGCGGGCATCGGGCCGCGCGCGGTGGACGGGGCCGTGGATGAAGAGCGCCGTCGCCTCGACCCGTCCCTCGCCCTCGATCGTGTTGCCGCGCCCGTCCACCACGATCAGGTTGCCGGCCGTGACCTCGGACCAGTGCAAGCCGTAGGGGATCACCAGGAAGCGGTCGTCGGTGCCCGGCAGGGCGGCCGTCAGATGGTTGCAGATGCCCTCGTGGAAGCCGTGCAGCACGGCCAAGCGATAGGCGGCCGCGAGATCGATCCGGAGCTGGCGCACGTCGGCGTCCATGACAGGATTCTCCCTTGGGGCTGTCCGGCCCGTATACAGGCGGCGCCGCGCGGCTGGCAAGGCCGCGGCTTGACGCTCCCGAGGGGCGCGGCGATGATCCGCGGCCCGACGCGCCGGCGCGCCCGCGGCACCGCCCCTCGCCCAGCCCGGACAGCCCATGCCCTTTCCCATCAACGCCCTGGTCGACAGCGTCCTGAGCCCGCCGATCGGCGAGGCGTGGAGCTGGGTGGGCGGGCGCGACTTTCCGACCAACCGGCCGCTGCTGGACGTCTGCCAGGCCGTGCCGGGCTATCCGCCCGACGAGTCGCTGGCGCGCCACATCGCCGAGCGGGCGCTGAAGCCCGAGACCGCGCGCTACACCGACATTCCAGGCATCCTGCCCCTGCGCGAGGCGCTGGCAGGCGACATTCGCGCGGTCTACGGCACGGAGCACGTGGGCCAGCAGAACGTCCTGGCCACCGCCGGATGCAACCAAGCCTTCTATATGACGATGATCGCGCTGGCCCGCACCGGCGACGAAGTCATTCTGCCCCTGCCCTTCTATTTCAACCACCAGATGTCGCTGGCCGGGCTGGGCATCCGCGTGGTGCCGATGCCCTGCGACGCGGATGCGGGCGGCGTGCCCGATCCCGCCGTCGCCGCCACGCTGATCGGCCCGCTGACCCGCGCCATCGTGCTGTGCACGCCCAACAACCCCAGCGGCGCGGTCTATCCGCCCGCCGTGCTGGAGCGCTTCTACGAGCTGTGCAAGGCGCGCGGCATCGCGCTGGTGATGGACGAGACTTACCGGGACTTCCTGGCGCCGGGCGAACGGCCGCACGAGATCTTCCGCCACGCCGACTGGTCGGACACGCTGGTCCACCTCTACAGCTTCTCGAAGGTCTATTCGCTGACGGGCTATCGGATCGGGGCGGCGGTGTGCGGCCCGCGCCTGCGCGAGGCGGTGGCCAAGGTGGCGGACTGCGTGCAGATCTGCCCGCCGCGCATCGCCCAGGACGCGGCCCTGTTCGGGATCCAGAACCTGGACGCCTGGCGCAAGGGCAAGGCCCGGCTGATGGCCGAGCGCGCGGCCGCCCTGCGCAGGGTCTTCGCCACGCCGGGGCTGGCCTACAAGCTGCTCAGCTGCGGCGCCTACTTCGCGTACGTGCGCCACCCCTTCGCCGGGCAGAGCTCGCGCGACGTGGCGCGGCGGCTGGCCACCGAGAACAACCTGCTGTGCCTGCCCGGCAGCTTCTTCGGGCCCGGCCAGGAGGATTACCTGCGCTTCGCCTTCGCCAACCTGGACGCCGAGCGCATGCCCGAGATCGCCCAGCGCCTGCTGGACAGCCAGGAGGCCGCGGCGGCGGCCTAGCGCTCGCGGAAGGCCTCCTCGCGCAGCTTGAGGACCGGCTTCAGCAGGTAGTGCCAGACCGACTTCGAGCCGATGTGGATGTCGACGGTGGCCTCCATGCCCGGCGTGATGGGCAGGTCGGCCGCGTCGGCGCCGAGGTAGTTCTTGGTCGTCTGGGCGATCACCTGGAAGTACGTGTGGCCGTCCTCGGTGGTGTGGCTGTCGGGCGAGACCAGGATGACCTGGGCGTCGAGCGAGCCGTAGCGCACGAAGTCGTAGGTCGAGATCTTGACCTGGGCCGGCTGGCCGGCCCGGACATAGCCCACGTCGCGCGGGTTGAGCTTGGCCTCGACGACCAGGTTCTCGCCCGAGGGCACGATCTCCATGATCGGCTCGCCGGGCCTGACGACGGCGCCGATGGTGTGGAACTTGAGGCTCTTCACCACGCCCTCGATGGGGCTGAAGATCTCGGTGCGGCGCGCCTTGTCGGACGCCTTGGTGAGCTCCTCCTTGATCTCGTCCAGCGCGATCTCGACCTTGCCGAGCTCGTCCAGCGCCGTGCGGCGGAAGTTGAGCTCGGCCTCGCGCAGCTTCTGCTCGGCCTCGGCAAGGGCCGATTCGGCGCGCGGGATGGCCGAGCTGAGCGAGCGAAGGTCGCCCTCGAGCTTCTGCACCTTGGCCTGCACGGTCAGGTGGTCGACCTTGGAGGTCAGGCCCTCGGAGAGCAGCGAGTTGGAGATCGAGAGCTCCTCGCGGGCGATAGCCAGATCGGCCCCGGTGTTGGCGCGCTCGGTGTTGAGCTGCTGCACGTCCAGCTCGCGCTGGGCGATCTGCTGCTTGAGGCCGTTCAGCGTGCTCTGCAGCTCCAGCTGGCGGGTCTCGAAGGCACGCTGCTCGCTGCTGACGGCGTCAGGGCGGCGCGCGGCCGTGTCGGCCGGGAACTCGGGCGTCTCGCCGTTGGCCTCGGCGATCAGGCGGGCGCGGCGCAGGATATAGCCGTCGAGCGTGACGCCCAGCTCCTGTTCGCGGCTGTCGGAGGCGGCGAGGTCGAGCTGCAGCAGCGGGTCGCCCGCCTTCACGCGGTCGCCCTCGCGCACGAAGATCTCCTTCACGATGCCGCCCTCCAGGTGCTGCACGACCTTGATCTGGCCCTGCGGCACGACCTCGCCGGTGGCGATGGCGACCTCCTCGAAGTGGGCGAAGTTGGCCCAGATCACGAACCCGAACAGGAACAGCATGATGGCCCGCCCGGCGATGCGGATGCGGTCGGGCGGATTCTTGCGGGCGACGTCGTCCAGCGCGCTCATGCCTTGGCCTCCTGCACCGCCTCGGGCCCGCGGGGCTGGCCGAACAGCTTCGGCAGGATCTCGCGCGTAGGCCCCGCCAGCGCGATGCGGCCCTTCTCCATGACGACGATGTGGCTGCACGCCGACAGCAGCATGGGCGAGTGCGACGCGATCAGGATGGTGCGGTTGGCGGCCAGCTTGACCAGGGTGTCGCGCAGCGCGAGCTCGGCCTGGCGGTCCAGGTTGCTGGCCACCTCGTCGAGTAGCAGCACCGGGGGATCGTGCAGCAGGGCGCGGGCGATGGCGATGCGCTGGCGCTCGCCGCCCGAGATGCGCATGCCGGCCTCGCCGATGTCCGTGGCATAGCCGTCGGGCAGGTCGATGATGAACTGGTGCGCGCCGGCCATCCGGGCCGCGGCGATCACCTGCTCGTCGGGGCAGCCGGGCGCCCCCATCGCGATGTTCAGCCGGATCGTGCCGCCGAACAGCGTGTTCTCCTGCGGCACGTAGCCCATCCAGCGGGCGAGCTGGCGGCGGGTGAACTGGCTGACGTCGGCGCCGTCCAGCAGGACGCGCCCCGAGGCCAGGGGGTAGAGGCCCTGGATGAGCTTGATGAGCGTGGTCTTGCCGCAGCCGTTCGGCCCCACGAGGCCGACCATGCCGCCCGGACGCACCGTCATGCGCACGCCGTCCACGACGGGCTTGGCGTCCTTGCGGTACGCGAAGGTCGCGTTCTCCAGCACGAGCTCGCCGGCGGGACGCGCCAGCTCGACGGCGGCCTCGGTACGCTCGCTGGGCAGGGCGAAGGCCTGGCCCAGCCGGTCGCGCGCCTGGCGGTACTGGGCGTACTGGCGCCACTGGCCGACCAGCTGGTTGAGCGGCTGGATCACCCGGTTGCTGAGCATGTTGGCGGCGATCAGCGCGCCGATCGTGATCTGCTGGTCCACGATCTCCAGCGCCCCGAAGGAGGTCATGGCGACGGTGGTGATGAGAGAGGCGGTGAGGCCCAGGTTGCTGAAGCGGTCGCCCTTCCGTCCGCGGTCCAGCGAATGGACGATGGCGTTGGCGTGCGCCTCCTCCCAGCGCGGCCGGAAGCTTTCGCCCAGCGCCAGCGCCTTGACCGTCGAGCGGCCGGCGATGATCTCGGCGATCAGGGCCTCGCGGCCCTGGCTCGCCTCGCGCTCCTCGCCGGTCGCGTGCTCCATGACGCGGCCCGATCCCCAGGCCAGCAGCATGAAGACGGGCGCGGCCACCAGGAGGATCCAGGCGACAGGCGGCGCGATGATGAAGATCAGCACGATGAACAGCCCGACGAAGGGCAGCTCGGTGGCCAGCACCGCGGCCGGGCCGGAGAACATGTTGCGCACCAGTTCGGCGTCGCGGAACAGCATCTGCCAGAAGCTGGCCGGTCGGCTCTCGATCACGCCGAGCGGCAGGGACATGAACTTGTCGTAGAGCTTCTGGCCCAGGTTGATGTCGATCAGCATCGCCGCGCGCTGGAGGATGCGGCTGCGCGCCTGGCGCAGCACGTAGTCGAAGCCGATGACGATCAGGATGCCGGCGACCAGGCCGTAGAGCGTCTCGAAGCCGTGGTAGTAGACCACCCGGTCGTAGACCTGCAGCACGAAGACCGGCAGGCCCAGCGCCAGGACGTTCACGAACAGCGAGAGCGCCGCCACCTCGCGAATCGACGGCGCGAGCGGCTTGAGCAGCGGCCGAAGCCAGTCCTTCGAGGCCGGTTTGGGTTCGTCCATGGCGTCCAATCCGAGGGCCGCGCGCGGCCGTGCCGCAGGGCGGCGGGCGGGTGCCCAGCGGCCGGTTAACATAATCCAAATCGGTTAAGATCGTCCTAGGGATGTGGAGGATGACCGGCGCGCGGCATGGGGAAACGGGGGCTTGCTGCCATCGTCGGCGTCGCGCTCCTGGCGGCGGCCTGTGTCCTGATGGCATGGGAGCCCGCGCCGCTGCGCCTCCTGCGCAACGCGACCTTCGACCAGTTCCAGCGCCTGTCGCCGCGCGAGCCGGGGTCGCACCCGGTCGCGGTCGTCGACATCGACGACGCGAGCCTGGCCGCCTACGGCCAGTGGCCCTGGCCG
>Ga0209172_10004857_pt1 | contig 17212 bp, 17 predicted proteins | sample LarsenN4metaG_FD_184113 | JGI IMG/M metagenome (GOLD analysis project Ga0209172, IMG submission 184113) | Hot spring sediment bacterial and archeal communities from British Columbia, Canada, to study Microbial Dark Matter (Phase II) - Larsen... ... | reverse complement strand
CATCCGCACAAGCTGCAACCAACGCGGCCGAGGCCGCGGTGGAAAGCCGCAGTGCTGATTTGGTGCGCGCCGAGGCATCGCTCGCCCAAGTCCAGGCCGCGCCGCGCGGGGTGGATGTGGCTGCGTTGCGTGCCGCGGTGAGCGAGGCACAGGCACAGCTTGCCGGAGCGTTGGCCCGACTGGACAATACGCAACTCACGGCGCCGATTGCGGGTAAACTTACGCGCTTGGAGGTGAAGGCAGGCGAGCCGGCGGTTGCCGCGACCACGGTGGCAACGGTGCAATCAACAAACGCCGAAGCGTTCCAGATCATTGTGGATGTTCCGGAGGCAGATATCGCTAAAGTGGCCGTGCAGGACACAGCCGAGATCACGTTTGATGCGTTCGGTGAGGATGTTATCGTCGTGGGCTTTGTGCACAGCGTTGATACGGCAGAGAAAGTGGTGGAGGGTGTTGTGTACTACGAGGTGACCGTGTATTTGGGGACGCCGGAGTCGCCATTTGAAAGCGGCACGCTCGATCTTAAGCCAGGCATGTCCGCGGACGTGACGATTGTGACGGATAAAATCGCGGATGCGCTCTACATCCCTCAGCGCGCCGTTCTGGAGCGTCAAGATGGAACCCTGTATGTCCGATTGCCAAACGGAAATGGCTTTGACGAAGTCGATGTAGAGGTAGGATTGCGCGGCGACGAAGGCCGCCGGCAGATTCTTGCGGGGTTGTCTGAGGGGCAAACAGTGATTCTGACGATTCGCGACTAACCATCTCTCCATGGCGCTGATCGAGCTTGCAAACGTCCATAAGCGCTATGAAAACGACGGCGTGGTTACGCCGGCGCTGAATGGGGTCACGTTGAACATCGAGGAAGGGGAGTTTGTGGCCCTCATGGGGCCGTCAGGCTCCGGAAAATCCACCCTCATGCATATCATGGGGTTTTTGGATCACATCACCGAAGGAACGTATCTTTTTCGCGGGCGCGACGTGTCGCGCTTGGGGAAGGATGATTTGGCACGCATGCGCCGCGGTGACGTAGGCTTCGTGTTTCAGGCATTCCATCTGCTTCCCAAATCAACGGTACGCGACAACGTCACGCTCCCCATGCTGTACGCCGGGGTGCGCAACGGCGAGCGCCGCGAGCGCGCAGACCGCGCGCTTGCCGCGGTGGGGCTCACGCACCGTGCCGAGCATCTTTCCAACCAGCTCTCCGGTGGAGAACGTCAGCGTGTAGCGATTGCTCGCGCCATCGTGAACGACCCGAAAGTGCTCTTTGCGGACGAACCGACCGGCAACCTCGACACCAAGTCCGGTACCGCGGTGCTCAACCTGCTTCAAGAATTGCACGAACAAGGACGCACCATCATCATGGTGACACACGAGCTCGAGGCTGCGGAGCACGCCGAGCGCATCATTCGCATTCGCGACGGTCAAGTGATCACGGATGCAAAGAATCACTCTCGTCGCCGCGGCGAGTATCACAAATAATATGCAACCGCGCGATCTCTTTCTCACGGCCTCCGCGTCGCTCACGCGCAACAAGTCGCGTTCCGCGCTGACGATTTTGGGTATCGTCATCGGGATCGCGGCGGTGATTTTGATGCTCTCGATCGGTCAGAGCGCGCAAGGATTGATTTTGAGCCAGATCGCGGATCTCGGATCCGATTTGGTGTTCGTGGAGCCGTCTGCAGGTGATCCCACGAGCGGTCCGCCGAGTCCGTTCATCGAGCAAACGCTCACCATGGATGATGTGGATGCGTTGCGCGATAGTCAGTTGTTTACGGAGGTTTCCGCAACGATTCTCAATACGCTCACCGTCAGTCGTGGAGAGGAAAGCAAGTTCGCTCAAGTGGCTGGCGTGGATGAAGGGTACCTCACGGTGTTTCCGGCGGACGTGGCCATTGGACGATTTATTGATCAGCAGGACGTGGACGCCTATGCGCGCGTTGCGGTGCTCGGCAAAGGGGTGGCAGAGGATTTGTTCGGCGATCTGGATCCCATCGGACGCGACATCAAGATCAAGAACGTCAACATGCGCGTGATCGGCGTGCTCGAAGAGCAGGGATCGCGTTTCTTTCAAAACTTAGACGACCGCATCGCGATTCCAGTCACGACGGCCCAGCGCGATATTTTTGGCGTGGATTACGTTTCGTATATCTCGGCCCGCGCAAAAGGCGACATCGAGTTCGCCAAAGAGGAAGTGCGCTGGATTTTGCGCGATGAACACAACATCGACAACCCGACCGGTGAACTCGCCAAAGATGATTTTGCCGTATCGAGCCAAAGCGATGCGGTGGCGATTATTGGCGTGGTCGGATCCGTGTTGACGATTCTGCTCTCGTCCGTGGCCGCGATCAGCTTGGTGGTGGGTGGAATCGGCATCATGAACATCATGCTGGTGTCCGTCACAGAGCGCACGCGCGAAATCGGGCTGCGCAAAGCCGTGGGTGCAACGGAAAAAGAAATCTCTCGACAGTTTTTGCTTGAGGCCATCGTGCTGACCATGGTTGGTGGAATCATCGGGGTCGTGTTAGGCGTGCTCGCCGCGCTTGGGGCGGCTGCGGTGGTTTCGCAATCGGTGGACGGGTGGTCGGCGGTGGTTCCGCCAGAGGCCATTGGTCTTGGCGTGGCCGTGGCAACCGCCATCGGCCTCGTTTTCGGCTACTATCCCGCGCGGCGAGCCGCTCGACTGGATCCAATCGAGGCGTTACGATACGAGTAAAGACTGAAGAGGAAGTTGATGGATGAGTCTTTTTCCGGCGCTGTGGAACTCGCTTCTCGTCGTCACCCTTCGGGCTAGCCTCGTACGCTCAGACAATCCTCGCTGCCTGCAAAAGACTCATCCATCAACTTCCCATATGATGCATCCGCACCTAGGTAAGCACGACTTGTCTAAGAAGAAGTTCTACCGCGTGATTTACGTGGTCATGGTCTTGACATTCATCGCGGCAACGGCCGTTCTCTGGATGTTTGAGAGCGGTGTGTTATAATCCCGGCGGGTATGAAAGTGATCCTGATGGCCGATGTGAAGACCCTGGGTCGGCGCGGGGAGGTCGTGGAAGTTTCCGACGGCTACGCGCGCAACTTTTTGTACCCGCAAAACCTTGCGGTGCAAGCTACGGCTGATGCCTTGCGTCGGCTCAAGGAGCAGGAAGCGGCCGCCGAGCGACGCGTGAAAAAAGGCATGAAGGAAGCCGCCAAGCTCGCAGGCGCGCTCGAAGGGTTCGAGCTCGTGCTCAAGGAAAAGGTAAGCGAGAGTGGCAAGCTCTACGCCGCCGTGACGGCAAAGGCCATCGCCAAAGCGCTCAAAAAAGCCAAATTCGACATCGAGGATGACATGGTCGAGTTGGATCCCATCAAAGAAACCGGCGAGCGGGAGGTCACGGTCAACCTGCCGCACGGGTTTGAAGCCACAATCAGAGTTAGAATCGAGGCCGCATAGGCCTCTTTATCTTTTTTATGCCCAAATTTGTATTTGTTTCCGGCGGTGTTATCTCGGGTCTCGGCAAAGGCATCACGACGGCTTCGCTGGGAGCCATCATTCAAGCAAAAGGATATCGGGTGTCCGCCATGAAGGTGGACATGTATCTCAATGTGGACGCCGGAACGATTCGGCCGCAGGAGCACGGCGAAGTGTTCGTCACGACCGACGGATTGGAGACCGATCAGGATCTCGGCAACTATGAGCGCTTCCTCGGTCGGCCGCTGCATCGCACCAACTATCTCACCACCGGCCAGGTATACCTCGAGGTGCTGCGCAAAGAGCGCGCGTTTGAGTACGAGGGCGAAGACGTGGAGGCGATTCCGCATATCACGGATGAAATCATCCGACGCTTTGAAGCCGCCGGAAAGGATGCAGACGTGGTGATCATCGAGCTGGGCGGCACAGTGGGCGAATATCAAAACGGCATTTTCTTTGAGGCCACGCGTATTTTGAAAATGGCTCGGCCGCAGGACGTTGTGCAAGTGCATGTTGCGTACCTTCCGGTGCCTGGCAACCTCGGCGAGATGAAGACCAAACCGGTCCAGCAGTCTGTGCGCATGCTCAACTCCATGGGTATCCAGCCGGACTTTGTCGTGGGTCGTTCCGAAGAACCCATGGACGACAAACGCAAGGAGCGCATCGCGCTGTTTTGCAACATCAAAAAAGAAGAGGTTATTTCCAATCCAACCGCGCAGTCGATCTACCAGATTCCGCTCATTCTGGATGAGCAGAAATTTGGCGACATGATTCTCGGGAAGCTCGGCTTGAAGTCCAAACCGAGCCAGCTCGCGCCATGGAAGTCGCTTGTCAAAACGATCACGACCGTGGATAAAGAAGTTCGCATCGCCGTGGTGGGAAAGTATTTTGACACCGGCAATTTTGTGCTGTCGGACGCGTACATTTCTGTGATCGAGTCGCTCAAGCACGCGGCCTGGGCGCTCAAGCGCAAGCCCGTACTTACCTGGATCAACTCCGTGGACATTGAGAAGCAGGGTGCCGCCAAACTTCTCAAGGGTTACGACGGCATTGCGGTGCCGGGCGGGTTTGGTTCGCGCGGCATCGAAGGGATTATCGAGGCCATCAAGTACGCACGCGAAAAGAAGGTGCCATACTACGGTTTGTGCTACGGGATGCAGTTGGCCTGCGTGGAGTTTGCGCGCAACGTGGTGGGACTCAAGGGTGCGCACACCACGGAGGTTGATGCCAAAACGCCTCATCCGATCATTCACGTGATGCCGGAGCAGGAAAAGAAAATGCTCAAACAAGAGTACGGTGGCACCATGCGCTTGGGCTCCTGGCCGTGCCGCGTGGCCGCTGGGACGATCAGTCGCAAGGCGTATGGCAAAGAAATGATTTCCGAGCGCCACCGCCACCGCTACGAGCTCAATAACGTCTATCGCGAACAGCTCGAGGAGAAGGGGTTAAAGATCGCCGGAACAACGCCTGACGGACACCTTGCCGAGATCATCGAAATTCCCAAACATCCGTTTTTCGTCGGCGTGCAGTTTCATCCCGAGTTCCAATCCTCGCCGCTCAAACCGCATCCGCTATTCCTTGCCTTCATGAAGGCGGCCGCGAAGTAGAAATCAAAATCCCCCCGCCGCGGCGGGGGGATTTGTGTTAGCTCTGGGGTGGTACCAGCGGATCATATCCGCCGTCGACTTCCTGTTTGTCTGTAAATCCATCGCCGTCGGTGTCGTCTAGAAAGCGATTCGTTCCGAGCTCTTCTTCTTGTGCGTCCGTCAGACCGTCTTCATCCGAGTCTTTTGCCGCCTCAGCTTCGCGAGACTCGTACTGAGATGTTGCCGTGTTTGTTCCGTTTACGTACTGATCGCGCTGGAGCTCAATCAGGAACGATGCGGATGTTTCGGGGATCTCCATCTGATACACGAGTTCATAATCATCCCCGACCACCGCGTAGGGGAACGGCTCGCCTGTGTACTGGTCGACAGGAATGTTGACCACGACATCGCTCTCGTCGCTCGGGAATCGGGCTGTTCCCATGAGGTCGTTTAGTGTGGCTGGATAAGAATCGTGCTCTGTTTGATAAGCCGCGAGTGCAGAGCGCAGATCGTCGATCATTTGCGTTTGATCCGTGAAGGATGTTTCCGCAGCCGATTGGCCAGAGAGGATCTGCATGGCCCGTTTTGGCTTGATGGTGTCGCTCGGGGCATCGATGACGAAAGGCTGATTGATGTCCGACAGCACGAGGTCTGCACTCATGCGCAGCTGTTTGTCTGCGAGCTTTGCGACCGTCTCGTCGTAGGCGATTTTGGTGGCGATCTTGAATCGCAGGGGAGTGGACGTTTTCTTGTCGATCCAGGTTTCCACGGTGAGGTTTTTGGATGCCTCGCGCATGGCTTTGCGTTCGTCTTCACTCGGCGGCTCGCAGAACTCCTCGGTCAGCAACGCGTGCGTTGTTTCGCTCGCCCCGGCATCCGCGCACAAGGTATCCACGGCCGACTGGAAGGCGTCAGAATCAAACGAGAACGTCATGTGCCAGGCGCCGCGGCCATTGACCTCTGCCTCGGGGTCTGTCGAAACAATCGTGAGTGCTCCCGTGAGCAACGACTCACGCAGAAGGGCTCGGATATCTTCCTGTATTGAAACATCCACCTTTGTTTCAGCCGTCTCCTCTGTCTCCTCCTTTCCAAACACCTGCGTTTCCGGATCTTGATAGGAAAAGATCGTTTCAATGCCGCCCATGCCTTTGGGGAATGCGATCCAGCTTCCCTCGAGTTCGGAAGTGTCCAGAAGCGGAACGGGTAGGCTATTGACCTGGGTGTATACGCTGCCATCCACGGTTTTGAACGCGAGATCAAGATTCGCGGTAATGCCGCCCGTTTTCCATTCGCCGACAATGCTTGTTTCAGAATCCGTTTCGTCACCGCGCTGCCATGCGGTGGTGATGGTGGTTGTGGCATCAAGTGATGTTGGAATGAAGCTGGTGACTAGGGCTTGCACCATGGCCGCGGATTCATCCTCCGCATCGACTTCCGGAAGCGAGATCGGCTCGACCCCTTCTTCACGGGGTTCGATTTTGAGGATCACATCTGCCTTTACGCGTGCAGATTCGATGTTTTGAAACGCATCGGCAACCTGTTCAAGCGTGGGAGGTTTTTGCGCGAAGAGAGGGATCCATCCTTGCCATGCGGCCAAAGCAATACCGCCGCCGATCAGCGCCACACCAGCAACGACGCCGGCGATGATGAGTGGCGTTTTGCTCGGGGGAGGGGGATTCGGTCCGGGTGACATTGTATTGGGCGGCATCGATGCCGCCGCCGCGGGAGTGAGTGGCTGCGGAGCGATTGGGGTAACTGGTGCGGAGGGTTGAGATGTGTCCATAATGTAAAAAGTATACCACGATTGACGATTGCCCTCCGATGCGTCATACTGCACGGGCTAATCGAATGCCCGGCAGCGATCGGGCCTAACGAATTTCTGTATGTACAAGCAGGTCACGCTGCTTCCAGGAAAGGAAGCAAACGTCGCGTTTCGGCATCCGTGGATTTTTTCGGGGGCGCTTGCCAGCATTCCCGACGAGTTAGAGCACGGCGATCTTGTTTCGGTTCTCGACAAAAATGGCAAAGTGCTCGGAACCGGGACCTATTCCGCAAAAACATCCATTGCCGTGCGCGTGTTTGATTTTGGTGATACCACGATCGACAAAGCGTTCTTTGCCGAACGGTTTCGCTTGGCCGCCGAGCGGCGCCGATTTCTCGGGTATGGACCGGACATGCAGACCACAGGCTATCGCCTTGTGTTCGGAGAGTCCGACGGGTTGCCGGGGTTGGTGGTGGATGTGTATGGCGATGTGTTCGTGATGCAGATCGCGACCGCGGGCATGGACCGCTTGCGCGATGTCGTCGTGGAAACGATCGTGGACCAGTTTGCACCGCGGCTGATCGTGGAACGCAGCGACCTGCCGATTCGCCGCGAGGAAGGACTTGAACCGGTGGTGGCCGTGCGACACGGAGATACGGACGTGAATGCACAGATCGTTGTGTCGTTTCTTGAGAACGGCATGACATACAAGGCGGACGTGCTCAAAGGACAAAAGACCGGATTCTTCTTCGATCAGAAGGCGTTGCGCGCGTTTATGATGCGCTCACCGTGGATGTGCGAAGGCCGACGCGTCCTCAACCTATTCTCCTACTCCGGAGCTACCGGGTTGGCCGCGATGCACGCCGGGGCCGCATCCGTGCTCAACATCGATGGGTCCGATGCCGCCCTCACGCTCGCCCAGGAGAATGCGTCGCTCAATTCCGTAGATCCAAAGGCGTTCACCGCCGAGAAGCACGACGTGTTTCAGTGGCTCGGTGCGCATCAGGAGCAGGAGTACGACATGGTCATCATTGATCCGCCGGCGCTCATCAAGAGTGGTCGCGAAGTCGATGACGGAAAAAAGGCCTATCACTTTCTCAACCGCGCGGCCATGCGTCTCGTGAAGACCGGGGGATTGTTCATTACGTCGAGCTGTTCGCACTTCCTGCCTGAGGAGGATCTGGCGTTTATTCTGCGCCGTGCGTCGGTCCAGAGTGGCATTGATCTGGACGTTATCACCATCATTCGTCAGGCCGCCGACCACCCGCTCTCGGTGTACTTCCCGGAAGCGGCGTACCTCAAAACCTTCGTTTGCCGCGTGACCCGATAGCTATTGACGATTTACGGCCGTTTCCGTATACTCCCGCCATCGGTAGGTCCTACATTCCTACCCACCAACACTCCTACCAATTTCACTTATGGCACATAAAAAAGCCGCCGGTTCTACACAGCTCGGCCGCGATTCGCACGGTCAACGCCTCGGCGTCAAGATCGGCGACGGCCAGACGGCAGAAGCCGGCCAGATCATCGTTCGCCAGCGCGGAACCAAAATCCACCCGGGCGAGAACGTCAAGAAGGGCAAAGATGATACGCTCTACGCCGCGGTTACGGGCATCGTAAAGTTTACCAGCAAGAAGATGGCAAACTTCCACGGAGCGCTCAAAACCCGCACGTTCGCGAACATCAACAAGAAGTAAAAAACAAAAGCCGTCGAGAAGACGGCTTTTGTGGTAAAATGGAGCACACGGGATATGCAAGAGCAGATTGAGCGCGTTTTGGATCAGATCCGACCGGCCTTGCGCATGGATGGCGGCGGGATTGAGTTTGTGTCGTTTGATCCGGAGACGGGCCGCGTGCGTGTGCGCCTGCAAGGCGCGTGCGTCGGATGCCCAATGTCCGAGATCACGCTCAAAATGGCCGTGGAGGCCGCGCTCATGGACGCGATCCCGGAAATCAAAGAAGTCGTGTCCGTTGATGCCGCATGAAGGCCATTCGCCAGCTCATCCGAACCACGCACCGGGCGTTTGTAGACTTGTTTCTCTCCTCCCCGGTATATCGACGGACCGCCATCGTCTCCGCCATCTTCGTGCTTGCGACGACACTGTTGCCGATCTGGCGCATCGTCCCGCTCGCGGAAGCGTCACCGTTCATTCCGCTGCACTACAACATTTACCTCGGCATCGATCGCTTCGGCCCGTGGTACAGCATTTTTCTGCTCCCGGCTCTTGGCGCCACGCTGTTGGTTGTGAATGTGATTTTTGAGGCGGTGTTCTTTCGACGCGAACACGTGCTCTCGAAATTTTTTGCCTACGCAACCGTATTTTCCGAAACCGTGCTCTTTGTGGCCATGGTCTTAATCGTGTTGCTAAACCTGTGACCCTCGAATCTTCCGAAATCTCGCGCGTACTCCTGCTGACGGCCATGGCGTTCGTGGCAGCGTTTGCGTGGACGCCGTTGTACTTGCGGCTTCTGCAAAAATGGAAAGTCGGCAAGATGATCCGTAGTGCCGACGAAGCCCCGGTGTTTTGCATGCTCCACACCAAAAAGATCGGTACCCCAACCATGGGTGGGGTCGTGATTTGGGCGACCGTGCTTGTCATGGCGGTCGCGCTTAGTGCATTGGCGGCGGCGTTTCCGACGTCTGCATTCGGTTACCTCAATTTTCTGTCCCGTCCGGAAACCTGGCTACCGCTCGGCGTACTCGTTGCCTCCGCGGTGGTGGGATTCGTGGATGATTATTTCAATGTGCGGGGCATCGGTGCCCATGGCGGGGGACTGCGCGCACGGCATCGCTTGTTTATCTACACCATGATTGCCGTAATCGGTGCCTGGTGGTTCTCCATCAAGCTCGACTGGGATTTGTTGCACGTGCCGTTTGTGGGAGACTTTCAGATCGGCTGGTGGTACGCGCTGTTTTTCATTCTTGTGATCGTGGCAACGAGTTTTTCGGTCAACGAAACGGACGGACTCGACGGCTTGGCAGGCGGAACGCTGTTTACCTCCTTTGGTGCGTTTGCCGTGATCGCATTTGCACAAGGGAAGTATGACCTTGCGGCGTTTTGTGGCGTGATCATCGGCGCCCTACTCGCTTTCTTGTGGTTCAACATCCATCCGGCGCGCTTCTTCCTCGGCGATACCGGGGCGATGTCGCTTGGCGTGACGCTGGCGGTGGTGGCTCTCCTCACAAATGCTGCCTTGCTGTTGCCGGTCATCGGCATCGTGTTTGTGCTCGAATCGCTCTCCGTGCTGATTCAAATTTTCTGGCGCAAGGTCTTCAAGAAAAAATTATTCCTCTCGGCGCCGTTCCATCATCACCTCGAGGCAAGCGGCTGGCCGGAGCCGCAGATCGTGATGCGTCTGTGGGTGGTTTCCATGGTGGCAGCTGCCGTGGGGATTGCCCTGGCGCTCATGGATGCATTGTTTTGACGTATGGCGGCAAAGCAGGCACAAGCGATCGACTACGTCTATCTTGCGATCGTTGGCGCACTGGTCGTGTTTGGCTTGCTGATGCTGATGTCTGCCTCTGCTCCTTCCGCCTGTGGCGACGCGACGCTGAATAACGACTGCTACTACTTCCTCAAACATCAAGTCATTTTCGGACTCATCCCAGGCCTCGCTGGACTGGTTTTTTTTAGCCGCGTTCCGTACGCGTTTTGGAAAACGAACGCGTGGAATCTTCTGATCGTGTCGATTGCTCTGCTGGTGATCGTGTTTATCCCGGGCCTCTCCGCCGGTATCGGTACCGCACATAGCTGGATTTCGATCGGTGGATGGTTCTCGGTGCAGCCGTCGGAGATTGTGAAGCTGACGTTTTTGTTTTATCTGGCGGCCTGGCTTGAGCGGCGCAATCAGCACGGATCCAAGGCGATGCAAGAGAGCTTTCTGCCGTTCGTGGCCGTCCTCGGCACGATTATCTTCTTGCTGATCCTTCAGCCGGACGTCGGCACGATGTCCATCATCTCTGCGATGTCGCTTGTGGTGTATTTTGTGGCAGGGGCTCCGCTCATCCATGTGTTTGGGCTGATTGCCGCCGGAGTTGCGGGGATCGCCCTCCTTATTGCGACCAAGCCGTATCGCGCCGCGCGTTTCATGACCTTTCTCAACCCAGAGCTCGATCCGCAGGGAATTGGGTATCACATCAACCAGGCGTTGCTTGCGATCGGTTCCGGCGGCCTGTTCGGACTTGGCTACGGGTTGAGCCGACAGAAATTCGAATATTTGCCGGAGGTGGTCGGCGACTCTATTTTTGCCGTGATTGCAGAGGAGCTTGGGTTTATATTTGCTTTGCTTGTCATCGGGATGTATCTGTTGTTTTTGTGGCGGTCGATTCGCATCGCACAAGGGGCGCCGGATGCATTCGGTCGCTATGTGGCCGTCGGGATCGGTTCCTGGATCGTGATTCAGGCGCTCATCAACATCGGTTCCATGGCCGCCCTGATGCCCATGACCGGCGTCACGTTGCCGTTTATCAGCTACGGCGGAACGTCGCTGTTTGTAAGTTTATGTGCGGTTGGCGTGGTGTTGAATATCTCAAAACACGCCAAGACGTAGGCCTATGAAAATTCTCTTCACAGGCGGAGGCACGATGGGTCCGGTGACGCCGCTGTTGGCGGTTGTCGAGGCGTGGCGCAAAGCGTTTCCGCAGGATGAATTCGTTTGGATTGGAACGCGAAGCGGGCCAGAGCGTGCGGCTGTAGAAGCTGCCGGCATCCGATTTTTGCACGTGCCCGTGTTTCGACTGACCCGGTATCCGTCCGTGGAGTGGCTCACTCTGCCGTTTGCGTTTGTGGGATCGTTTCTGGTGGCGTGGTTCACCCTCGGGCGCGAACGGCCGGACATGATCGCTTCCGCGGGAGGGTATACGGCCGTGCCTGTGGTGCTGTGCGGTTGGGCGCGCGGTATCCCGAGCTGGGTGCATCAGCAGGATGCGCGTGTGGTGCTCACGAATCGCGTGTGCGCCCCGTTTGCGAAGTGTGTGACCACAGCCTGGGAGCATCTGCTTTCCGTGTTGCCACCCACCAAGTCAAAATGGATCGGCAACCCTGTGCGACCCTCTGTGCTTGAGGGGAAGCGCGATGTGGCGCACGAGCGGCTCGGGATTGATCTGCGCTATCCGACCGTGCTGGCGTTTGGCGGCGGGGGAGGGGCGAGTTGGATCAATCGGCTGATGGAAGAAATCGGTGCCACGATCGCGGAGCAGGCAAACGTCATTCACATTACTGGTCGCGGAAAACGTGCGGATCGACTGGAGACTATTCACAAGCGTTATCATGCGGTCGAATTTTTGACCGACGACATGGCGCACGCCCTCAAAGCGTCAACGTTGGTGGTTGCGCGTGCAGGGATGGGGACCCTTACTGAACTCGCCGCGCTCGCCAAACCCGCTATTCTCATCCCGATCCCCGGATCCATGCAGGAGGACAACATTGCTCGCGTGCGTGTAGCCGATGCGGCCGTGGTCCTCGCGCAGGACGCGACCGGCACAGGCGAGCTCAAGCGGGCGATTCTCGAGCTGCTTGCCGATGCTGCGCGCCAAAAACGGCTGGGGACAAATCTGCGACGCGTGCTCCCAACCGACGTCGCCGAAGAAATGACGCGCCACGTCCGTGCGCACTGCTTAAAATAAAACACTCCGGCGAGGCCGGAGTGCGGGAGGTTAATCGTCTTCGTCGTCATCGTCATCGTCCTCTTCGTCATCATCACCTTCGCCATCCTCCGCGAGCTCCTCGTCCACGTCCGCTTCTTCGCTCGGGCCGCAGTCCGGGCAGTTATCCTGGCTATCGAGGGGGCCTTGGCAGGTCGTGCAGATACCGTCACTCATAACGTCTCTATTTCGAATAGTCGAAATAAAATGATTTACGCAAACATTATAGCCAGATCAGAAAGATCGTGAAGGGGTTGTCAAGAGGAGGGAGAGCTGATATGATCGCGCTCGGAAATTCCCGAATGACGGGTCGGTAGCTCAGTGGTAGAGCGAGGGCCTTTTAAGCCCGCGGTCGAGGGTTCGATCCCCTCCCGACCCACCAGAAAACAGCTTCGCTTCGGCGAGGCTGTTTTGTTTGGGTAGATGCGATACACTGCGGGCGTATGCCAGACGTCCTCCTCATCCACGGGTACGCGACCGACTTGCACGCTGGCGCGTTTCGTTCACCCAAGGGCGCGGACGCTGGGTTTGTGGCGTTTCGGCCGTGGTTGGAGCTTGGACGGGCAGCCGTGTTTCGCTGGAGCATTCCACGAGACATCACGGACCCGCGCCATCTGATTGATCCACGACAGTATGTTCAGCTCTACGAGGATGAGCGGCGTCTCGCGCTGCAATCCAATGAGTTGCACGTGGCCCTCAAAGAGACGTTTGCGCACGGCGGCATCCGCACGGTGGTCGCACACTCCATGGGCTGCGCGTTGATGCTCGAGCACATCCATCGCCACGGCATGCCCAAAGGCCTCGAAAGAATCGTGTTCTTTCAAGCGGACATCGGCGAAGCGGAGCCGCTGCCGGACGCGCTGCGCGAGGCGATCGATCATGCACGTGCGCAGCTTATCAATGCGTATTGCCCCTGGGACACCACGCTCCTCGCTTCTGCGATCTACCACAAAGGAACCCCTCGCGTCGGCTTGCTTGGGTATAAAGACCCGCACGTGATCAACCGTTTTTTTCCTCTCCTCAAACCGTTCATGTTCCACACATCCCCCCTGCGCGATCCCCGCGCTCTCGCCTTTGTGGAGCGGCCGTTTGTGTCTTGACGAAACAGCCAACAATGGGTATCATCCGCGCGTAATACGCGTTTCGCGCTTTTTATGATTCGGGACGACATTCGCAACATCGCCATCATCGCTCACGTCGACCACGGGAAAACCACCCTGGTGGACGCGCTTTTGAAGCAGAGCAACACGTTCCGCAATGCGGATGCCATGGGGACGACCATCATGGATAGCAACGATATCGAGCGCGAGCGCGGCATCACGATTTTTGCCAAGAACGCGGCCATTCAGTGGAAGGGGAAGAAGATCAACATCACCGACACCCCGGGCCACGCGGACTTCGGCGGCGAGGTGGAGCGCATCATGAATCTCGTGGACGGCTGTCTGTTGCTCGTCGACGCCAAGGAAGGTCCGATGCCGCAGACCAAGTTTGTGCTGCGCAAGGCGCTGCAGGCCGGACACAAGGTGATCGTGGTCATCAACAAGGTGGACAAAAAGGATGCGCGCCCGGAATGGGTGCTCAATCACACCTTTGACCTGTTCGTCGATTTGGGTGCGACGGAAGAGCAGGCGAACTTTCCGGTGGTCTACGCTTCGGCGGTCAACGGCGTTGCCGGAGCGACGCCGGACATGGCGAGCATGAAGGACATCTCGCCGATTCTCGACCTCGTAGTGGAAAACATTTCCGGCCCGAAGGCAGACGTCAACGCGCCGCTGCAGATTTCGGTCGTCAACATTTCGTATGACAACTTTAAGGGCCGCACGGCGATTGGTCGCGTGGTGAATGGCGTCGTGAAGAAAGGCCAGAGCGTGATACATATCAACCGCGACGGCGTGCAGAAGCCCGGGAAGGTGATCGCCCTGCAAGTGTTTGCCGGCTTGAGCAAGCAGGAGGTGGAAGAGGCGAGCGCTGGCGAGGTGGTGTGCGTGGCGGGGATTGAGAACGTGGAAATCGGTGAGACGATCGCTGACGCCCAGAATCCCGTTGCGCTTCCGGTGACGGAAATCACCATGCCAACCGTGAAGATGACGTTTGCGGTTAACACGTCGCCGTTTGCCGGCAACGAAGGCGAATTTTCGACCGCGCGCAACCTCAAGGAGCGGCTCGAGCGTGAGCTGCTCAACGACGTTGCGCTGCGCATCGAGAACACCGGTTCGGAAGGAACGTTCATCGTGTCCGGCCGCGGCGAATTGCACCTGGGCATCCTCATCGAAAAAATGCGCCGCGAGGGATATGAGTTCCAGGTGTCGCGTCCCCAAGTTATTTTCCGCGAGGAGAATGGCGCGGTCACGGAACCGTTTGAGTACGTGTCGATTGAATGCCCGGAACAGTTCAACGGATCCATTATCGAAAAGATGGGCAAGCGCCGCGGTGAGATGAAAGACATGAAGGTGGAGAGTGGCATCGCCTATCTCGAATTCGAAATCCCGACGCGCGGTCTGATCGGTTACCGCAACGAGTTCCTCACGGACACGAAGGGCCAGGGGATCCTCAACACCGAATTGCTCGGCTATAAGCCAGAGGTCGGCGTCATTGATGCCGGTGCACACGGATCGCTTATCTCCATGGAGAACGGCGAGACCATGGGCTATGCGCTTACGAACCTTCAGGAGCGCGGCCAGCTCTTTGTGGGCCCGGGCGTTGAGGTGTACGTGGGCATGGTCATCGGCGAACATTCGCGCGCCGAAGACATCGAAGTGAACCCGTGCAAGGAAAAGAAGCTCTCGAACATGCGCTCCAAGGGCGATGGCGCGAGCGTTGGGCTTGAAACCCCGCGCGACATGTCGCTCGAGCAGTGTCTCGAATATCTGGGCGATGACGAACTCCTGGAAGTGACGCCAAAATCCTTGCGCATCCGCAAAGCCAGTCTGGATCCGAATGTGCGCAAGCGCGAGAATGCAAAGAAGATGGGACTGTAAAAAGCATCCGCCCCCCAAAGGGGCGGATTTGCTATACTGTCCGTATCACTAATGCAACCAGCTATGAAAGATAATCAGTCGTTACTCATGGGGATCGGCGGACTCGTGATTGGGGGAGTGATTGGGTACCTTGGTGCAGGGGCCATGCCCGCTGAACCCAGCGTTTCTTCCGTGGCGCAGGATACGAGCGGCATGCATTCGGCGATGACGCAAATGACAAGCGGACTAGAGGGGAAGACGGGTGATGCGTTGGATGATGCGTTTCTGGGTGAAATGATCGTGCATCATGAGGGGGCTATTGAAATGGCACAGACGATTCTAGAGGGAACGCAGCGCCAGGAACTTCAGGTTCTCGCAAACAATATCATCGAAGCCCAAACGGCGGAGATTGTACAAATGAAGCAGTGGCGTGAAGAATGGTTCGGCCACTAAGCGCGCACCCGCCGCAAGGCGGGTGTTTTGCTATCTTGAAAAACAGGAGGTGTTGATGTATCGTTCCGCGGCCCCATGGTTCGGAGGAATGTCCATGTCGCGTTCCAATCTGCTGCAGCGGCTCGCGAGTGAATTCGTGGCTCTGCACGAGACGAAGGAGGATCTGTTCTGGGAGATGGCGCAGGGCGTGTCCGAGCGTCCGGAGGACGTTGCGCGCGATCTGGCGCAGGCCGAGAAGGCACTCAACCGGTTTCGGCGGGACCCGACCATACTCGGCCTGCTGAGTGCCGCGCGCGGGGCGGTTACCGCCTCCGCGGATCGCGGCACGATCGATTCGTGGATGCTGTTCTTCGAGGCCTACACCATGAGCGACCCGAACGCTCGTCGGCTCGCCGACGAGATCGTGGAGCGCGAGACCGCGCTCGTCCAGGTGTGCGGTGGCATCAAGACCGGCATCGCCGATCCGAGCACCGGCTCGTGGACGCCGCTCGGACCAAACGCTCTGCTGCAGATGACCAACAATCATCCGCAGGAAGCGTATCGCCGCGCGGCGTACGAGGGGCTTCTGAAGATCGAGCGTTTCGTGCTCGAGAACGGCCTGCTCGACATCGTGCGCCTGCGCAACAAGCTCGCGCGCTGCCTCGGGTACGAGGACTTCTACGACCTGCGCACGTCGCGGGTGGAGCGCATGCGCAAGAGGGCGCTCTTCGCCGTGCTCGATCAGCTCGCGGCCGAGCTCACTCCGCGCGTGCGTGCCGAGATCAAGCGGCTCGAAGGCGAGGGAAAGGAGCGCGTTCGCGACCCGTGGAATCTCACGTACTACACGCAGGGTTCGGTCACGGGCTTGCTCGACGCGTACTACCCGCTCTCAGACGCGATGGGGCGCTGGGTGCGCGGGTTCGCCGGCATGGGGATCCGCTTTGGTGGCGCGCAGATCGCGCTTGATCTGCTGGAGCGCCCGGGCAAGTTCCCCAACGGCTACATGCACGTCCCCGGCATCCCGCTGATGCGCGAAGGCCGCTGGAGCGCGGCGCGCGCTAACATCCTGACACACGGCAACCCCGGTGCTCCGGGCACGGGCGTGCACGTCACCAAGACGCTCTCTACCACGAGGGCGGACACGCGGCGCATCTGTGCCGCATCCGCACCAACGTGCCGTGTCTCGCCACCGAGTATCCGCCCGAGAGCACGAGTCATCTCGAGGCGCAGTCCATGTTCTGCGAGACGGTCGCGACGGATGCGGCGTGGCGCTCCCGCTACGCGCTCGACCGCGACGGCCACGCCATGCCCGAGGAGGCGATTCTCGAGGCTATGCGAGAGGAAAAGCGCACGCTGCCGCTGCGTGTCCTGGGGCTG
>Ga0209172_10004854_pt1 | contig 17222 bp, 16 predicted proteins | sample LarsenN4metaG_FD_184113 | JGI IMG/M metagenome (GOLD analysis project Ga0209172, IMG submission 184113) | Hot spring sediment bacterial and archeal communities from British Columbia, Canada, to study Microbial Dark Matter (Phase II) - Larsen... ... | reverse complement strand
GGTGGTGCAGGCCGCCACGGCGGGCGCGCGCCGCATCGCCGACCTGTACGCCGGGTGCGGCACCTGGACGTTCCGCATGGCGGGGAGCGGCGCCGGGCGCGTACACGCGGTGGAAGGGGACGCGGCCCTGGTGGCGGCGCTGAGCCGGGCGGCGGGCGCGGCGGGGCTGGCCGGGCGCGTGACGGCGGAGGCGCGCGACCTGGCCCGCCGCCCGCTGGCGGCCGAGGAGCTGCGCGGCTGTGACGCCGTGGTGTTCGACCCGCCGCGCGCGGGCGCGCGCGAGCAGGCCCAGGCGATCGCGCAGAGCGCGGTGCCGCTGGTGGTGGCGGTGTCGTGCAACCCGGCGACCTTCGCCCGCGACGCGCGCATCCTGGCGGACGGGGGCTATGCCCTGGAGCGGGTCACGCCCGTCGACCAGTTCCTGTGGACGCCGCACGTCGAGCTGGCGGCCGTGCTGCGCCGGCCGGGGCGGCGCTGACGGCCACGGCGATGCGCAGGGCCTCGACCATCGTGGCGAGGGGCATGGAGGGAAGCCGGTCCTCGGGCGGCGGCGCCGGTCCCGCCAGAAGGGCCGCCACCTGGTCGGGCGCATGCGGCAGGTGGATGAAGCCGCAGGGTATCGCCGGCCCGCGCCGCGAGAGCGCCAGCAGCAGGGCGTAGAGCGTGGCATTGCACAGGTAGGTGCCGGCGGTGTCGGAGAGTCGGGCCGGGATGCCCGCCGCCAGCATGGCATCGCGGACGGCGCGCAGCGGCAGGGTGGCGAGCAGGGCGTCCGGCCCGCCGGGCACCACGCGCCCGTCGCGCGCCACGTGGCCCGCGTTGTCGGGGATGTCGAAGTCCGCGATGTTGGTGCCGATGCGCTCGAGCCGGATGCAGGGCTCGCCGGGGGCCAGCCCGGTGGCGATCGCGACGGCGGGGCGGACCTCGTCGAGCAGGGCCTCCAGCCGCCGGGCCAGGCCGGCCAGGGCCACGGGCAGGACGCGGCCCACGACCCGGAGGCCGGCGATCCGGGCGCCGTCGAGCGCGCGGGCCACGTCGGCGGAGGGATTGCCGGACCTGCCGCCATAGGGCTCGAACCCGGTCACCAGGGCCGTCCGGCCCGCCTTGCGCCGCCGCATCCCGATCCTCCGCCCGTGCGTTGCGATCCTAGCGGCCGCGCGGCCGTGCCGCCGCAATCCTGCCGCGGGCGGGTTGGACTATGCTTTGCGCGAGGGACGGAGGACGCATGCGACGCGCGACGCGCAGGGCCCTGGCCGGCACCGGCATCGTGGCCGGCGTGCTGGCCGTGACGGTGCTGTGGATCGTGCCCGCCGTGGTGGCCGGGCGGCTGGAGGCGACCCTGCGCGGGGCCGGCTTTCCCGAGGCGCGGGTCACGGGCGTGCGGCTGGGCGGCGGGGGCCTGCGCATCGACCTGATCGAACTGGACGCCCAGGGCGCCACGCGCCTGGCCGGCGTGGCCGCGCGCGGCGGCTGGGACGACCTGGTGCGCGGCCGGGCGGCCGAGATCGCGGTGGCCGACGCCACGATCGCGATCGTGCTGGCGCGCGACGGCAGCGCCATCCTGGCCGGACGCGGCTTCGGCGGCGGCGGCGAGGGCGCCTGGCCCGCACCCGACCTGCCCTTCGACCGGGTCGCGGTGGAGGCCGCGCATCTGGCGCTGGACACGCCCTTCGGCGAGGCGACCGTCGAGCTGCAGGGCGCCTCGGCGGCGGCGGCGGACGGCGCCCTGGCGCTGCGGGCGGCGATCGACGCGCGCCACGCGGCCGGCGACCTGCTGGGCCAGGTGGAGGGAACCTATGGCCCGGGGGGCCTGGACGCGCGGCTGGCGCTGGACCGGGTGAGCCTGCGCCATCCCGCGGCCACCGCCGAGGCCAGCGGGTGGGCGGCCGCCGAGATGAAGCCGGGCGCCCCGGCCTGGCTGACCGGCGCCGTGCACGTGCCCGCCATGACCGTGGGCGGCCTGGGCTTCACCGCCGGCGAGCTGAGCTTCAGCGGGGATGCCACCGCCATGAGCCTCGTGGCGCGGGCCGAGGGGCCGGGCGGCGCGCGGCTGACGGTCGACGGCACGGCGGCGTGGGCGGCGCAGGACGGCGCGCCGCCGGGCAAGGCTGGGCCCGGGGGCGACATCGTGGCGACGGTGGCGGTGCCCAACGTGCGCGCCGCGGGCCTCCCCGCCGACGGCGCCATCGACCTGCGCCTGGCGCTGCGCGGCGGCACCACGCCCGAGGGGAGCTGGCAGGCGGCGGGCGATTTCGCGCTGGGCATCGTCGCGGCCACGGTGCCGGGCCTGGTCAGCGAGGCGTCGGCCCGCATGGCCGGTACGCTGACCGTGGCGCCCGGCGCGCTGTCCCTGGAGGGGCAGCAGGCGTGGGTGCTGTCCGGCAGGCTGGGCCCCGGCCTGGCCGCCGGCGTGCCCGCGCTGACGGGCGAACCCCTGACCCTGACCCTCGCGCCGGTGCCGGCGGCGCCGCTGCGGCTGGCAGCGGGCACCGCGGGCGGGCCGCACGCGCGGCTGGACGGCGGGTTCGTGCTGACGCGGGGCGAGTATGCCCTGGCCAGCGGCAGCGTGACCGGGCTGGCGGTGGCCCTCGACGGCGGCCTGAAGGTGGCGGTGGCGCGGCTGGAGGCGATGGCGGCCTCGCAGCGCGCGGGCGGCCTGGACGTGGGCGTGCCGCGGCTGGTGGCGAGCCTGGAGGGGACGCCCGACGCCTGGACCGCCACGGTCGACGCCGACGTTGACGTGGCGACGGCAGCGCCGCTGGCGGGCGCCGAGGGCCGCGGTCAGGTGCGCTTCGCGGGCCGCGTGACGCGGGCCGAGGGCGAGATCCAGGCGACCCCCGACACCTGCGCGAGCGTCGTGCTGGAGAGCCTGCGCGCGGGAGCCGCGCACCTGACGGAGCCGCTGGCCCTGTGCCTGGCGCCGCTGGAGGGGCGGCCGCTGCTGCGCCTGAACCAGGCGAACGTGGCGGCCCTGGCGGGGCGCAGCGAGGCGGCGCCCTTCGCCGCCACCGTGGGAATGGGCGATGCGCCGGCGCTGGCGCGCGGCACCTGGCCCGCCATGACGATCGACGCCCTTTGGGCGCCGGGCACGCCGCCGGCGGGATCGGCCGCCTTCGCGGGCGGCGCGATCCGGACGGCCGACGTGGTCGTGGAGGCGGTGGAGGGCCGGCTGGAGACCGAGGCGGACGGCGGCGCCAGCCTGGCGGTGACGGCGCGCGCCAGCCACGCGGCGGACCCGCCGCCGATCGTGCCCCTGCGCCTGGAGGCGGCCCTGACCCGCGCGGAGGACGGCGTGGTGAGCGGGTCGGCCACGGCCAACGATGCCACGGGCACGATCGCGCTCGACGCGGTGGGGCGCTACGACCCGGCGCTGGACGTGGGCTATGCCGACCTGACGCTGCACCCCGTGGCCGTGGTGCCGGGCGTGCGCGAGGCGGTCGACCTGTTCCCCGCCCTGGCCGGGCTGGCCGAGGAGGCGAGCGGCACCGTGGCCTTCGAGGGCCGGGCGACCTGGACCCCGGCGGGCGCCGCGAGCCGGGGCGAGCTGATGCTGAAGGACGTGTCGGTGGTGGCGGACGCCGTGACCGTGCAGGCGGTCAACGGCGTCGTGGTCTTCGACGGCCTGCTGCCGCCGGCCATCCCGCGCGGGCAGAGCGTGGCCGTGGGCCTGGTGGACGTGGGCGTGCCCCTGACCGACGGCGTGGTGGGCGTGGGCCTGGACGCGGACGGCACGGTTCATGTGGACCGCGCCGAGTGGAAGTGGGTGGGCGGCACGGTGCGCACGCGGCCCTTCGCCGCGCGGCGCGGCGGGCCGCTGGCGGTGACCCTGGAGGCCGAGGGGCTGGACCTGGGCCGCCTGCTGGACCTGGCCGACGTGGACGGGCTGTCGGGCGAGGGAACCCTGGAGGGAAGCCTTCCGCTCCGCCTCGAAGGCGCCACGATCCTGATCGAGGATGGCGAGCTGGCGGCGACGGGGCCGGGCACGCTGCGCTATGCCCCCGCCGCCGGAACCGACCCCCTGGGCCAGGCCGCGGGGGGAACCGAGGTGCTGTTGGACGCCCTGCGGAACTTCCGCTACGAGTCGCTCGTCATGTCCATCGACGGCGTCTCGGGCGGCGAATCGACGGTGCTGCTCAAGGTGACGGGCGCCAATCCCGACTTCTACGGAGGCTATCCGGTGGCGTTGAACCTGAACCTGTCGGGCGCGCTCGACACCATCCTGCGCCGCGGGCTGGCGGGCTATCGCGTGCCCGAGGCCGTGGCGCGCGAGCTGGAGGCGTTCGGCGCGGAGGCGCAGCCATGACGAGACCCGCGCCCGCCTGCGCCGCGGGAACGCTGTGCGCCGGCGCGCTGCTGGCCGCGCTGCTGGCGGCGGCGTGCCAGCCGACGGTGAAGGTCGAGGCCCCGGACAAGCCCATCGAGATCAACATGAACATCCGGATCGAGCAGGAGGTTCGCGTGAAGATCGAGCGCGAGCTGGACGAGGCGATCACGCAGAACCCGGACATCTTCGGGCTGCCCAGCACGGGAACCACGCCATGAACCGTCGACGCTTCCTGGGACTGAGCCTGGCCGCGGGCGCGCTTGCCCTGGTGCCGGGGTCGGCCCGCGCGCAGTCGGGCCTGGACGCCGCCAAGCAGGCGGGGCTGGTCGGCGAGCGGCCCGACGGCCTGGTGGGCGTGGTGGGCGGATCGGCGCCGGCCGACGTGGTGGCCCTGGTCGAGCGCGTGAACGCCGAGCGCCGCGCGCGCTACGAGCAGATCGCCGCCGAGACGAATGCGACGCTGGAGGCTGTGCAGGCGGTGGCGGGCGCCCAGCTGATCGACCGCACGCCGGCCGGGCAGTACATCATGACCGCCGGCGGCAAGTGGATGAAGAAGTAGCCGGCGGCTACATCTGGCCGGCCACGAACGTGTCGGCGACACCCAGCAGGGTGCGCAGCCGGCGCTCGTTCATGGTGCGGACCTCGGTGAAGTACCACGCCTCGCCCGCCGCCTGCAGGCGCAGCACCAGGTACTGCCTGACCGGGCCGAAGTCGAAGGCGCAGTAGAGCTCGCGGTAGGCGCCGCTGGCGTTGAAGGCGCGCGACGGGCCCTCGCAGAACTCCAGCGGCAGCTCGCCCAGGCTCTCCAGCCCCGCGAACAGCTCGGGGATGGCGCGGCGCAGCGTCTCGAACGCCGGGTCGGAGAACGGGCTGTCGGGACTCTCGAACAGGTCCTCGGCCGAGGACGCCTCGCCCACGTCGGCGCTGACGCGATCCCTGAGCCAGGCGTCCGGATCCTCGGGCCCCTGGACGAGGCGGCTGAGGCGGATCGAGCTGAGCTCGGCGAACGAGCCCTCGGCGGGGCGGATCGTGTAGAGGTACTGCAGGCCCTCGCGCTCGCCGGGCGGCTCCTGCACCGTCACGAAGCCGGGCGGAACCTCGAACTCCTGCGCCCGCGCAGGCGCTGCGGCGGCAAGCGCCGCCAGGAGGAGCGCGGCCGGAAGGGCGCGCACCTCAGTGGACCTTGCCGCGGGCGGCCACCGCCCAGGCGCGGGCCGGGCGGCCAGGCGCCACGACGGCGTAGGCATCCGCCAGGTTGGCGACCGGGCAGGAGTGGTTGGGCACGATGCGCACGCGGCTGCCGATGGCCGGGGGCCGGCCGCCGTGGCCGATCCAGCCGTGCTCCTCGGAGAGCTTGAGCACGGGGAGGCCGGCCGCGGGGTCCATCGGGCCGTCCTCGGGGAAGGCGAGACCGAAGCCCCCGCCCCCGCCCGTGCTGTGCGGGCGCAGGTCGGAGCTCAGCACCTTGGAGCCGGCGTCGACGATGGCGTAGGCGTCGTTCGCGCTGACCACCGTCGCCAGGACGTGGAGCGCCACGTCCTCGAACGTCGCCACGCCCAGGCGCACCTGGCTGAGGTCGACGAACACGTAGTTGCCGGGGCGGATCTCGGTGATGCCTTCGTAGGCGTCGGAGGCCAGCACGGTGGGCGTGGAGCCGACCGAGACCTCGGGAACCTCGACGCCGGCCCTGGCAAGCCTCGTCTTCACGCGCGCCATGATGGCGGCCTCCTCGCGCGCGACCATGCGGGCGCCGGCCCGGTTCTCCATGCCGTAGGCGTGGCCGGCATGGGACAGCAGGCCGGCGAAGGCGAGGCCGGGCGCGCGGTCGATGGACTGGACCAGGGGCACGAGGCGGGGGTCGCCTTCCGCCACGCCGCAGCGGTGCAGGCCGACGTCGACCTTGAGGAACACGGCCGCCGTGGCGCCGGCGGCGCCGGCCGCCGCGGCCAGGGCGGCCACGCCCGCGTCGCTGTCGGCGATGAAGCGCATCGCCGCGCCGGCCTCGCGTGCGGCCTCCAGCAGCCGGCGGGCCCTGGCGGGATCGACCAGGGGATAGGCCAGCGTCACCGAGGGCACGCCCGCGCGCAGGAAGACGAGCGCCTCCTCGGGCTTGGAGCAGGTGATGCCCACCGCCCCGGCGGCGAGCTGGGCGCGCGCGATCTCGAGGCACTTGTGGGTCTTGACGTGCGGGCGCACGGCGACGCCATGCGTCCTGCCGATGGCGGCGACGCGCGCGATGTTGGCCATGAGGCGCGTCTCGTCCACCACGACGGCGGGGGTGTCGAGGACCGGGTCGGCGACGGGCCGGACGACGGGGTACGCTGCGGCGGCGGAGCTCATGGCGGTCCTCAGGCGGCGGCGCGGGCCAGGCGGCCCGGCAGGATGCGGTCGGCCGTGAGGCCCTCGGCGCGGATGGCGGCGGGCAGGTCCTCGCCCGCCTCGAGGGCGGCCAGGCACTGCGCGACGGCGGGCGCGCTCTCGATGCCATAGCCGCCCTGCCCCGCGAGCCAGAGGAACGAGGGCTCGTCGGGCGCCGGACCGACCACGGGAACGTGGTCCGCCACGAAGCTGCGCAGGCCTGCCCAGCGGCGCTGGATGCGGCGCACCTCGAGCGTGGTGGCGGTGTGCAGCCGGTCAATTGCGAGCGCCAGGTCGAACTCCTCGGGCTGGGCGTCGCAGGGCTCGGAGGGCGTCTCCTCGGCGAGCGACAGCATGATCCGGCCGCCCTCGGGCTTGAAGTAGAACTCCTCCTGCACGTCGGTGCAGAGCGGAACGGACGCGAGATCGAGACCGTCAGGCGGATCGAAGGTGAGCGCGGTGCGCCGCTTCGGCACCAGCCCCACGGGGCGCACGCCGGCCATGCCCGCCACGACGTCGGCCCACGCTCCGGAGGCGTTGACGACCCTGGGCGCCGAGAAGATGCCGGCGCGGGTGACCGCGTGCCAGAGGCCGCGCTCGCGGCGCAGCGCGGTCACCTCGGCGCCGGTGGCCAGCCGGCCGCCGCGCGCCTTCATCCCGCGCAGGAAGCCCTGGTGCAGCGCATGCACGTCGAGGTCGGAGGCCGCGGCCTCGTGCAGCGCCGCGGCGATCAGGCCGGGCCGCAGCATGGGCGCGATCCGGCGCGCGCCGGCCTCGTCCAGGCGCCTGACGGCCGAACCGGCCTTGCGCGCGATCGCCTCGGCCTCGTCGATGGCCGCCATCTGGTCGGCCCTGCCGAAGATCAGCACGCCGCGGGGCGTCAGCAGCGGATGCTCGGCGAAGCCGGGCGGCGGCTGGCGCAGGAAGGGGCCGCTGGCACGCACCAGCAGGCGCACGGCCAGCGGGCCGTAGCTTTCCAGGTACATGGCGGCGGAGCGCCCGGTGGAGTGGTAGCCGGGATGATCCTCGCGCTCCAGCAGGAGGACGCGCCGCCGTTCGGCCAGCGCGCAGGCGGCCGAGGCGCCGGCGATGCCGGCGCCGATGACGAGGACGTCGCAATCGGCCATGAGTCCTGCCCTTCCGCGGCGAACGGAGGCTATCCGTAGCACCGATGGCGCCGGCGGCAAACCGGCCGGCGGACCCTAGAGCAGGCGGCCGCCGCCCGCAGCGGCCCCCTCGTGATCGAGGAGCCAGCGCTTGCGGTCGATCCCGCCGCCGTAGCCGACCAGGCTGCCGTCGGAACCCACCACGCGATGGCAGGGGATGACGATGGAGACCGGATTGCGGTTGTTGGCCAGGCCGACCGCGCGCTGGGCGCCTGGCTGGCCGAGGCGGGCGGCCAATGCGCCGTAGGTGGTGGTCGTACCGCAGGGGATGGTCTTCAGCAGCGCCCACACCCGGCGCTGGAAGGGTGTGCCGCCGGTCTCGGTCTCGATCGGCAGGATGGCGGCGAGGTCGCCCTCGAAGTAGGCGCCGAGCCGCGTGGCCAGGCCGGCGGGATCCCTGGCCGGCCGGGCCGCGCAGGGGCCATAGCGGCGGGCGAGGCCGGGCTCCAGCTCGCGCGCGCCGGCGAACTCGAGCGCGGCCAGCCTGTCGCCGCCGACCACCGCGATAGCGACGGGGCCGATGGGCGAGGCGAACTCGGCGAGGGCGATGTCCATGCTCAGGGTTCCGCGTGCCAGAGATGCAGGGCGGCGTATGCGCGCCACGGGCGCCAGCCCTCGGCCGCCGCGGCCAAGCCTGCCGCCCCGCCCCTGCCGCCCGCAAGGGCGAAGCCCCGGCGCAGGCCGGCGTCGGCCAGCGGGAAGGCGTCGGGATCGCCCAGCGCGCGCATGGCGATGTAGGCGGCGGTCCAAGGCCCGATACCGGGGACGGCGAGCAGGGCGGCACGGGCCTGCCCAGGATCGGTGCCGGCGTCCAGCGCCAGGGTTCGGTCGGCCAGGGCGGCGGCGACGGCGCGGATTGCAGCGGCGCGGGAGCGGATGACGCCGGCCTCTTCGATGGGGGCGTCGGCGAGGTCGGCGGGCGACGGGAACAGCAGGGCGGGGCCGTCCTGCGCGGCGCCCGGCAGGGGGCGCCCGAAGCGCGCGGCCAGGCGGGCCAGGACGACCTGGGCCGCCTTGACGCTGACCTGCTGTCCGACGATGGCGCGCACGGCGATCTCGAAGCCGTCCACGGCGCCAGGCACGCGCAGGCCGGGGCGGGCTGCGACGAGCGGCCCGAGCACCGGATCCCGGCCCAGGTGCGCATCGATCGTCCGCGAATCCGCGTCCAGATCGAACAGGCGGTGCAGCCGGTGGACAACGGCCATGAGCCGCCCCGGATCGTCGATCGCCACCCGGGCCGCCAGGCCGCCGGGTGCGGGCGCCACCTCGACCACGGCGCGGGCGCCCTCCACCGCCAGGGTGCGGCGGTAGAAGGCGGGGCCGGCCTGCTCGACGCCCGGCACGGCGCGGGCCGCGAGGAAGGCGAAGACGGCCGCGGCGTCGCAGGGCTCCGCCGCGGGCAGGGCAAGGCGCAGGGCGGGCGCGGGAGCGGGCGCGGCCGCCCGGCGCAGCGCGCGGGGCGGCCGGGCGTAGACGCCGCGGAAGGCGGCGTTGAAGCGGCGCACGCTGCCATAGCCCGCGGCGTGGGCGACCTGGGCCAGGGGCATGGAGGTCTCGCTGACCAGCGCCTTGGCGAACAAGAGGCGGCGGGTGTGCGCCACCTCGGCCGGGGCGGCGCCCAGGTGGCGGCGGAAGAGGCGGCGCAGGTGGCGGTCGCCTACGCCCAGACGCGCGGCGAGCCCGGTCACGCGGTCGCCGGCCACCGCGCCCTCGGCGATCAGGCGGAGCGCGCGGGTCACGGTGGCCTGGGTGCCGGCCCACGCGGCGGTGGCCGGCGCCGCCTCGGGCCGGCAGCGCAGGCAGGGGCGGAAGCCCAGCGCCTGGGCCGCGGCGGGCGTGGGCAGGAAGACGCAGTTCTCGGGCTTGGGCGGGCGCGTGGGGCAGACGGGGCGGCAGTAGATGCGGGTCGAGGTGACGGCCGTGACAAAACGCCCGTCGAAGCGGCGGTCGCGGGCGAGCAGGGCGCGGTAGCAGGTCTGCCGGTCGAGGGCCATGCCGCCGTCATAGACCCGGGCGGGGCGGCCGTCTCGCCGTTTCCGGACTCCGGTCGCGGGGCCGCCGTCACGGTATCCAACGTGGGCGACGCGCCCTATCGTCCGAGCGGCATTCCAGGGAGGCGGCTCATGAGCGTGTTCCCCGAGCGCGGCGACCTTTGGCCGGTGCTGGAGGAGAGGCTGATCGCGGAGCGGACCAAGGACACGCCCTGGCATCGCGGCCTGGGCAACCTCTACTGGCCCGACCCGGGCGGCAACGTGCGCCTGGTGGCCAAGGCGGCCGCGGACCTGATGTTCGAGTCCTTCCTGCTGGGCAGCAAGTACGCCGAGCCCTCGGCCAAGCTTGTGGAGGGCGAGGTCCACGCCATGGTGCAGGAGATCCTGGGCGCGCCCAAGGGCGCGGCCACCACCCTGACCGCGGGCGGTACGGAAAGCAACTTCCACGCGGTGAAGACCGCGCGCGACTGGGCCCGCCGGCACCGGCCCGGGGCGAAGAACCCGACCGTGCTGGTGCCCTTCACGGCGCATCCCTCGTTCGACAAGGCGGCGCAGATCTGCGGCATCGCGATGAAGCGCGTGCCGGAGCGGCCCGACTTCCGCGCCGACGTGGACGCGATGGCCGGGGCCATCGACGAGGACACGATCATGATCGTGGGTTCGGCCCCGCAGTACCCGCACGGCGTGGTGGACGACATCCCGGCGATCGCCGCCCTGGCGCGGAAGCACGGGCTGTGGTGCCACGTGGACGCCTGCGTGGGCGGGTTCCTGATCCCCTTCCTGCGCAAGCTGGGGCGCACGGTGCCGCCCTTCGACTTCAAGGACGTGCCCGGGGTCATGTCGATCTCGGCCGACCTGCACAAGTTCGGCCTGGTGCTGCCCCACGGGATCTCGAGCTTCACGCTGCGCGACGCGGCGAACCTGGCGTTCCAGGGCTTCGACTTCGACCAGTGGCCCTATGGGCGCTATCGCCTGCAGACCTTCGCGGGCTCGCGCAGCGGGCACGTGGTCGCGGCGGCCTGGGCGACGATGAAGCACCTGGGCGAGCAGGGCTATCTGGAGCGGGCCCGCATGATCGTGGGCATGGCCGAGCGGCTGGAGGCCGGCATCGGCAGGATCCCGGGGCTGAGGATGCTGGCGCCCTTCGAGGCGGGCCCCTTCGTGTGGCACGGCGACGGCGTGGACACGGTCGCCGTGGCCGAGGCGATGGAGAGCCGCGGCTATGCCATGAGCTGGTGCAAGAAGCCGCCGGCCATGCACCTGCTGCTGTACCCGATGGAGGACGAGCGCATCGTCGACGGCTATCTGGCCGCCCTGGCCGATTCGGTCGAGGACGTTCGGGCGGGCCGGCGCAAGGCCTCGGCCGCCCAGGCGAGCTATGCATGACGCAGGAAGGGAGAAGGACGATGACGACGCTGCGCGCCCTGACATTGGCGATCCTGCTGGCCGGCCTCCTGCCGGCCGGCGCCCTGGCCGCCATGCTGTTCAAGGATCCGCTGTGCGACTGCTGCACCGCCTACGGCGAGCTGCTGCGGGCGGCGGGGTTCGAGCTGGCGGTGGAGGACACGGAGGACCTGGACGCCGTCAAGGCGCGCTTCCGGGTGCCCCGGGACATGGCCGGATGCCACACCACGGTGATCGACGGCTATGCCGTGGAGGGCCACGTGCCGATCGCGGTGCTGCAGCGCTTCCTGGCCGAGAGGCCGGACGTCGACGGCATCGCGCTGCCCGGCATGCCCGAGGGCTCGCCCGGCATGAGCGGCACGAAGGCGGCGCCCTTCGAGGTCTACACCTTCAAGGACGGCGAGGCGGCGCTCTACGCCGTGGAGTGACCCGCCCTAGGCGGCGGGCCGGGTCCGGCCGTCCAGGCCCATGAGGACGCCGTAAAGGTCGGGCCGGCGGTCGCGGAAGAAGCTCCAGCGCTCGCGGTGCGCGCGGGCGCGGTCGAAGTCGGCCTCGGCCAGGATGACGCCCTCGCGGGTGCCGGCCTCGGCCAGCTTGGCGCCGGTGTGGTCGGCGATGAAGGACGAGCCGTAGAAGTCGATGGCGCTGCCCTCGTCGTCCTCGCGGCCGATGCGGTTGGCGGCCATGACGTGGATCGCGTTGGCGGCGGCGTGGCCCTGCATGACGCGCTGCCACGCGCCGGAGGAATCGGGCTCCTGGCCGCTGGGGTCGGCGCCGATGGCGGTGGGGTAGACCAGCAGGTCGGCCCCCTTCATGGCCATGGCGCGGGCGGCCTCGGGGAACCACTGGTCCCAGCAGATCCCCACGCCCAGGGTGCCGTAGCGGGTGGGCCAGACCTGGAACCCGGTGTCGCCGGGCGAGAAGTAGTACTTCTCCTCGTAGCCCGGCGCGTGCGGGATGTGCGACTTGCGGTAGACGCCCGCGCGGCGGCCGTCGGCGTCGATCACCATGACGGAATTGAAGAGAGCGTTCCCCGCGCGCTCGTAGAACGGCACGGGCAGGACCACGCCCAGCTCGGCCGCCAGCGCCTGGAAGCGGGCCAGCATGGGATGGCCCTCGGCCGGCTGGGCCAGGGCGTAGCGTTCGTGCTTCATGGCCTGGGGGAAGTAGAGGTTGGCGAACAGCTCCTGCAGCATGACGATCCTGGCGCCCTGCCCCGCCGCCTCGCGCACGAACGCCTCGGCCTTGGCGATGTTGGCGTCGGCCTTGGGGCCGCAGGTCATCTGCACGGCGGCGATCTTCACGGCGGTCATGGCGGTTCCTCGCGCTGGGGCGTAGCGGGCCGCAGCATAGCCCAGCCGCGCCCCGTGGGGCGCGGTGCCCGGCGGATCAGTCGGCGGCGGCATCGGCGCGCGCCGGGCCGCCGCGCGGGCGGTGGCCGCTAACCTCGGCCCCGGCATTGGGCGCCAAGGGCACGAAGAACAGCGCGGCCAGGAAGGACAGCGCCCCGATCGCCAGGAAGGCCGGGTCGAAGTCGTCCACGACCAGGCCCGTGCCGTCGCGGCCCAGCCGCGTGAGGTGCAGCACGACGGCGCCCAGGCCGACCCCGAGGCTGAGCGAGAGCTGCTGGGCCACGCTGACCAGGCTGGTGGCGCGGCTCAGCTGCTCGGGCGGGGCGTCGGCGTAGGCCAGCGTGTTGAGCGCGGTGAACTGCAGCGAGCGGAAGAAGCCGCCGGCCAGCAACACCGCCAGGATCGCCCAGTGGGGCGTGTCGGCCTCGAACAGCCCGTAGCCCAGCAGGAAGACGCCGCTGATGACCGAGTTGGCGATCAGCACCCGGCGGAAGCCGAACAGGCGCAGGAAGGGGCCGGCCGTGAACTTCATGGTGAGCGCGCCCGCCGCCCCGGCGAAGGTGATGAGGCCCGAGGCGAACGCCGACAGCCCGAAGGCGAGCTGGAGCATGAGCGGCATCAGGAAGGGGATCGCGCCGATGCTGACGCGGAAGAGGATGCCGCCCAGCAGCGCGGCGCGGAACGTGGGGATGCGCATCAGCGTGAAGTCGACGATCGGGTGCGGGTGGCGGCGCGCGTGCATCGCGTAGAGCCCGGCGCACAAGGCCCCGCCGCCGAGCAGCAGGACCAGCAGCCAGGGGGCGAGCGCGCCGCGGCCCAGCGCCTCGAAACCGAACATGATGCCGCCCAGCGCGAATCCGGTGAGCAGGAAGCCGCGCACGTCGAGCGGGCGGGCGTCGGGCTGGGGATCGTCGTGGATGAAGCGGCCGACCAGCAGGATGCCGAGCAGGCCGATGGGCACGTTGATGAAGAAGATCCAGCGCCACGAGGCGTAGGTGGCGATGAAGCCGCCCAGGGGCGGCCCCAGCACCGGGCCGATCAGGGCGGGCACGGTGACGAAGGCCATGGCGCGCAGGAGCCGCGCCTTGGGCACCGTGCGCAGGAGGACGAGCCGGCCCACCGGCACCATCATGGCGCCGCCCGCGCCCTGCAGGATGCGCGCCGCCACCAGCTCGGGCAGCGAACCGGCGAGCCCGCAGGCCACCGAGCCCAGCGTGAACACGGCGATGGCGGCTCGGAACACGGTGCGTCCGCCGAAGCGGTCGGCCATCCAGCCCGAGATCGGGATGAAGATGGCGAGGCTCAGCAGATAGGACGTGATCGCCATGCTGAGCCTGAGCGGATCCTCGCCCATCGAACGCGCGATGGCCGGCAGCGCCGTGGCGATCACGGAGGAATCCAGGTTCTCCATGAAGAGGGCGCAGGCCACCAGCAGCGGGACGACGGTCTCGCGCGAGGGGTGGCGAAAGCTCATGGAACCGCCCCACGGACGCGCGCCGGCATCAGCGGGCGTCGCACGGGGCGGGGGGCGAGGGCTTCGGCGACGGTCATGAAGGGGGCGGACGTGACGCCGGCGGGAGGGAGAGAGGCCGATCTTAGGCGCGCACAGCGCGGGTTGTCCCCTGCCCCGGGCCGTCTTGACACCCGCCCGCGCCGGCCAGCCTAGTAAGCGCCGCCGCGTCCTGCCCCGAGGGAACCATGCCGAAGCTGACCTGCGAGGGAGCCGTCCTGCACTACGACCAGGAGGGCAACGGACCGGACATCGTGTGGATTCCCGGCGGCGACAACGTGGGGTCCGACTGGGTGGACCAGGTGAGCGCGTTCCGCCACGACTTCCGCAACACCACCTACGATCCGCGCGGGGCGGGGCAGACCAGGGCGCTGACCCGCCCGCCGTGGACGATCGAGGATTTCGCAGCCGACTGCGCCGCGCTGATCCGCGCCGTGTGCAGGCCGCCGGTCTTCCTGGTGGGCCTGTCGATGGGCGCCAAGATCGTGCAGGAGGTGGCGATCGCGCATCCCGATCTGGTGCGCTGCGCGATCCCGATGGGCACGGCGGGCAGGAACGACGGCTACCTGCGCGAGTGGGAGGAGGCCGAGATCGCCTTCCGCCGCGCCGGCGGCAGCCTGCCCGAGGCGATGGCCGTCGCCCACTATGCCGTGCTGATGTACCCGCCCGAGGTGCTGGGCGACGCCGAGCTTTGGGCCAAGGTGCGGCCCTTCGTCGCGGCCAGCTATGGCGAGCGCGACGGCGAGGAGCTGGCGGCGCAATGGCAGGCCTGCCTGGACTACACCTCGCTGGATCGCCTGCCCGCCTGCAGGGTGCCCATGCACGTCATCGGTTTCTCGCACGACATGCAGACGCCTCCGGCGCACGGCCGCAAGGTGGCCGAGGCGGCGGCCAACGGGCATTTCCACCTGCTGGAGGGCCTGGGCCACCTGTCGCTGCGCGGCCACAGGCCCGAGGCGGTCAACGCCTGCATCCGTGGCATCATCGAGCGGTACCTGTAGGGCGGGGTTTTTCCTCGCCGCTGCCGCGCCGGGTGTCGATTCAGCCGCCCCTCGTTCGACCCAAGGACGGCGCATGACGCCCCTGGAACGAAGGAGGACGGCGATGCAGTACCTGATGCTGATCTACGAGAACGAGGCCGAGGCGGCGAAGCAGGCCGAGGCCGACGGCGCCAGGATGATGGAGGAGTACCGCGCCTTCACGCAGTCCATCATCAAGAGCGGCAACTTCAAGGCCGGCGACGCCCTGCAGCCCACCTCGACCGCCACCACGGTCAGGGTGAAGAACGGCAAGACCATCACCACCGATGGGCCGTTCGCCGAGACCCGCGAGCAGCTGGCCGGCTACTACCTGATCGACGCCGCGAACCTCGACGAGGCCATCGGCATCGCGGCGCGCGTGCCCTCGGCCAGGTCCGGCTCGATCGAGCTGCGCCCGGTGCTGATGTTCTCGTAGGCCGTGGCCGGCCTCGACATCGACCGGCTGTACCGCGACGAGGCGGGCCGGGTGCTTGCCACCCTGATCCGCGTCGTCGGCGATTTCGAGCTGGCCGAGGAGGCCGTGCAGGACGCCTTTCAGGCGGCGGTCGAGCAGTGGCCGGAGACGGGCTCGCCCGACCTTCCCCGGGCGTGGCTGATCCGCGTGGGCCGCAACAAGGGGGTGGACCGCCTGCGCCGCCGCATTCGGGCGCGTTCCAGGCAAGGGGAGCTGGAAGCGGAGGTCCTGGCCGACCCGCCGCTTGCCGCCGCGCCGGACGAGGAGGGGGCCGACGAGGGGCTGTTTGACGCGGGGTTGGCCGACGACATGCTGCGGCTGATCTTCACCTGCTGCCACCCGGCGCTGGGGATGGAAGCTCAGGTGGGACTGACGCTGAAGACCGTCTGCGGCCTGTCCACCGAGGTCGTGGCGCGGGCCTTCGTGACCAGCCACGAGACCGTGGCGCAGCGCCTGGTGCGCGCCAAGCGCAAGATCCGCGACGCCGGCATTCCCTACCAGGTGCCGCCGCTGGCCATCCTGGACGAGCGGCTGGAAGGCGTGCTGGCCACGATCTACCTGGTCTTCACGGAGGGCTATGCCGGCTCGTCGGGGCCGAGCCTGCTGCGGGAGGACCTCTCCGCCGAGGCGATCCGGCTGGGCCGCCTCCTGGACGGGCTGATGCCGGGGCGACCCGCCGTGCGGGGCCTGCTGGCCCTGATGCTGCTGCACGACGCCAGGCGCGAGGGCAGGGTGACGGCCGAGGGCGACGTCGTGCTGCTGGAGGACCAGGACCGCACCCGGTGGGATCGGGCGCGCATCGCCGAGGGCGCCCGCCTGGTGGAGGCCGCCCTGCGGATGCCCGGCCCGCCCAGCCCCTATGCCGTGCAGGCCGCCATCGCCGCCCTGCACGCCCAGGCGCCGCGGTGGGAGGACACGGACTGGCGTCAGATCGTGGGGCTGTACGAGGTGCTGCTGCGCATCCAGCCGACGCCGGTCGTAGAGCTGAACCACGCAGCGGCATTGTCGATGGTGGACGGCCCGGCGCGGGCGCTGGACCTGGTGGACGCGCTGGCGGCACGCGGGTCGCTGGACGGCTACCACCTGCTGCCTGCCGTCCGCGCCGACCTGCTGCGCCGCCTGGGCAGGAAGGACGAAGCGCTGGCCGCCTACCGCGCCGCACTTGCCCGCGCCAGACTGGAGCCCGAGCAGCGCCTGTTCGTCCGGCGCATGGCCGAGCTGGGACCCTAGCCCGCCTTGCGCAAGGGCGCCGCCGCCCGGCGCTTCATCGATCAGCCGGCACCGGCCACCTGATCGCGAAGTGCGCGCATGGCCGCCTCGGCAGCGTCGGGGACGCGCCCGATCATCTGCTCGAACTGGCTGGAGACCTGCTCGTAGAGCTTCAGCCGCTGGATCGGCTCGATCGCGCCGCGCGTCAGCCCAGGGCTTCGCGCGTGCGGCGCAGGGTCTGGGTCATCGCCTCGGCGAAGATGCCCAGATCCTCGCCCAGCGTGATGACGGCGGCGCCGAACTCGCGCGCCAGGCGCCGGCCACGCTCGTCGCCGGCCGGCATGCCGACCAGCTTGCCGGCCGCCCTGGCGGCGGCGGCGATGGCGCGGGCATCCGCGTCGTCGGCCCGCCCCG
>Ga0209172_10004853_pt1 | contig 17224 bp, 12 predicted proteins | sample LarsenN4metaG_FD_184113 | JGI IMG/M metagenome (GOLD analysis project Ga0209172, IMG submission 184113) | Hot spring sediment bacterial and archeal communities from British Columbia, Canada, to study Microbial Dark Matter (Phase II) - Larsen... ... | reverse complement strand
AATGGCAGGCGCTCGATGAACTCATCCCAGTCATCCGTGTTGATCTCCTGCAACCAACGTTTCACCCGCCCCGGTCCAGCGTTATAGGCCGCGAGGGCGAGAACGAGGTTGCCGCCATGCGTTTCGGCCAACCGCCCCAGATAATCGCTACCCAGCCGCACATTCAGGCGTGGATCGAATAACACCTCGTGGCGAAAGACGCCCATGCCCAAACGCTGGAAGACTTCACGCCCCGTCGAGGGCAAGAGTTGCATGAGGCCACGGGCGTCGGAGCGGGACACAGCGCGGTGATTGAAGCCGCTCTCTTGGCGAATCACACCCAGAAGCAGCAGGGGATCGAGGGATGTAAACCGAGCCGCCTCTCGGACCTCATCCCAGTACAGCTGTGGGAACAAGAGGGACCAAAAGTCAGCGGCGAGGGAGCGACGATCTTCCGGTGGCATACTGCTCAACGTGGCATTCAACGTCCGGATGGCGTGTAATGCCATGTCGACTTTGAGGTATAGACGCGCCAGCAACATCTGCTCCGCCAAGCCATCCCTCAGGTGTTTAGCCAACTGTACCACTTCTTCACGAGCGTCATCCAGAAAACGCAACCTCACCAACGCATCGACACGCACCCGGTGAAACAAGGCCTGAGATGGCAGGGTAGGTTCGAACTCGTGGCGTGACACCGTCTCTCCGACAAATGGCAAGCTTCTCGCGGCTGCTAAAGCGCTCACCCATGCCGCGTTGTGCGAGAATTTCGTATGGACGACTTCCTGCGCCCGGATGCCATAATACGTGTAGGGAAAATCGCGCGCTACCCGTTCGTACAGCGCTAGCGCCGGTGCGCCGCGACCACTCCTTTCGAGGGCTTTGGCCTGCCAGTACAGGGCGTTGCTGGCGAACATCGAGCGTGGGAAGCTCTCGGCAGCCGCTTCGAAGTCGCGCGCAGCGGCGTTGTATTGCCGTTGTCCATAATGAAACCAGCCGATCCGCCAGGCGAGTTCATCGGCTCGATCGGCCGCCGGAAAACGGGTGACGATTTCGCGGTACACCCCCACCGCACGGTCAAGCCCTTGTCGCGCTTCAAGTGATAGCCCCAACGTAACGAGGGCCTTAGCATTCCACGGGGTTTGCGGCCTGCGCTCTGCTAATTGGCGCAAAATACGCTCTGCCTCCCCTGGGCGGCCCTCCCGCTGGTAGGAAAGCGCTAGCATGTAGAGGGCTTCAGGCGCGTGCTCTTCGGCGCTGAAGACTTGCTGGAACCCCTCCAGCGTGGTGATCGCTTCACGGTATCGCCCCAATCTGAAGGCGCAGAAGCCCAATCGTCTGGCCCTTCGCGCTGCGAGATCCATCGATAGTGCTTCAGCCGACATCTGTCGCACTTCCAGCGTGGCACGGTCACACTCTCCGGCCTCAGCCAGCTGATCGGCGCGATCGAGCTGCTCCTGCGGGGTTAACCAGCCGAGTACGCCTTGCGCCGGCTGCGCCAGTGCCTCGATGCGCGGCACCGCAAGTTCGGCTTCGGGGCTCGTAGGGAAGCGGATGAAGAGGGTGCGATAGGCCTGCAGGGCTTTATCAGTTTGGCCCAGGCCTGTGTAGGCCTGTCCCAAGAGCAGATACGCCTCAGGCATCGATGCATGCCCGGCGTGCTGGGCGAGATAGTCTGCGAGAACCCGCTCCCCCTCCGCTAGCTCTCCGGTGACGCCGATCAGTTGTCGGCCAAGCGCGATGCGTGCTTGGGGAGCTAGTCGGCTTTGGGGGAACCGCTTGAGCAGCGTTTTGAGCGCCTCTACATAGAGGGGTTCGGCATTGATGTCTTGATAGATACGGGCGATATTCCAGAGCGCATAATCGCCCAGTTCGACAGAGTGATCGACGATCTCACCGAAGGCTTGCAGGGCCTCAGGATAGCGCTTCAAGCGCTGGGCAGCATGTGCGAAGAGATATCGGGCTCGATGGCGCTCCTGTGGGGTGAGTGTCGGCATCGGGATGGTAGCTAACTGCTCCAAGGCTTCGCTGTAGCGGCCTTGCGCAACGGCCACAATGGCACTGTCTAGAGGCGCCGCGGGGAATGCCGCCCATAACAACAGCGGCGCGAGGAGGATCATGATGCCGAGAAACAACCCAGCAAAGGGTTTCATCTGATATCATCTCCTATCGCATGTTCCCCAATCCCATCGGAGAGAGTGCGAACCCTTGACATTCCAGGGTCCTAGCCTCTTGCATTTTGGCTGCGAGCGTCTATACTATGTAACCGAAGCATAACAATACTTTGGGACTGGAGGTTGGCAGATATGAAAATCGACAAGATTCTTGCGGTGTACAAGAGCTCTCCGTTGCTCCTAGTCGTTGAATCGGAGGAAGGAAAGCTGTGTGAATTGTCCTTCAAAGATCTGAAGGATGCGGGGCATAACTTCAGTGACGCCGCATGGAAAAGCCTTGTGGAGGATTATCAGATTTTCGATTGCCAGCATGCATCGCGGTAACCCACTAGGCTCAGCGCATGCGTGCCGGCGGGGACTTCTGGGTTTGGGGCCGCTGCCGTGAGCGGCGGCTCACCAGGTTCGACCAATACAGGACGATCGGGGCCACCACAAACAGGGATGAATAGGTCCCAGCGATCACCCCAACCAGTAGGGCAAGTGCAAAATCGCGCAAGACCTCACCGCCAACCACCAATAAGGCCAACAAGGTAAACAGGACACTGCCACCGGTCAGGAACGTGCGGCTCAGCGTCTCGTTGAGACTAGCATTGACGATGCGGTGGAATGGGTCGCGCGGGTGGGCGCGGAGGTTCTCGCGGACGCGATCGAGGACGACGATCGAGTCATTCACCGAATAGCCCGCGACAGTCAAGACGGCAGCCAATACCGTCAGCGTTATTTCTTTGCCTGTCAGGGCAAACAAGCCAAGGGTCAGCAAGACATCGTGGATGTCGGCGATGACCACGGCTAAGGCGAATTCTAAGCGGAAACCAAAACGCCACCAGATATACACCAAAATGCCTAAGGCCGACCAGATGACTGCGAATAGGGCCTTGCGGCTCAGGTCCCGACCCACTTTCGGCCCCACCTGCTCGGCACGGAGGAGTTCCACTCCTTGATCACCCACCTCCTGCTTGAAAGCGTTCATGATGCGGGCGCGTAACTTCTCCAGATCTTCCGCCGTGGTCGGAATACGCAGTAAAAAGTCGCGTTCGCTGCCGAAGCGTTGAATTTCGCTCTCCGCAAGGTTCAGCGTACGCATGGTAGCCCGGATCTCCTCAATGGTCCGATCCTGCTGAAAGCGCAATTGCAGCAGGCTGCCGCCAGCGAAATCGATCCCATAGTTAAAACCGCGGAAGATGATCAACAGGAGGGCGAGTACGGTCAGACCAGCTGAGGCTAGGGCGAAGGGCTTCATCCGCCCAACGAAATCGATGTTAATCCCCGGTTTGATGAGTTCCATGCCTACTCCCGCCAGCCAAGAGCCTATCGTCCCCTCCGCCCTCGTTGCCTATTGAGCCTGCCACCTGTGTGAGCGGTCTAAATGCTTAAGCGTTGGATGGGACGGAAAGCGAGTGCACTCTCGAAAATGACCTTACAGACGAAAACCGCCGTGAACAAATTGGCGATCAGGCCCAGGCTTAACGTCACCGCAAAGCCTTTGATAGGACCCGTCCCGAATTGAAACAGCATGGCTGCCGCGATGAGCGTCGTCACATTACCATCGAGAATGGCGCTCCAGGCCCGTGCGAAACCGGCATCGATGGCCGCCCGTGGCGGTTTTCCTACACGCAATTCCTCGCGAATGCGCTCAAAGATCAGCACATTGGCGTCGACTGCCATGCCAAGCGTCAGCACAATGCCGGCGATGCCCGGCAGCGTTAACGTGGCATGGAAATAGCCGAGACCGGCAAAGAGCATGAGAATATTCAAGACGAGGGCAAAGGTCGCCACACTGCCAGAAAGGCGGTAATACGCGAGCATGAAGAGGACCACCAGGATACTGCCGATAAGGCCGGCGATGAGTCCCTGACGCACAGAATCCTGCCCCAGCGATGGGCCTACCGTGCGATTTTCCTCGATGCGGACCGGGGCGGGCAACGCTCCCGCACGTAGCACAATGGCCAGATCGCGCGCTTCCTCGACCGTGAAGCTGCCGGTGATTTGTGCTTGTCCGCCGGCGATGCGTTCGCGAATCACCGGAGCCGAATAGATGGTATCGTCCAGCACAATGGCGAGACGTTTGCCGACATTCTCTGCGGTGATGCGCTCGAAGAGCCGCGCCCCCTCGCGATCGAACTCGATCGACACATAGGGTTCATTAAATTGCGAGCCAATCCGCACTTCCGCGTTCGTCAAGGCATCGCCGGTGAGGAGCACCTGTTTCTTCAGCAGGTAGGGGATCCGCGTAATCTCGCCGGTCTGTTTGTTGACTTTGCGTTCGTAGAGGACCTCCGCCCCCTCGATGACTCGACCCTTCAGGGCTTCGTCGAGACGCTTTTGCTCCTCTTCGACAAGGCGGAACTCCAAGCGCGCGGTCCTGCCGATCAGCTGAATGGCGCGTTCGGGGTCTCTGACCCCTGGCAGCTCCACCACGATATTCCGCGTGCCTTGCCGCTGAATGGTAGGTTCGGCCACCCCGAACTGATCGACGCGGTTGCGAATGGTTTCTAGGGCTTGATCGACGGCGCTCTCCATGATGCGTCGTACCCGTTGGTCGTCGAGTTTATAGCTGTACTCCGCGCTGCTCTTTGTGCCGGCTGGGACCAAGGTCGGAAAAGCTTGCATCACTTCGGCCAAGGTCTTGGCGCGAGCGGCATCTGCTAATGTGATCACCACCTGTTCCTGTCCTACCTTGCGCACGTCTGCCCCGGTGACGCCAGCCTTTCTGAGCGCCTCAGAGACTTCATTGGCCAACCGCTCGGTGATGCTCTCCACGGCCTTCTCAGCCTCGACCTCAAGCACGAGGTGCATACCACCCTGTAAGTCCAGACCGAGGTTGATGCGTTTGTCCAATGGGAAGGCAAACCACAGACTGGCACCGATGACGATCGCGATCACTGCCAACTTCCAACGCAAATCCTTGCGCAAAACTCACTCCTTGGCAGATCTAACGTGCTGCACTCCGCCTTGAATGCGTTCTTATGGTGATCCACCCCTCATCAAGCCGCCCACCGAAATCCTCGCCGCGGACAAAAAAAGGGGCTTCTCCCCGATCTCGATGGACGGGGAGCTAGGGCCTTCTAGTCTTGTGTCGCGATCGCAGGTTGAACGTCGTGACGGGTGGGGAATCCAGGAATACGCGAAAGGATCGAGACCGCGTCGTGTCTAGGGAAAAGCTCTTAACCTTTCTTCGACTCTTCGACCTCTTCAAAAACCCTCTCCCCTTCCGCCACCATATCCGAGATGGAGCCTTTGTTGACGCGGATGCGAACCTGATCGGCAACTTCGAGATGCACGACGTCATTGCGAATCTTGACGATCGTGCCGTAGATGCCACCGCTGGTGACGACGCGGTCGCCCCGCTTCAAATTTTGCAGCATCTGGCGATGTTCCCGTTGTTTCTTTTGCTGAGGGCGAATGAGTAGAAAATAGAAGATGACGAACATCGCAATAAAGGGGACCAGCATGTTGATGGTGCCGAAAATCCCCCCGCCCGGTGATGGCGCACCTTGAGTCTGGGCAAAGGCCAAGGTCAGCATTGATCTCTCCCTATTTCCAGCAAGCCTGGGTCAAGGCATGCATCGTTGCAAAACTTTCTGATATTGGCGAATTATAGCCAGCTGCCGCGGACGCTTGCAAGCAAAATCACACGCACCTGAGGCGTAGGCCCGGCTGCCATTGGGCCACAGGAGCCACCGCTGTGGCAGGGCCGCTCAAGGGCGATGGCGCGGCATCGCTGCCGTTTGCAGTTTGGAGATGGGGGATCATAAAAAAACGGGTCCCGGCCGTGGAGATATGGCCGGGACCCATCTGGGAACGCTGCAGCGGCTGCGCCCCGCGTCTGTCTGACGCTTACCTTCGCGCGAAGGCGGGAGGAGGCGACGGCCTGTCGGCTAGAACCGAGCGTGCACTCCTGTTAGACATCGAAATACAGCGCAAACTCATACGGGTGCGGGCGCAGGCGCACCTCATCGATCTCGCGCCGCCGTTTGAAGTAGAGCCAAGTATCTAACATATCCTTGGTGAACACATCGCCCTTCATCAGGAAGTCATGGTCACGCTCGAGGGCCATCAGCGCAGCATCTAAGCTACCCGGAACCGAAGGGACATCCTTTAACTCCTCCGGTCCGAGCTCATAGATATCTTTATCGAGCGGATCGCCCGGGTCGATCTTGTGCTCGATACCATCCAGTCCCGCCATGAGCATTGCCGCAAAAGCCAAATAGGGATTGCTGGAACCATCTGGGAAGCGGACCTCGATGCGCTTCGCCTTCGGGTTGGTGAAATACATCGGAATGCGCACGCCGGCACTGCGGTTACGGCTCGAATAGGCCAGATTCACCGGGGCTTCAAAGCCTGGGACCAAGCGCTTGTAGGAGTTGGTCGTCGGGGCTACCAAGGCACACAGCGCTGGGGCATGGTGCAAGATGCCACCGATATAGTAGAGCGCGGTTTTGCTCAACCCGGCATAATCATTGCCCGGGAACAGCGGCTGGCCGTTCTTCCACAGGCTTTGGTGTACATGCATACCGGTGCCGTTGTCGTTGAAGATGGGCTTCGGCATGAAGGTCGCCGTCTTGTTATGGCGGCGGGCAACATTCTTGACGATGTACTTGTACCACATGACCTTGTCGGCCATTTGGGTCAGCGGCGAAAAGCGCATGTCGATTTCGCACTGGCCGGCAGTGGCCACCTCGTGGTGTTGCGCTTCCACCTGAATCCCCACCCTCTCCAGCGTGAGCACCATCTCGCTGCGAAGGTCTTGTAGCGTGTCGCTCGGTGGCACCGGGAAATAGCCCTCTTTGTAACGCGGCTTATAACCCAGATTGGGCTTTTCCTCGCGGCCGCTATTCCAGCGCCCTTCGATGGAATCGATGAAGTAATAGCCACAATTCTCGCGGAAGTCGTAGCGGATGTCATCGAACACAAAGAACTCTAGCTCCGGTCCGAAGTAGGCGGTATCGGCCAGTCCGGTCTGGATCAAATAGGCCTCCGCCTTTTGGGCGATATGGCGAGGATCACGGCTATAGCGCTCGCGGGTGATGGGATCTAAGACATCGCAGATCAGCGTCAGCGTCGGCACCTCGGTGAATGGATCCATGGTGGCGGTCTTCGGGTCCGGAATGACTAGCATATCGCTCAAATTGATCGCTTGCCAGCCGCGAATACTCGACCCATCGAAGCCGAATCCATCCTCTAAGGAACTCTCGGTGAACTCGCTGATGGGTACAGAGAAATGCTGCCATAAGCCGGGCAAGTCGATGAACTTGAGGTCCACCATCTTGGCACCATTGGCTCTTGCGTACTCAATGACTTCTTTCGGTGTCATGCCACCTTCCCTCCCGCTCGTGAATGAGCTCTGCCCAATCAGATCGCCTCTTCGCCGCGCTCCCCCGTACGGATACGCACCGCATCTTCGATTGGCAGCACAAAAATCTTCCCGTCGCCGATCCGGCCGGTTTTCGCCGATGAGATGATGGTCTCGACGACGGTGTCGGCCATGTGGTCGGGGGTAACGATCTCGATTTTAATTTTGGGCAGGAAATCTACCACATACTCTGCTCCTCTGTACAGTTCCGTATGCCCCTTTTGCCGACCAAAGCCCTTCACTTCGGTCACGGTCATCCCTTGAATGCCGATCTCACTCAGGCGATCCCGGACCTCATCAAGCTTGAATGGCTTAATGATGGCTTCGATTTTTTTCATCCCTTCCCCTCCCGGCGCTGTTCGTCATCTTCCCAGCGCAGGCCTCTACCCCCGCCCTCCGTATCATGCTGTGATACGTCGTCGATGCGTGATGAGAGCTTTTAGGTGCTAAGCCGCCCTATCGTAGCAAATCTTCTGAGGACTGTAAAGGGACGGGAGGGCAGGCGGCTGATCGCCCCCGCCACCACCAGAGGCCCGTTCCTTGGGGGTAGAGCATCTTTCATGCCAAGGACCGTATGGGAACGTGCTCTGCGGCCTACCCTCAGCGCTGGCTCGTTCGGTTTGATGCATCGACGAACGAGGGGGTCGTGCGGGGAGGGCTCGTTTGCTGAGAAGATAGGCATCGCATGCCCTAACCTGACCACTTTTAAGGCAGGAGTTTACGGGCAGGGCAGCACGAGAGACAGTGCATCTCCTGGCACATGCCTTGCCGTGTTAGAGAAATCGGGCCGTCCGCCGCAACGACCACGAGAGACATGGAAAGTGTGGCGACGGTATCGTGGGAGGCCGACATACGCTAAGGCCTCAGTGGGGGGAGGGACGCCGCGCGCCCCTCCCAAAGGCAGGTTAGTACATGCCGCCCATGCCGCCCATTCCACCACCCGGTGGCATCGGCGGGGCTTTCTCTTCTTCAGGGATGTCAGTGACCAGGGCTTCGGTAGTCAGCATGAGAGAGGCAATGCTCGCAGCATTTTGCAGAGCGCTGCGGACCACCTTTGCGGGATCGATGATGCCCGCTTCAAACATGTCGACGTAGTCCAGGCGTTCGGCATCGAAGCCCTGAGTGGGCCCCATTTCCTTCAGCCGCTGCACCACGACCGAGCCTTCCGCGCCGGCATTGGTGGCGATCTGCCGGGCCGGTTCCTCGAGGGCTCGCCGGATGATCTCAGCGCCGACTCTCTGATCACCCTGCAGTCCGAGCTGCTCAAGTGCCTTGCTGGCACGTAGGAAAGCGACCCCACCGCCTGGCACGATGCCCTCTTCAACGGCGGCACGCGTCGCATTCAGGGCATCTTCCACGCGGGCCTTCTTCTCCTTCATCTCGGTTTCGGTGGCTGCGCCGACTTTGATCACCGCTACGCCGCCAACGAGCTTCGCCAAACGCTCCTGGAGCTTCTCGCGGTCGTAGTCGGAGGTCGTCTCTTCGATCTGCACGCGAATTTCCTTCACGCGTCCTTCGATCGCCGCCGAATCCCCCGCCCCCTCGACGATCGTTGTATTATCCTTGTCGATGACCACACGCTTGGCACGGCCGAGATCGTTCAGGGTGACGTTTTCCAGCTTAATGCCCAGCTCTTCCGCGATGACATTCCCGCCGGTGAGAATGGCGATATCTTTCAACATCTCCTTGCGTCGATCGCCGAAGCCAGGAGCTTTCACCGCTGCCACGTTGAGCGTGCCGCGAATTTTATTCACCACCAGCGTCGCCAGCGCCTCGCCCTCGACATCCTCGGCGATGATCACCAGTGGCTTCCCCATGCGGGCGACCTGCTCGAGAATGGGCAACAGGTCCTTCATACTGCTAATTTTCTTCTCATTGATCAGGAGGAATGGATCTTCGATCACCGCTTCCATGCGCTCGGCATCGGTGACGAAATACGGCGACAGATAACCCCGGTCGAATTGCATGCCCTCGACCACCTCCAGGGCGGTCTCCATGCTCTTAGCTTCCTCGACAGTGATGACGCCGTCTTTCCCCACCTTTTCCATGGCTTCGGCGATGAGGTCGCCGATGGTGTGATCGTTATTGGCCGAAATCGCCCCGACTTGCGAGATTTCGCGCTTATCCTTGATCGGCTTGCTGAGTTTCTTGATCTCCTCGATCACGGTCTCGACGGCCCGCTCGATGCCCCGCTTCAAATCCATCGGATTCGCCCCGGCGGCGACATTCTTCAGGCCCTCACGATAGATAGCCTGCGCCAACACGGTGGCCGTCGTCGTGCCATCTCCGGCGACGTCGCTGGTCTTGCTGGCCACCTCATTGACCATGCGCGCCCCCATGTTCTCGAACGGATGTTCAAGTTCGATCTCTTTCGCAACTGTGACGCCGTCTTTCGTGATGGTGGGGGCGCCAAACTTTTTATCCAAGACGACGTTGCGCCCCCGTGGACCGAGCGTCACCTTCACGGCATCGGCGAGTTTGTCGACGCCGCGCAGAATCGCAGCGCGAGCATCGGTGCTGAACATCAACTGCTTGGGCATTGGACTCCTCCTTTCGAGCCTTCGATCCTCTTTCTCATCACGATCGGCTTACTGGGGCAAAAGCCTTGATAGGGCGGGCATATATCCGTATGAGTTAGCACTCTTCCGGTGAGAGTGCTAGGACAAGTATACGCAAGCCCCCGATTCTTGGCAAGGGAAAAGTACGACGAGGCTTACATCAGTGAATATGCATGCAGAGCCTTGCGCCCGATGTCGGTGCGGTAGTGTACACCCTCCCAGCGAATGGCGCGCAACGCTTGATAAGCCCGGTCAACGGCCTGGCGCAAATCCTGGGCCAGGGCAGTGACGCCGAGCACACGACCGCCGTCGGTGACTACCTGTCCGTCTCGCCACGACGTGCCGGCATGAAAGACGGCCACCCCAGGCATCTGCATCGCCCGTTCAATGCCGCTGATGGGTTTGCCCCGTTCATAGGCCTCGGGATAGCCGTGCGCGGCCATGACGACGCAGACGGCGGCGTCCTCCCGCCAGGTGCACTGAATCTGATCCAATGCGCCATCGGCCGTGGCGATGAGGAGTGGCAGGAGGTCGCTCTCCAAACGCATCAAGATGACCTGAGCCTCGGGGTCCCCAAAGCGCGTATTGAATTCGAGAACGTAGGGCTGTTTGTCTACCATCATGAGCCCGGCATAGAGCACTCCTTGCACAGAGCGTCCCTCAGCCGCCATAGCGTGCACCGTTGGCCGCATAATCTCTGCCATGATGCGCTCGTAGAGGACCGCATCGACGAGCGGCACTGGTGAATAAGCCCCCATGCCGCCAGTATTAGGACCTTCATCATGGTCAAAAACTTGTTTGTGGTCTTGACATGGAGGCATGGGCTGGATGTGGGCGCCGTCCGTGAAGGCGAAGAAGGAAACCTCTTCACCGGGCAGAAAGTCCTCGATGACCACCTGCGCCCCAGCATCGCCGAACGCCCGCCTACGCATTATGTAGTCGATGGCCTGGCGCGCCTTTTCGCGGCTCTTGCATACCACGGCGCCCTTACCCCCGGCCAATCCATCGGCTTTGATCACGACCGGGGCGCCATGCTGATCGATGTAGCGTTCGGCCTCATAGGGATCAGCAAAAACCCGAAACGGTGCCGTGGGGATGCCGTACTTGGCCATGAGCGTCTTCGCGAAGGCTTTGCTGCTTTCGAGCTGCGCCGCCCGCTGGCCGGGTCCGAAGATCTTGAGGCCAGCCTGCTGGAACGCATCGACGATGCCGAGGGCAAGCGGCTGCTCGGGGCCGACGACGGTGAAGTCGATGCCTCGCCGGCGGGCGAAACCCAGCAGCGCCGGAATATCATCGGCGGCGATGGGCACGTTGTCAGCCTGCGCCACCGTGCCGGCGTTACCCGGAGCGCAATATAGTTTCGATATCAAGGGGCTTTGCGCCAGTTTCCAAACCAGCGCGTGTTCGCGTCCACCGCTGCCGATGACCAGGACTTTCATGCCTGCACTCCTAGGCCATAGACCTCGAATCGCCTCATCTCCTCCCACTGTGAGGTCACAGCAGGCAGGCCCATAGCCCCTCACCCTCGATAGGAGAGGGGTTCGGGATCAGGATAAAAATGGGTGACAGCAATCTTCGCCGTTCTAATGTTTGAAATGCCGCAAACCAGTCAGGACCATCGCCATGCCATGCTCATCGGCGGCTTGGCGCACCTCTTCGTCGCGGATCGAGCCACCCGGATGGGCCACGGCCGTCACGCCGATTTGCGCCGCCTCATCGATGCCATCGCGGAAGGGGAAAAAAGCATCCGAGGCGAGCACCGTGCCGGGCGTCGGCAACTGGGCCTTCGTCGCCGCCAATCTGACGGCATCGACGCGGCTCATCTGGCCGGCGCCGATGCCCACGGTCTGACCCTGGCGGGCGAGGACGATGGCGTTCGACTTCACATGCTTGCAAACACGCCAAGCGAAGGAGAGGCTCTGCCATTCTTCCTGCGTCGGCTGTCGTCGGCTGACCACATGTACCTGAGCGGCATCCCAGCTTTCGCCATCGCGTCCCTGCACCAGTAAACCTCCCATGACGCTGCGTAGCTCGTATGGCGGCGGCGCGCTTTCCAGTCCAGGCAGCGCCAACAGGCGCAGATTCTCTCGGCGGCGCAGGGCTGCCAGAGCCTCCTGCGTCACGGCTGGGGCGATGATGGCCTCGACCAGCAGGCCCTTCAAGGCTTGCACAAATGCGCCATCCAACGGTCGGTTCACCCCAATGATGCCGCCATACGCCGATACCGGGTCGCAGGCGCGGGCGCGCTCGAACGCCTCGACAGCAGTGTCGCCAATGCCGACGCCGCAGGGATTAGTGTGCTTGATGATGCAGCACGCCGGGGCGTCGGGAAACTCCAGGATGAGCCCCAGCGCCGCATTGACGTCGAGGAGATTGGTATACGATAGCGCCTTCCCCTGCAGTTGCTGGGCCTGCGCCAGGGAGAGGCCGCGGCCGAGCAAGTCGCGATAGAAAGCGGCGGGTTGGTGCGGGTTCTCGCCGTAACGTAGCTCCTGTATTTTGGCGAAGGTCAAGGTCAGCGTCTCTGGAAATCCCGCCTCGGTCGAGGTCGCGGGCAGCGTCCACGGGGATTGGTCCTGGACGAGATAGGCAGCGATGATTGCATCATATTGGGCGGTATGGCAAAAGGCCTTCTGCGCCAGCCGCCAGCGGGTCTCTGGCCGCACGTCGCCGTCGACACGCAATTCCTCGAGCACGCGTGGGTAGTCAGCCGGATCGACGAGCACGGCGACCCCCTGGTAATTTTTGGCCGCCGCCCGCACCAGCGTTGGCCCGCCGATATCGATATGCTCGAAGGCCTCCTCGCGCGACACTTCCGGTCGGGCGATCACGTCGGCAAAGGGATAGAGATTCACGGCCACCACATCGATGGGGGCAATGCCGTGCACAGCCAGCGCTGATTGATGGGCGGCATCGTCGCGTTTGGCCAGGATACCACCATGAATGCGTGGGTGAAGCGTTTTGACTCGTCCATCCAGAATCTCGGGAAAGCCTGTGTAGTCAGACACCGCCACTACTGGTATCCCAGCCGTCTGCAGCAGATGAGCGGTGCCACCCGTAGACAGTAATTCCATGCCAAGATCGTGCAAACCCTTGGCGAATTCGACGATGCCCTCCTTGTGCGATACACTCAACAGTGCGCGTTGCATGCGCCCCATGCCGTTTCTCCCTCGATGCCCGTCTCACCCCAAATCGCCGAAGCGATATTGGAGCAATGCCACAGCCACAAGGCCGGCCGTCTCCGTCCGCAAAATCCGTGCGCCCAACCCGACGGGGAGAAAGCCATAAGATTCCCCTTGCGCCACCTCCTGCGGCGTCAGCCCACCCTCGGGCCCAACCACGACGGCGATGGCCGCCGCCCGCTCATAGGCATCCAAAACGGTTCTGAGGGGACGACGGCGTTCTCCTTCCCACAACACCAGCTTCAGATCGGCGCTTTGAAAGGCGCTGTAGAAATCCTCCAGGCGCATCGGCAGCCGGAGACGAGGCACTGTGACACGGCCGCTCTGTTTGCTGGCCTCGCGGGCGATTTTCTCCCAACGAGCCTGTTTCGCCGTCATGCGGGCCTCACTGAGCTGTGGCACAGCCCGCTCCGTCAACAGCGGCACGATCTCGGCGACGCCGAGTTCCGTCGCCTTTTGGATCACCCAGGCAAATTTCTCAGCCTTGGGGAGCCCCTGGCCCAGGCTAATGGATACCGATGTCGGCGGTGCCGTCTCCGTCTGTTGCAGAATCCGACAGCGCACACGATCCGCCTCGACGTGCTCGACCACCGCCAGGTATTCACGCCCACGGCCATCGAAGGCGTTGATCCGCGCGCCAGGACTGAGCCTGAGGACACGCCCTAGGTGAGCCGCCTCATCCCCCAAGAGAAACAATTCCGAGCGTCCAACGTCCTCTGGCCGCACAAAGAACCGGCGCATGCGCCTTACGCTTCCTCGCACACGATCGCCGCCCATTCTTCCTGAGAGGCTTGCTGGGTGATACGCCAGCCCTGCGTCGAGAGCTCACGCTGCAATTGCGCCACCTCACTGATGAGAATGCCCGAAAAGATCACTGTGCCGCCTGGGACGACGACACGATGCAGCGGTTTGAGCATGGCGAGTATCGGGTCAAGCAGGATATTGGCGACGACCACCTCGAAGCGCTCTGATACCACTTCGATGGACCCTGTGTGAAAGGTCACCTGCTTCGACAGGTGATTCAAGCGCGCATTCACCCGCGCGACCCAAACCGCCAACCGATCGACATCGACTCCGCAGGCACCAGCAAATCCCAACAGTACGCTGGCCAGGCTCAAAATGCCGCTGCCGCAGCCAAGGTCGAGCAACCGCGCGCCGGATCGTGTTTCGCTCAGAGTCTCGAGGCAGCGCAGACAAAGCTGCGTCGTCGCGTGCAAACCCGTGCCAAACGCCTGACCAGGGTTGAGGATGAGCACGATTTCGTCAGCTGAAGCCGTGTACGGTTCCCAAGGCGGGCGGATGACTAACCGTTGGCCGATTTTGAACGGGCGATAGAATCGCTTCCATTGCTCCGCCCAGGCGCCGCCATCGATGAGTTGCATGGATAAGGTAGCTCGAGCGCTGTGCTCCAACCCGCAAGCGTCCAGGGCCTGACGTACCTCCTCGAGCAGCCGCTCGGTCACCTGCTCCATGGGAAAGGCGGCAATGAGCCGGGCCATCAGCGGCCCCCCCGACGTTGCCCGCTGCTGCGCCGAGGGTTCCTCGACCACCCCCGGGGAACCGAGCGCCACCAGCGTGTCCGCCATGCCCTCGACGCACGGAGCCGGCACCAAGAGCGACAACTCCAGCCACTGTCCTCCCCCTCCGAGTGCGAGTCGTTTAGACGATCGACGAGCCATAATGCCATCATAGTTTGTAAGCCTAACGGCGTCAAGGGTGGGGAGGACACCTGGCTCGATCCATCCGAGCCGGAGACCGGGATCGTCCTCCAATGAACAGGAGCCCTCACCCTGTTGGCAGGAGTGATGAAGGTTGCGCAGAGCATCCTCGACGACGCCGAAGGCCACGCCAGTGCTCATGATCACCAGTCCGCAGAGGGCGGCGGGGTAGTGACAGCGCCTGATAGACTCCGACCCTCGTTGAACGCTTCCTCCGCGGTAGCGTCGCCGGTGGCATGTTAAAGCCGGAAGGCGCAAAGCCGCCGCCGCGCCAAGCGTCGTGGCGGGGTATCAGAGTCAGGCGCCACCGAGGTGGATAGCGTCACTCGTGCTGTTCCTCCTCGCGCGGGGAAGGGCAATGCCGGAGAGCGTATCGATCCCCAAAGCCGATCAGCTTATCGGATCAATGTCAGCATTTCGGGATAGTTGTAGAAATAGTGCAGGGCGAATTCGCCGTACTCCGGGTCGAAGGGATACGAGACGCGCTTTTGGTTCCGTACCGTGGTACTCGCTACATCGAGGAGCGGGAGACACACGGCATCGGCCATGATGCGACGCTGCGCCTCATGGTACAGCTTAGCACGCCGCTCAGGGTCGCGCTCATGCTTGCCCTGATCGATCAGGTCGTCGATGCCGCGATAATGCGCGAAATTCGCGCCGGCATTGCCGGTGTCAGGGTTTGGGATTTCACTCGAGTGGAAGAACAGACTCAGCCATACATCGCCGTCAGGCAGACGGGTACCGCCGTAGAGCACAAAGGGGTTGAGGTTTTTGCGGATATACTCATGGTAGGTAGGATGTTCGACCAGTTGCAATTCGATGTTGAAGCCTGCTTTCTTGAGTTGCTCCTGCACCATCACCATCACCTTCGGGTAGAAGTACAAATTACTGATGTAGTAGTTTCGGATGGTGATGCCGTCAGGATAGCCTGCCTCTTTCAAGAGGCGACGTGACAGCGCCGGGTTGTACTCCGGCATCTCTACAGGGATGTGGCCGAAGTAACCTGGGGGTAGCGGACTCGTGGCGATCTTCGCCAGTCCTTTAGGGTACAGGGTAGCAACGATCGTTTGGCGGTCCACGCCGTGCAGGAAGGCTTTCCGGACGCGAATGTCGTCGAATGGCGGCTGGGTCTGGTTGAGGTAGAACCGCTGCTGTCCGCCGGGCCCACGTTTATCGATGACCATGCCGAGCCTCTCAACTCGATCGACGATCTCCGGCGTTACCACGTTAGGGTGGACGATATCGAACGTGCCCTTCTCCAAGCCGATCATCTTGGTGGAATCCTCAGGCACATCGAACCATTGCACCTCGTCGATCTGCGGTCGACCAAAATAGTAATCTTCGAAGGCCTTCAGCACCACCTTTTCATGCGGCAGATATTGGTCGACATAGAATGGCCCCGTACCGATGGGATTCCAGGCGTAATCATTGCCATATTGAGTGACGGCCCGCTTGCTCACGATATACCCCTGCTGGTAGCCGACGAGGCGTAACAGGAAAACGGGGTCGGCGGCCTGCAGAGTAACCTGCACCGTGTACTCGTCCAGAATCTTCACCTCTTTGATCGCCTCGAGGTTTTTGGCGAACTTATTGCCCTTCAAGTCGCGATCCTGGACGCGCCCGATGGAGAACTTTACGTCCGCAGCGGTGAACTCGCCGAAGCCCTTATGCCATTTGACCCCTTTACGCAGTTTAAAGGTCCACACCGTCCCATCCTCATTCGTCGTCCAGCTTTGGGCCAGATCGGGCTCGACTTCGGCCGTCGTTACCGTCTTATCTGGGGTGATTTTAAAGCGTACTAAGCCCCGATACACAAAGCGCATGAGACTTTGGTTGAGCGTCGTATGGGGGTCCATAGTGTCCGGTTCTCGGTGGGCGATGGTGAGGATTTTGTGTCGGGCGCGGGGGAGGTCGCCGGTGGCGATGGGGGGCCAGATGCATGCCACTGCGAGGTATAAACTCAGGATTGCAAGATAAGCGCGACCCATGGGACGTGTCTCCCTTTTGATCGTCGACTTCCGATTGCGAAGTCCAGACCGGACATCGTCGGGCGGCTGGCTCGCATGGCCGTCTCGTTGTGCGCACCTCCTTTCAAGGCAGCCGATCCTGAGTTGACTCGCTGCGACGTCGATGGGTCTTAGAGGGTGTTTAAAAAGCTTGCAATTGCCAAATAGGGGGGGGTACCATTGCCGCTATGGAACCCCGAAAACCTTACCCGACCGACCTCACGGACAAGGAATGGGCGTTGATCGCCCCCTATGTG
>Ga0209172_10004849_pt1 | contig 17238 bp, 17 predicted proteins | sample LarsenN4metaG_FD_184113 | JGI IMG/M metagenome (GOLD analysis project Ga0209172, IMG submission 184113) | Hot spring sediment bacterial and archeal communities from British Columbia, Canada, to study Microbial Dark Matter (Phase II) - Larsen... ... | reverse complement strand
CCGCCTGATCGAGAAGCGGCTGCAGCTGAAACTGCCGCGCGAGCAGCTGGCCGGCTTCGTACCGGTTGACGAACCCTCGCCAAGGTTGGCCGCAGCCGACGACAACGGCGGCATCAAGGGCAAGCGTCCGAGCAAGAAGGACAAGCTGCGCGCCGCCGCCGCAGAAGCCGCCGCGCAGAGGCCGCCAAGCCGGACTGAGCCGCGCTGAACGCAAGCAACAAAAAACCCCGCCCGGCAGCGCCGGCGGGGTTTTTCATGTCTAGCTGACCGCGGCCAGGCCTCAGCCCTGCCAGCGCTCCTCGCGCCACTCGGCCATCGCCGCGTTGTCGAGGAAGGTCCACGCCACGAAACGGCTGATCTTCTGCCCCTGCGCCATGTTGACGGTCTTGACCTGTTTGGCGCCCAGCTTGCGCAGCTGGCGGTACAGCTCGTGCAGGTGCGCCTCGCGCGACACCAGCGAGGTGAACCAGCAGCACTGTTCGGCAAACTCGCGGCTCTCCTGCGCCATGGTGCGCAGGAAGGTGACTTCGCCGCCGTCGCACCACAGCTCGGCGTGCTGGCCGCCGAAATTCAGCACCGGCTTGTCCGGCACCTCGCCGGTGAGGTTGGTGACCTTGCGCCGCGACACCGCCTCAGCTTCTTCCGCCGAGGCATGGAACGGCGGGTTGCACAGCGTGACGTCGAAACGGTCCTTGCGCTGGATGACGCCGGCAAACACCTTGTTCGCCTCCGGCTGCAGGCGCAGCGTCAGCGCGCCGGACAGCACCGGGTTGAAATCGGCGATCGCCTTCGCCGCTTTCAGCGACACCGGGTCGATGTCGCTGCCGACAAAGCGCCAGCCGTACACGCTGCGGCCGATGATCGGGTACACGCAGTTGGCGCCGACGCCGACATCCAGCACGTTGACGCGCGGCGGCACCGTGCCGTCGTTGCAGCCGGCGAGCAGGTCGGCAAGATGATGGATGTAGTCGGCACGGCCCGGGATCGGCGGGCACAGGTAGCCCGGCGGCAGATCCCAGAAGCCGATGCCGTAGTAGTGCGCCAGCAGCGCGCGGTTCAGCGCCTTGACCGCCGCCGGATCGGCGAAGTCGACGCTGTCGTCGCCATAGTCGTTGGGACGCACAAAAGCGGCCAGCTCCGGCAGGCTGGCGATCAGCGCCGCGAAATCATAGCGTTGGCGATGCGCATTGCGCGGGTGCAGACCGGCTTTGCCGGTTGGTTTGGGTGTGGCTATCATGAGGTATACCGCAAAAACAATGGCCGGATTGTACGGGGTTATCGTGCCGGCTGCAGGATTGCCGGCACCACACCAGCGTCAACCGCGGCAGGTTGACGACCATTGCGGCCAACCTTGGCCGCCCAAGGGGCGGATGCGGCCAGACGCCACAATACATGTGCGCCACCGCACCGACATGACACCCCGCGTGTCGCACGCTCGTACTCAACCGCGTGCCCGGGCGCGCCGCCTTCCCGAGGCGGCGCCGTGGCCGCACACCCTCATCGTCACCGCTAGCGGCCTGCGCACGCAGGCAAACGACTGGCAACGCCAGCGCCACCCGCCGGTGGCAGTATCCGGGCACAGTGCCCGCAAGGAGTCTCCATCATGAACACCCCCTCTACGCTGAAGTATTCAGACCTCATGCTCGGCTTGCTGCTGGGGCTGCTGGGCTTGTCGCCGCTGGCCGCACGCGCCGACGACACCATGCCTGCCACGCTGCAGGCCGCGAATCTGCAAATACAGCAGCAAAACGGCATCGCCTATCTCAGCGGCGGCGTCGGCCAGGACGAATCGCAGGCCATCAAACAGAGTGCCGGCTACAGCCTGCACCTGACCTTTTCCGAAGGAGCCGGCCAGTATGTGGTCGGCGTCGATGTCGACATCCGCACCAGCAAGGGACAGCCGGTGCTGTCGCTGCAACAGGTCGGGCCACTGCTGTATGCCGACCTGCCGGCCGGCAGCTACCGGGTGGACGCCAGCTATATGGGCATGCGCCAGCAGCGCAACGTGCAACTGGGCCGGAATGGCTCGCGCAGCCTGAACTTCAACTGGCGCTAGCGCCAGCCCTCGCCGCGCTCAGGCCAGCTGACCGGGATTGACGCTTTCGAACTTGTGCCACACCCGCCGCATGTCGCGCGCCGAGGCAAAACCGGCGCCTTCGGCGGCGCGTTCCACCGCCACGCCCTGCTGCAACAGCTGGCGCACCACCGCCACCCGCAGCCGCTGCTGGTATTCGACGATGCCAACGCCGGCCTGCTCGCGGAACAGCCGCGTCAGATGGCGCGGGCTGAGATGGACGCGCTCGGCCAGCGCCTCCACCGGCCAGCGCAGCGCCGGGTCGCGCGCGATCAGGTCCTGCGCGCGGTGCACCGCCGGGTGCAGGTGATTGCGGAACGCCAGCCACGGCGACAGCTGCGGATCGTCGCCGGCGCGGCGGCTGTACAGCACCATGCGCCGCGCCACGCGGGCGGCGATGTCGGCACCGGCATGGCGCTCGATCAGCGCCAGCGCCAGATCCATGCCGGTGGTGATGCCGGCCGAGGTGGCGATGTGGCCGTCCTCGACAAACACGCGGTTGTCCAGCACCCGCGCCTTCGGCGCCAGCGCCGCCAGCTTGGCGGTAAGGCTGTGGTGGGTGGTGCAGGCGCGGCCGTCGAGCAGCCCGGCCATGCCGGCCAGCAGCGCACCGGAACACACCGTCGCCAGGCTCACCTCGGGCCTGATGTGCTGCTGCAGCCAGTCGATCAATCGCTGCGCCGCCGGCGTGGCGTAGTCGGCATCCTCGTCCACCGTGCCACACAGGATCACCAGGCTGCCATCGGCCAGCGCCTGCGGCAGCGGCGCGATCAGCGACGTGAGCCCCAGCGAGCTGACGCACTCCGGCTCCGGCCCGGCGACGTGCAGGCGAAACGGCGCGCCCTCGTCAATGGCCATGCGCAGCGCCTCGGCCGGGCCGACGAAATCCAGCGCCAGATAGCGCGGTGTGAGCAGGAAGTACACGTCCTTCATGCGGCCAACCTTTGCACACGCATCACGGCTACAACTCGCCCAGCCGGATCTCCGGCGCATACTCGCCGTCGACCTCTTTCACGATCGCCTGCGCCGCGATCACGCGCTCGCCGTTGAAGGTCAGCGCCGGGTTGCCGTGCAGGTGCCAGCCGCGGTTGAGCGCCTCGCTGACGCGGTGGCAGAAGGCGGCGTCGTCGGGGCCGGTCAGCAGTCGGTACAGTTTCATAACGTGTCCTGTCGGGAGTCAAAAAGTCTGGCGGTACACCACAAAACCGGTATCGCGCGCCACGCGGTCATACAACTGGCGCGCGGCATGGTTGGTGTGATGCGTATGCCAGTACAGGCTGGGACTGCCGGCCTGGCGCGCCGCGTCGGCCACGGCGGCAATCAGCTGGCGGGCCACGCCCCTGCCCCGTGCTTCGGGCACGGTAAACAGGTCCTGCAGGTAGCAGGCGTGGTGCAGCATCAGCGTGTTACGGTGAAAGATATAGTGCGCCAGACCCAGCAGTTGCCCGCCCTGCCAGGCCAGTAGCGCGTGGACCGGCTCGGCCGGATCGAGAAAGCGCTGCCAGGTGAGCCGGCTGATGGCCGGCGGCAGCGCGCTGGCGCCGTGGCGGCCGTAAAAGGCGTTATAGCCGTCCCAGAGCGGCAGCCAGGCGGCAAAATCGTCCGCACCGGGCGGACGCAGGGTGATGTCGTTTGCCATGCGGCCAACCTTACGCCGGCTGCGGCTTGCGCAGCAAGGCCAGCAGCCGCGGACCGAACATATTGATGGCCAGTCCGGACACCAGCACCACGCCGCCAGCCAGCTGCCAGAAGCTGAGGCGCTCGCCCAGCACCAGCGCCGAGGACAACACCCCCACCAGCGGCACCAACAGCGAATACGGCGCCACCACGTTGGCCGCATGGCGCGACAGCAGCTTGCTCCACTGGCCGTAGCCGAACAGGGTGGCGATCAGCGCCAGATAGCCGATGGCGAACAGGCTCTTGCCGCTGACCACCTGCGCCCAGTCGATACTGGCCGACTCGAACATGGCCGACAGCGCGAAGAACGGCACGATCGGTGCCAGGCTACCCCACACCACCAGCCCCAGCATGTCCGGCTGGTAACCGGCGCCGACGATGCGGCGCACCACCACATTGGAAAACGCCCAGCAGGCGGCGGCGCACAGGGTCAGCACAAAGCCGGCCAGCGGCAGGCCGGCGGCGCCGAGGCCGCCGATCAGGTACAGGCCGCAGCCGCCGACGACCAGCCCGCCCAGCTGCCAGCCGCTGAAGCGCTCGCGCAGCCAGGCCATGCCGATCAGCAGGGTGAAGAAGGCGGACGACTGCAGCACGATGGAGGCGAGACCGGCCGGCATACCCAGTTTCATCGCCGAAAACAGGCAGGCAAACTGTCCCAGCCCCATGGTCAGGCCATACAGCGCCAGCCAGCGCCACGGGATGTTGGGGCGGCGCACGAACAACAGGCCGATGCCCGCCGCCGCGGCAAAGCGCAGCGCGCCGAGCAGGAAGGGCGGCACGCCCGCCACGCCCCACTTGATCACCACGAAATTGAAGCCCCACACCGCGACGATGGCGAGGGCGATCAGTCGGTCTTGCCAGTTCATGGCCTTTGCTCCTGCGAAGTTGTGCCCGGCCGCCGCGGCGGCCGGGCGGGTGAACCCGGTCTGTTACCTTACGCCACCGATGCCAGTGGCAACAGCAACAGTGTGTTCACGATTGCACGGCTACAGCTGGCGCGGCTTGACCACGCGCTGGCTGCTGGCCGGATTGGCCGCCAGTTTCGCGCCCACCCGCCGCGGCCGCGGCAGCAGCTCGCCGCCGCAATTGGGGCACAGCTGTTGCAGCTTTGCCGCGCAGTCGTGGCAGAAGGTGCACTCGAAACTGCAGATCAGCGCCTGCTCGCTGTCGCCGGGCAAGTCGGTATCGCAGGCCTCGCAGCCGGGGCGCAGCTCAAGCATGGCACACCTCCTCCGCGTCCAGCCGTGCCAGCACGCTGTCGACGCTGTGGATCTCGGCAAAGCGGCCGGCCAGCACCAGCTCGGTGCGGGCGATGATGTCCTGCGGGCTGTAGACGCGGCCGCTGACGGGATGGGTCATGGCAAAGGTCAGCGTCGCCTCCGACACGTAATCGACGGCAAAGCCGAGATCGCTGCCGACGCGGGTGGTGGTTTCGCAGCACTGCTCGCTGCGGATGCCGCTGACGATCAGGCGGTCGATGCCGCGCGCCGCCAGCCACGCCTGCAGGCCGGTATCGGTAAACGCGTTGTGCACGTGCTTGGTAAAGGTCACATCGGCGCCGGCCGGCAGCCACGCCATCGGCCGCACCAGGCCGGAGGCGGCACCGAACGGGCCGTCACCCTCCTCGTGCAGTACATGCACCACCGGCAGGCCGCGCGCACGGGCGCCGGCGATCAGCGCCAGCAGCTTGTCGCGAAACGCGGGCAAGGCGGCGGCATCCCAGTACGGGCGTTGCAGGAAGGAATCCTGGACATCAATCACAAGCAGGGCGGAACGGGACATGGCAGCTTCCTTGGTAGTGGCAGGGGAACAACGCCATTGTGGCTGCGGCCAACGTTGGCCGCGAGGCGCAAAGCCGACCGACTGCGGACCGATTGCGCCATCACCGAACCATCACCACACCAAGGCGGCGCAACTGTGTCAGCGCCGATACAAAGCCGACAACGCACCGACACGGCGGCGGCGGACACTGCAGGCTGTGGGGATGCCCCGTCACCTGTCTGTCCCCATCCCTGTGCAAAGGAAGCCATGATGCAACGCCCCGCCCTGCCGCGCCTGCTCGCCCCCCTGCTCTGCCTGACCGTGCTGCACGGCGCGCTGGCGCAGCTGCCGCCGGCCGCTCCGCCGCCCCACCAGAGCGGTGCCCACCACCCGCGACCGGGCCTCGGTGGCCAGCTGGAGCCGCTGCTGCCCTATCTGCAACTGGACGCCAGACAGCAGGCGCTGTGGCTGAAGGCCGACATCGCCGAACTCAGCGAGCAGGCCACCCGCCGCCAGGCGCGGCAACAGGCACAGCTGACCCTGCGCCGGCAGCTGGAAGACGGCAGCAGCAGCCTGTCGGCGGCGCTGCGCGCCAGCGTGGCGGCCAGCGACAGCGCGGCCGCCCTGCCCGCCGCGTGGCTCGCCTTCCTCGACAGCCTGGACGCGCAACAGGCCAGCCTGGTGCGGCAATGCCTGCTGGCGCACATGAACAGCGAACTTGCCGCGCCGGCGGCGCCGCAGGATCAGCCATAATCACGGCTGCTCACCACCGAACCGAAACGGAAGCCCGCATGACCAGCCCCGCCACCCGCCTGTTGATTGTTGACGATGATCCGGAGATCCGCAGCCTGCTCGGCCAGTACCTGCAGGCCTACGCCATGCACTGCACCTGCGTCGGCGACGGCGTGGCGATGCGCGCGGCGCTGGCCGAACAGCGCTTCGACCTGGTGATCCTGGACCTGATGCTGCCCGGCGAGGACGGCCTGCCGCTGTGCCGCCAGATCCGCAGCGAGGGCGAGCTGCCGATCATCATGCTCACCGCGCGCGGCGAGGCCACCGACCGCGTGGTGGGGCTGGAGCTGGGCGCCGACGACTACGTGGTGAAGCCGTTCGACCCGCGCGAGCTGGTGGCGCGCATCCACACCGTGCTGCGCCGCAGCCTGCGCAGCACGGCCGGCGGCAGCGCCAATCCGCAGCAGGACGCGCACTTCGACGGCTGGACGCTGAGCCACCTGAAGCGCGAACTCACCACCCCGCAGCAGCTGCTGGTGCCGCTGTCGAACGCCGAATACCGGCTGCTGTGCACCTTTCTGGAACGGCCGCAGCGCATCCTCAGCCGTGAGCAGCTGCTGGATGCGGCGCGCGGACGCACGGTGGAGGCCTTCGACCGCAGCATCGACCTCTTGGTATCACGCCTGCGCCAGAAGCTGGGCGACGACCCGAAAGCGCCGCGCCTGCTGAAGACGGTGCGCGGCGAGGGTTACCTGTTTGACTGCAAGGTACGCCAATGAAACGCCTGATTCCCGATACCCTAATTCCCGATACCGTCTTCACCCGCCTGTTCGGGCTGGTGGTGGCGGCGCTGCTGACTACCCATCTGGTGATGACCAGCCTGCTGCTGTTTTTCGGACCGCACTTTTCGCGTGACGAGCCACCGCCGCGCCCGCCGCTGGAGCGTACCGCCCCCGGCGCCAGCCTGCGGCCAACCCTGACGCCCGGCGACGCCGCGCGACAGCCACCACCACCACCGGACAATCGCAACCGCTTTCCGGCGCCGTTCTGGCTGGCGCAGCTGGTGACGCTGGCGATCATCGGCCTGCTGGCCTGGTACGGCGCACGGCGGCTGGCGCGCCCCATCCAGCAGCTGACCCAGGCCGCGGCGCGGCTGGGCGACAATCTGGAGGCACCGCCGATCGAGGAAAGCGGGCCGCAGGAAACGCGGCAGGCGGCGCGGCTGTTCAACCGCATGCAGGACAAGCTGCGCCAGCAGATGGCGGAGCGCAGTCGTTTCCTCGCCGCGGTATCGCACGACCTGCGCACGCCGCTGACCCGCATCCGCCTGCGCAGCGCGCAGCTGGACGACACCGCGCTGCAGGCCAGGCTGGGCAAGGACATCGACGACATGACCGCGATGCTGGACGCGACGCTGGCCTACCTGCGCGACGAGTCGCAGCAGGAAAGCTGGCAGATGCTGGACATCACCGCGCTGTTGCAGGTGCTGGCCGAAGACGCGCAGGAACAGGGCCACCACGTCAGCGTCGACGGCCACGCCGACAGCCTGCTGACGTTGCCGGGCAGCCTGCGCCGCTGTCTCGACAACCTGCTGGAAAATGCGCTGCGCTACGGCGAGCGCGCCGACATCCACCTGCAGCAAACCGGCGATACGGTGGGCATCGAGATCCGCGACCACGGCCCCGGCATTCCGGAAAACCGCATGAGCTCGGTGTTCGAACCCTTCGTGCGGCTGGAAGAATCGCGCAACCGCCACACCGGCGGCGTCGGCCTCGGCCTCGCCATCGCCCGCGACGCGGCGCGGCGCATGGGTGGCACGCTGACGCTGCACAATGCGCCGCAGGGCGGCCTGATCGCGCGCCTGACCCTGCCGCGCGACGCGCACGGCGCGCTGTATCAGCTTTGATACAAAGCGGATAAATGGCGCCGACACACTGCCTATAAATTGTCATCACCCGCAACAGCGCCGCATGGCCGGCGGGGATTCCGCAGGCGAGACGAGGAGCATGACAATGAGCAGCGCAATCAGCAGTGTCGGCAGCAGCTACCTGCCCGGCATGAGTGGCATGGGTGGCGGTCCGCGCGCGATGAAACGCCCGGACGGCGAGCAGATGGCCAGCGAGATCTTCAGCAAGCTGGATACCGACAACCAGGGTTATCTCGAAGCCAGCGATTTTGGCTCGGACAACGAGGACGTGTTCGCGGCGCTGGACAGCGACAGCGACGGCAAGGTCAGCAAGAGCGAGCTGAGCACACGCCTGAAACAGCTGGCAGAAGAACTGGACAGCCAGTTCAACGCCATGCGCAGCCAGGGCATGGGCGGCATGCAGGGTATGCCACCGCCACCGCCCGCCGGCGGCGAGGACGACGCCGGGCTGGAACAGGAGCAGTTGTCGGCGATGGCTGCCGACGCCAGCGAGGCCGGCGACAGTGTGGCGGCGGCCCGCTTCGCCGCGCTGGCGGAAAACTTCGACAGCGCCGACAGCAACCAGGACGGCAAGGTCAGCTTCGCGGAAAGCATCGCCTACGAAGAAGCGCAACGCGGCGGCAGCGGTACCAGCAGCGAGGACAGCGGCGTGGCCAGTGCCGACAGTGAGCAGGATGGTCGCATCATGATGCGGCTGATGGCGATGCTGCGCGCCTACAGCAGCGACGACGACAGCAATAGCGGCAGCAGCGTGCAACTGACCGCCTGATCGCGACGGGAACCAGTGACGCCGGCCAGGGTCTGTCACTGGCCACCTGCCCCCCTATTCCCGACGAGGCTCCCCATGCTGATCCGATCCCTGTTCCGCGCCGGCACCCTGCTGGCGCTTTCCCTGCCGGTGCTGGCCGCGCCGGTCGCCACCCTGTTCAAGGACCCCAACTGCGGCTGTTGCAGCAAGTGGGCCGAGCACATGGCCAGCCAGCAATTGCCGCTGCACAGCGAAAACCGCAGCGACATGGCCGCGATCAAGGACAAGCTGCAGGTGCCGGACAAGCTGCGCTCCTGCCACACCGCCAGCATCGGCGGCTACGTGTTCGAGGGCCACGTGCCGGCCGACCTGGTGCAGAAAGTACTGCGCGAGAAACCGGCCATTCGCGGCCTGGCGGTGGCCGGCATGCCACAGGGCAGCCCCGGCATGGAAACCGGCGTCAAGCAGCCCTACCAGGTGATGGCGTTTGATGCCAAGGGCAAGCAGTGGGTGTACGCCACGCGCTAAGCCGCCGGTGAGCATAGAAAAACCGCCTGCCCCCGTGAACGGGGCAGGCGGTTTTCTTGTCTGCGGCCAACGTTGGCCGCAACCTGCATCAGGCGGTGGCGACCGGAATCTTGCCGATCTTGACGCGCCATTCGGCCGGGCCGGTGTTGTGCACCGAAGTGCCACAGGAGTCCACGGCCACGGTCACCGGCATGTCCTGCACGTCGAACTCGTAGATCGCTTCCATGCCCAGGTCTTCGAAGCCGACCACTTTCGACGCCTTGATCGCCTTGGACACCAAGTAAGCGGAACCGCCGACTGCCATCAGGTACACCGCCTTGTTGTCGCGGATCGCGTCGATCGCTGCCGGGCCACGCTCGGCCTTGCCGATCATGCCGAGCAGACCCGTCTGCTCCAGCATCTGGCGGGTGAACTTGTCCATGCGGGTGGCGGTAGTCGGGCCGGCCGGGCCGACCACTTCGTCGCGTACCGGATCCACCGGGCCGACGTAGTAGATGAAGCGGTTGGTGAAGTCCACCGGCAGCTTCTCGCCCTTGTTCAGCATGTCGATCATGCGCTTGTGCGCGGCGTCGCGGCCGGTCAGGATCTTGCCGTTGAGCAGCAGCACGTCGCCCGGCTGCCAGCTGGCCACTTCTTCCGGGGTGATGTTGTTCAGATCGACACGCTTGCCGTTGCTGGTGTCGTAGGTGATTTCCGGCCAGTCTTCCAGCTTCGGCGTTTCCAGGTGCGCCGGGCCGCTGCCATCGAGATGGAAGTGGATGTGGCGGGTGGCGGCGCAGTTCGGGATCATCGCCACCGGCAAGGATGCCGCGTGGGTCGGGTAGTCGAGGATCTTCACGTCCAGCACCGTGGTCAGGCCACCCAGGCCCTGCGCGCCGATACCCAGCGCGTTGACCTTCTCGAAGATTTCCAGGCGCAGCGCTTCGACCTTGCTCAGTTCCGCGCCGCTGGCGGCTTTCGCCTTCAGCTCGTGGATGTCGACGTGGTCCATCAGCGACTCTTTCGCCAGCAGCATCGCCTTTTCCGGCGTACCGCCGATGCCGATACCGAGGATGCCCGGCGGACACCAGCCGGCGCCCATGGTCGGCACGGTCTTGATCACCCAGTCCACGATGCTGTCGGACGGGTTCAGCGCGTAGAACTTGGACTTGTTCTCCGAGCCGCCGCCCTTGGCGGCGCAGATCACTTCCACGCCGTCGCCTTCGACGATCTCGAAGTGCACCACGGCCGGGGTGTTGTCCTTGGAATTCTTGCGCAGGCCGGCCGGATCCAGCAGCACCGAGGCGCGCAGCTTGTTGTCCGGGTTGTTGTAGGCGCGACGCACGCCTTCGTTGACCATTTCCTGTACCGACAGGGTGCTGTCCCACTGCACCTTCATGCCCACCTTCAGGAACACCACGGCGATACCGGTATCCTGGCAGATCGGGCGGCGGCCTTCGGCACACATGCGGCTGTTGATCAGGATCTGCGCCATCGCGTCCTTGGCGGCGGGGCTTTCCTCGTGCTGATACGCCTTGTACAGCGCGTCAATGTAATCCTTGGGGTGATAGCAACTGATGTACTGAAAAGCATCGGCGATGCTCTGGATAAAGTCTTCCTGACGGATGATAGCCATTGATGTGTTCTCCAGCGTAGCGGCTGTGGGGATAACCGCCCCATTTTAGGGACTTACGCTGCGCTGCGCCATGCTGGAATGCTTGAAGATTGCCCGGCTTGCGTTCATGCTGCCGTTTGTCAAAAAATCATCAGGGCATCATGATGCCGCGCCCGCTGTTATCGCTGTTGCTGTGCCTGCTGTTGCTGTCCACTCCGGCCACGGCGGCCGTCATCCACGCCGTCACCACCGAATTTCCACCCTTCCAGAGCGAGCAGCCGGCGCCATGGGGGCTGGCGCTGGAAGCGGCGCAAGCGCTGGCCGCGCGCAACGGCGATACGCTGGCGGTGCAGTTCCTGCCGTGGCCGCGCGCCTACCAGATGGCGGAAACCACGCCCGGACTGCTGATTTTCTGCCTGGGCCGCACGCCGCAACGCGAAGCGCGCTACGGCTGGATCGGACGCATCGCCAGCGGTGACGCCAGACTGTGGCGCCTGGCCGACCGCCCCGAAGTCAACCCCGCCACGCTGCAAGAAGCCCAGCGCTGGCAGCTGGGCGTGACCGCGCGGGACATGAAGGCGGACTACCTGCTGCAACAGGGCTTTGCCTACGAACGCAACCTGCAACAAAGCAGCGACGACCTGTCCAATATCCGCAAGCTGTACGCCGGCCGCATCGACCTGCTGCCCTTCTCCAATCATCTGGTGCTGGCCTGGCGGACGCGCGAACTGGGCCTGGACCCGCGCCTGCTGCAGCCGGTGCTGCCGCTGCCGGCACTGTCCAACCCGCTCTACCTCGCGTTCAGCCCCGGCACCGCGCTGCAACTAAGCCGCCGTTATGCCCGCCTGTTCCGCCAGCTGCAGCGCGAGGGCGTATTCGACCGCCTGCGCCAGCGGCTGCAATTGCCGCGCGAGACGCTGCCCGGCGACTGAGCCGTTTCCTGCACGCCTTGTACTCCTTGCACTCCCTGCATTCCCCACGCCTGCGGTAAGCCATCCGCCGGCGCCATCCGCCAAAAGCGAACGCCTCTCCCTACCGCCAGTCGCGGTGCCGACTGCTATAACCGCTATACGCACCCCTGCGCTGTTTCCCCTGCCGGAGCCGTCATGAGCGAAGCCCTTCCCCGCGGACTCAGCCACAGCGTCGCCCGCGCCCGGCTGGCCGCCGAAGGCGCCAACGAGCTGGGCACCGAGCAGCGCCGCAGCCTGGCCGCCATCGCCGGCGAGGTGGTGCGCGAGCCGATGTTCCTGCTGCTGCTTGGCGCCGGCGCCATCTACCTGGCGATGGGCGACGCGCACGAGGCGCTGATCCTGCTCGGCTTCGTCGCCATCATCATGACGGTCACCATCGTGCAGGAGCGGCGCACCGAGAACGCGCTGGAGGCGCTGCGCGACCTATCCAGCCCGCGCGCACTGGTGATCCGCGACGGCGAGGCGCAGCGCATCGCCGGACGCGAGGTGGTGCGCGACGACATCCTGATCCTCAGCGAGGGCGACCGCATTCCGGCCGACGGCGTGGTGCTGCAGGCGCACGAGCTGGCCACCGACGAATCCATGCTCAGCGGCGAATCGGAGCCGGTGGCCAAGTTCGGCCAGCGCGAGCCGGCCTACGCCGGCACGCTGGTGGTGCGCGGCCAGGGCCTGCTGCAGGTGTGCGCCACCGGCCAGCACACCGAGCTGGGCCGCATCGGCAAATCGCTGACCACCATCGCCGTCGAAGCCTCGCCGCTGCGCGACGAGATCGCGCGGCTGACGCGACAGCTGGCGCTCTTGGGCGTCGGCCTGTGCCTGCTGCTGGCGCTGCTGTACTGGCTGCTGCGCGACAGCTGGCTGGACGCGCTCTTGGCCGGCATCACGCTGGCGATGGGCATCCTGCCGCAGGAATTCCCGGTGATCATGATCGTGTTCCTGGCACTGGGCGCGCGCCGCATCGCCAGCCACCAGGTGCTGACCCGGCGCCTGAACGCCATCGAGACGCTGGGGGAAACCACGGTGCTGTGCGTCGACAAGACCGGCACCCTGACGCAGAACCGCATGGCGCTGGCGGCGCTGGCGGTGGACGGCCAGCTGCTGGACACCGGCCAGCTACCCGGCGGCGAGTTGCCGGAGGCCTACCACGAGCTGCTGGAATACGCGGTGCTGGCCAGCGAGATCGAACCACACGACCCGATGGAGCAGGCCTTCCACCACTATGCGCGCACCTATCTGGCCGATACCGAACACCTGCACCCGGCGTGGTCGCTGGCGCGCGAATACGAGCTGTCGCCGGCGCTGCTGGCAATGTCGCACCTGTGGCGGCAGGATGGCGACAACGACGACGTGGTCGCCACCAAGGGCGCACCGGAGGCGATTGCCGAGCTGTGCCACCTGCCGGACGCGGCGCGCGCGCGCCTGATCGCGGACGCGGCGACGCTGGCCGACCGCGGCCTGCGCGTGCTGGGCATCGCCAAGGCACGCCACAGTCCGCACCAGGAGTGGCCGTCGCTGCAGCATGATTTCGACTTCGAGCTGCTCGGACTGGTCGGCTTTGCCGATCCGCTGCGCCCGGAGGTGCCCGCCGCCATCCGCGAGTGCCAGCAGGCCGGCATCCGCGTGCTGATGATCACCGGCGATCACCCGCACACCGCGCGCGCCATCGCCCGTCAGGCCGGCATCACCAGCCGCGGCACGCTGACCGGTGCCGAGCTTGCGGCACTGGGCGACGATGCGGCCAACCTTGGCCGGCAGCTAGCCGGCATCAACGTGTTCGCACGGGTCACGCCGCAGCAGAAGCTGGCCATCGTCAACGCGCTGAAGGCCGCCGGCGAGGTGGTGGCGATGACCGGCGACGGCGTCAACGACGCGCCGGCGCTGAAGGCGGCGCACATCGGCATCGCGATGGGCAAGCGCGGCACCGACGTGGCGCGCGAGGCCGCCGCGCTGGTGCTGCTGGACGACGACTTCACCGCCATCGTGACGGCGATCCGCCTCGGGCGGCGCATCTTCGCCAACCTGCGCCAGGCGATGAGCTACACGCTGGCGGTGCACGTGCCGATCATCGGGCTGTCGATGCTGCCGCTGCTGTTCGGCATGCCGCTGATCCTGGCGCCGATCCACATCGCCTTTCTGGAGCTGGTGATCGACCCGGCCTGCTCCATCGTGTTCGAGGCCGAGCCGGAACGGCCGCAGCAGATGCAGCAGCCGCCGCGCCGCGCCGGCGAAACGCTGCTGTCGCGGCCGCAGCTGCTGCTGGCGCTGGCGCAGGGCGCGCTGGTGCTGCTCAGCTGCGGCGTCGCCTACGCCGCCAGCCTCGCGGCGGCGCTCGACGACGCGACGGCACGGGCGCTGACCTTCATCGTGCTGGTCAGCGCCAATGCGCTGCTGATCCTGCCCAACCGCTCGGCGCAGAGCGGCTGGCAGGCGCTGTTCGGTGGCCTGTCGGCGGTGGCGGCGTGGGTGCTGGGCGGCACCCTGCTCAGCCTGCTGCTGATCACCAGCATCCCGGCGTTGGCCGGCGCCTTCGGCTTCGTGCCGCCGGCGCCTGCGCTGTGGCTGGCGGCATTTGCCCTCGGCTGCGCCACCCTGCTGCTGCTGGAAGGCAGCAAGCGCGTCGCCGCCTGGCGGCGCTGAAAGCAATCGCCTGTTCAGCCTTGTTCAGCCTTGTTCTGCCTTGTTCTGCCTTGTTCTGCCTTGTTCGGCCGCAGCCTGGCTTGCCGGTGTCGGGGTTGCCGGCGCCAGCACCTGATCGGCATCCTGCCGCAGCTGGCCGGCAAGGCGGGTCGCCAGCTCCAGCCGGCGCAGCAGCCACGGGCTGAGATCGCTCTCGAACGGATCGGGCAGCAGCACCGGCCCCGGTGCCGCTTCCGCCGCCGCGACCGCCGCGCCGCCGGCTTGCTGCAGCGTGCTGTCGATGGACAGCGCCGCCTGCTGCAGCGGCTGGCGGATCTGCTCCGGCTGCAGACGGTCGCGGCGCAACAGCAGCATGCTCTTCACCGCCGTCAGCTGCGCCAGCAGCTGGTAACTGTGCGCCAGCAACAGGCCCAGCGGTGCCAGCGGCGGCCGCACCGCACGCGGCTCGGCCAGCGAGCGCTGCGTCGCCTGCACCAGCGCCGACAGGCTGTCGTAGGCCTCGCGCCGCGCCAGGCGCCAGGCCAGCTCCGGCTCGTTGTCGATGGCCTGCAGCTGGCCCAGCCCCAGCGCCACGCGGGCGTGGCGCGCCTGCGCGCTGAGCGTGCGCGCCACCAGCGCCGGGATCTGGTGCCGCTCCCACGACGGCAGCACATAGCTGCACGCCCAGGCGATGGCGACACCGAGCAGGGTGTCGGCAATGCGCTCCGGCACGCCGAACACCGGGCTGGCGCCGGCATGCAGCATGTGGGCCTGCAACAGGCCGAGCACGGTGGCGGCCACCGCCGTCACCAGATAGCGGCGCACGGCAAAGGCGTGGGCGAAAGCCTGTGCGAGCGTGACCGCCAGCAGCAACAGCCACGACGACGGCTGCAGCGCCAGCAGTGCGCCGGCGATCACGCAACCGAGCAGGGTGCCGGCGACACGGCTGTTACGCCGTTCCAGCGTCTGCGCCAGGCTGCCGCGCAGCACCACCACGATGGTCAGCAGGATCCAGTAATCGTGCGCCACCCACGGCAGCACCTGCGCCAGCGCGTAGGCGGCGCCGACGGCCAGCGCGGCGCGAATGGCGTGGCGCAGCGGCGGCGCATCCCAGCGCCACAGCCCGACGAACGGCCGCCACGACCACGCGGTGGGGCTGACGAACAGTTGCCAGCTGGCGCGTACCCCGGTCAGATCCGGCGCCTGCTCGCCGCGCGCCAGCGCCACCAGCCGCACCACCTCGTCGTTGATGTTGCCGACACGGTTGGCCAGCCCGCGCGCCAGCATCGCCGCCGACGGCGCCTGCGACTCGGCGGCCGCTTCCGCCTCTGCCCAGTGCAGCGTGGCCAGCAGCGGCCGCAGGCTGGTGAACGGCGGCGGCGTGCGCCCGTACAGCAGCTTGTCGGCCAGCTGCGCGATGTCTGCGGCCAACGTTTGCAGCACCTCGTGCAGCACGCCCAGCACCGGCGCGTGGCCGGGGCGGGATTTCAGTGCGTCCAGATCCAGCTCGCAGGCCAGCAGGTGGTCGCGCATTTCCAGCACCTGCAGCAGCATCGCCGCCAGCTGCTGCCGCCGTGGCGTGCGCGGCGACTCCAGCAGGATGTTGCGCGCGCTCTGCAGCTGGTCGGTCAGCGCCGCCTGCTCGCGCAGCAGGCGGCCGATCAACGGCGCCCGGCGCCGCTCGTCGCTGTCCGGCGGCAGGAATTGCTGCGCCTGCAGCCGCATCAGCTCCGCCAGCGCCAGCAGGGTGTCGGCCAGCAGCTGCACCCGGTAGCGGCCATTCAGCAAGGCATTGGCCAGCGTCGCCCACAGCAGGTACAGGCCGGCGCCGAGCGCGAAGTGCAGGCTGCTGGCCAGCACCGGCGCGGTGCCGTCGTGCGCCGGCATCGCCATCGCGAACAGCATCGCGAACATGATCGACACCGACAGCGGAATGCCGCGCTTGCCCCACGCGGCGGCGAGAAAGGCGATGAAGGTGGCCGGCAGCAGCAGCAAGCCCAGCTGCAGCGCATCGCCGTGCAGCAAGCGCGTGCCGAGGAACAGCGGCAGGCCGAGCAGCGCCGCCGGCAGCAGTTGCCGCAGCTTGCCGCGCCGCGGCGCCGGCTGGTCCGGCGGAATGCACACCACCACGCCGACCGAGGCCGCCGCCGCGGCCAGGGCGCCCAGCCACAGGTGCACCGCGGCGGAGATCAGCAGCAGCCCCAGCGCCGCCGACAGGCCGTTGGCGACGTGGTGGCTGAGCGCCACGCGCAGGGCGAGGCGGGGATGCGGCGGGGCAAAGGCAAATCTCGGCATGGCGTAATCAACCCGGAAAATTGGGATGGACAATGCGCCGGCGGCCTACGCCGGCGCTCAAAAGCGGTTCAATGTCTGCGGCGACGGATGACAATGGGGCGATACAGCGCCTTCGGCATGCTTGTTTATACCCGGCTAACAGCTGCTTCCTAAGTCGTTTTTCCTGGTCTGGCGTGACTGCACGCGACTGTGAACAGGCGCTCAGGAGGCTTCGGTGAGCGCGCGCCAGGCGGCATCGCTCTGCCACTGCCGGCACCAGTGCGGGAAGGCGTCGGCGGCCAGCGGCCGCGCAATGCCGTAGCCCTGCACCAGCCG
>Ga0209172_10004845_pt1 | contig 17250 bp, 15 predicted proteins | sample LarsenN4metaG_FD_184113 | JGI IMG/M metagenome (GOLD analysis project Ga0209172, IMG submission 184113) | Hot spring sediment bacterial and archeal communities from British Columbia, Canada, to study Microbial Dark Matter (Phase II) - Larsen... ... | reverse complement strand
GCATAGCCACCCGCTACGACAAGCTCGCCCGCAATTACCTGGCCGCCGTGCATCTCGCCGCCATCGTCGCATATTGGCTCAATTGAGTCTGGACCCTAGCACGCGCCCGCATCCGTTCCCAAGCGCCAAGCGACGGATTGGAACCGCGCCGCTGCCGTCACGTTCGGCCTGCAGAGGCAGAACCTGGAGCTCCGCCATGGCCCCCGACGTCTCGAAAACAGATCCCGCGGAAGGCTCGCGCGAAGTCGTCGAGCACGAACTCGAACGCCAGGAGGCGCGCAAGGCCTGGGCGCGCAAGCGCGGCGACAGCGCCGCCAAGCTCACGCGCGAAGACATCACCGCCGCCGTGCCGGACGCGGACGATCAATTCATCGCGCTGGTGCTCGCCACCGGCGCCGAGAAGCACGACCTCATGGAAGCCGTCGCCTGGGTGACCGACAACGAAGCCGCGCTCGAAGCCGGCCTTGGCCCGCCGTCCGGCCACGCCGGCCGCATCGTCGACCTCCTGCGCGCGCTGGACGAAGCGCGCCCGGGAGAAGAAGAATAGACACGCACGCGCCCTGGCGCCCCCTTGCGGAGGCCGATCGTCTGTACGCGCGCCCGCGCAGGCGCGTTAACGATTTAGTTGCCTGATCGCACGCTTAGTCAGACCGATCATCCAAGGGGCGAGGATGTCATTTGATAGCCAAGAGGGCGGCAGCCAGGACGGTCGGTTTAAGGCCGTCTTCGCCTGCGCGCCCGAGTGCATCAAGCGCATAGGGGCCGATGGGCGCCTCATCGACATGAACCCGGCGGGGCTGCGCATGATCGATGCGGCGCGCCTGGAGGATGTGCGCGGGCACGACCTGCTGGATCTTGTCGATCCTCAATACCATCGCGCCTTTCGCGAGGCTCTGGCGAGCGTCTTTCAAGGCAAATCCGTGCAGCTGCAATTCGAAGCGGTCGGTCTCAAAGGCCGTCGGCTATGGATGGACCAGAGCGCCGCGCCGCTATTCGATCGCAACGAGCCCGGCAAGGTCGTCGAGATGATCGCGGTCACGCGCGACATCACGGCTTTGCGCGCGGTCGAGGGCGAACTCGTGCGCGCGAAAGTTGCCGAAGAAGTTGCGCGCTCGAAAGCGTTGTTTTTCTCAAGCATCGGCAACGACCTCAAGACGCCGCTCAACCAAATCGTCGGCTATGGCGAACTGTTGAAGGAGACTGCGCTCGAGCAGGGCCGCCACGATGAGCTGGCCGACATCGGACGGCTGCTCGAGGCGGCAGGCCGGCTCGTGTCGCTGATCAACCAGATGCTCGCCGTCTCCCTCGAGGAGGCGCGTCGCGCCGCATCCGGCGCTGCGGCGTTCGACCTCGCCGAACTCGTCGACGACGCCGCCGCAGCCGTCAAACCGGTTCTGCGCGCCGCTGCGGCCGAAGTTGTCGTCGAGCTGAGCGAGGCGCCGCAGCTCTGGACCGGGGACGCCGACAAGCTCGATCAGTGCCTGCGCTCGGCGCTTTCGGCGGCGGCCGAGTTTGCCGTCAAAGGAGCGATCACGATCAACGCGCTCGCGGTGTTCGGACAAGGCTGTCCTCAGCTTCAACTCGAGATCGTCGCGCGCGGCGAACGCCTTGAGCCCTTTCGGGCGCGGGCGCGCCATGAACTGGGTCTGTCGGCGCTCAAGCTGGCTCGGGACACCGCGCGCCTCATGGGGGGCGAACTCAAGATCTCCGCAGAGCCAGACGGGGCGCGCCTTTTGCTGCGCGTGCCCGCGCGCACGGCGTCGGCAGAGCCGTTCGAAGCGAGCGCGGCCTGAGGCGATATCCGCTCGATCGGGCGGCGCTGCAGACGATTCCGCAAAACAATGGTGCCCAGAAGAGGACTCGAACCTCCACGGTGTTACCCGCCAGTACCTGAAACTGGTGCGTCTACCAATTCCGCCATCTGGGCACTGAGCGGGCGGATGTAGGGGAGGCGCGTCCGGGCGTCAATGTGGTAGGGGTGGCGCCATGGAGATCGAGCTGGACGGGCCGGGGACGTTCGCCGTCGACGTGGTCGGCGTGTCGCAATACCAGGGCGTGCTGGAAACGGTCGCGGAAGATGGCGGCGCTGTCGTGGCGACGGTCGTTTTGGAAGAGTCCAATCCGCACGACGACCAGGCCGTCGCCGTCACCATCGCCGGCGAACGCGCGGGCTATCTCTCGCGCGCCAACGCGCGCCGCTACCGCGCCGATCTCGCCGCCGTCGGCGCGCCGAACCTGATCGTGCGCTGCAAAGCCAAGGTCGTCGGCGGCTTCGAAACGCGCGGCGGCGAGCGCGCCCAATTCGGGCTGAAACTCGATCTGCCGATGCTCGGCGCATGAGCGCGCTGCGCAAGCACGCGCTCGACATCGCCGCGTTCGTCTGGGGCGTGGCGGAGGCGACGCTGTTCTTCTTCGTGCCGGATGTGCTGCTCTCTTACGTCGGGCTGAAGCGCGGCGTGAAGCACGCCGCGCGCGCGAGCGTGTTCGCGGCTGTCGGCGCGGCTGTCGGCGGTGCGGTTATGTATCTATGGAGCGCGCGCGACCCGATCGCCGCCAACAACGCCGTCTTGGCCGTGCCCGCGATCAGCGAGGCCATGGCCGAGCGGGCCGCCGAAGACATGATGATGAACTGGTTCGACGCCACGCTCTTCGGGCCGCTTACGTCGACCCCCTTCAAGCTCTACGCCGTCATCGCCCCGCACGCCGGCGTTCCGCTGTGGGCGTTCGCGCTGGCTTCCATCGCGGCCCGCCTGCCGCGTTTCCTGATCGTCTCCATCGGCGTGGCGCTGATCGGGCGGGCCTTGCGCCGCTGGCTCTCCGAGCGCCAGCTGCTCTGGCTTCTCATCGGCGCATGGCTCTTATTCTACGCGGGTTTTTTCGCCGTAATGCCGAACTGACGCAGCCGGCGCGCTTGGCGCCCCGCGCGGGCGCCTATAACTAGCGCCGCACATGACTCCCCGCGACCGCATCCGCAATTTCTCCATCGTGGCGCATATCGACCACGGCAAGTCGACGCTGTCGGATCGGCTGATCCAGCAGACCGGCGGCCTCTCCGCGCGCGAGATGACCGAGCAGGTGCTCGATACGATGGACATCGAGAAGGAGCGCGGCATCACCATCAAGGCGCAGACCGTGCGCCTCGACTACAAGGCCAAGGACGGCAACGATTACGTCCTCAACCTGATGGACACGCCCGGGCACGTCGACTTCGCCTACGAAGTCTCGCGCTCGCTCGCCGCCTGCGAAGGCGCGCTCTTGGTGGTCGACGCCAGCCAGGGCGTCGAAGCGCAGACGCTCGCCAACGTCTATCAGGCGCTCGACAACGATCTCGAGATCGTGCCCGTGCTCAACAAGATCGATCTCCCCGCCGCCGAGCCCGAACGCGTGCGCCAGCAGATCGAGGAAGTGATCGGCCTCGACGCCTCAGGCGCCATCCTCGCCTCCGGCAAGACGGGCGAGGGGATTTCCGAACTCTTGGAAGCCATCGTCACGCGCCTGCCGCCGCCCAAATCCGGCGATCCCGCCGCGCCCCTGAAAGCGCTGCTGGTCGACGCCTGGTACGATCCTTATCTCGGCGTCGTCGTGCTCTTTCGCGTGCTCGACGGCGTGGTGCGCAAGTCGATGCGCATCAAGCTGATGCAGACCGGTGCCGATTATCAGATCGACACGCTCGGCGTCCTTCGCCCCAAGCGCCAGGACATGGACGCGCTCGGCCCCGGCGAGATCGGCGTCTTGACCGCCTCCATCAAGGAAGTGGCGGACGCGCGCGTCGGCGACACCATCACCGAGTATCGCCGCGAAACCGCGCAGGCGCTGCCCGGCTTCAAGCCGGCGCAGCCGGTCGTGTTCTGCGGCCTCTTTCCGGTCGACGCCGCCAATTTCGAGGACCTGCGCGCGGCGATGGCGAAACTGCGCCTCAACGATGCGAGTTTCTCGTTCGAGATGGAGACGAGCGCCGCGCTCGGCTTCGGCTTCCGCTGCGGCTTCCTCGGGCTCCTGCACCTCGAAATCATCCAGGAGCGCCTGACGCGCGAGTTCGATCTCGATCTCATCGCGACGGCGCCCAGCGTCGTCTACCGCGTGCACATGAACGACGGGACGATGAAGGAGCTGCACAATCCGGCCGATCTGCCGGACGTGGTCTATATCAAGGAAATCGAAGAGCCCTGGATCAAGGCGACCATCCTGACGCCCGACGAATATCTCGGCGCCATCATCAAGCTCTGCCAGGACCGGCGCGGCATCCAGAAGGACCTAAGCTATGTCGGTTCGCGCGCGATGCTGGTCTACGAGCTGCCCTTGAACGAAGTCGTGTTCGATTTCTACGATCGCCTGAAGAGCGTCAGCCGCGGCTACGCCAGCTTCGACTACCAGATCATCGACCATCGCGTCGGCGATCTCGTCAAGATGAGCATCCTCGTCAACGAAGAGCCGGTCGACGCGCTCTCCATGCTCGTCCACCGCGCCCGCGCCGAGTCGCGCGGCCGCGCCATGTGCGAGAAGCTCAAGGAGCTGATCCCCCAGCACCTCTTCAAGATCCCGATCCAAGCCGCCATCGGCGGCCGCATCATCGCCCGCGAAACCATCTCGGCGCTGCGCAAGGACGTGACGGCGAAGTGCTACGGCGGCGACATCACGCGAAAGCGCAAGCTGTTGGACAAGCAGAAAGAGGGCAAGAAAAAGATGCGCCAGTTCGGGAAAGTGGAGATCCCGCAGGAGGCGTTCATCGCGGCGTTGAAGATGGATTCTGACTGACGCTTGCGAAGCAAGCGCCAGTTCGGGCGACCGATAGGAGCTGGATCAGGTCGTTAAATATGATAGAGTGGAGGTATGACCATAGAAGCCGACCAAGTGCAGCACGAAGAAGTCGACGACGAGTACGACCTCTCGCTCTCGGAGAACATTGAGGATGAAGCGAGTTTAGAAGATGTCGGCACGAAGCACTTCTCGATCACGTCCTACGGGGCGGATTATACGGTCGATTCGCTGGTAAAGCGGATGCAAGCGGGCGCCTTCATCATTCCTGAATTTCAGCGGAAGTTCGTGTGGTCGCAACGCCATGCCTCTAAGTTCATCGAGTCCTTGTTGATGGGTCTCCCTGTACCCGGCATCTTTCTTTACAAAGACGCTGTGACGAACAAGCACTTGGTGATCGATGGTCAACAAAGGCTGACTAGCCTTCGTGCCTTTTATGAGGGCGTATTCGGTGATCGAAAGTTCAAGCTGACAGGCGTTCGCCAGCCTTGGGTGGACAAGACGTATGCTGATCTGGACCCATCCGACCAACTTAAACTAGACGACTCGATAGTTCACGCCACGATTTTTCAGCAAGAGCATCCTAAGGATGTTCTAGATAGCATCTATTTTGTGTTTGAGCGGATCAATTCTGGAGGCATTCGGCTCTCGCCTCAGGAGATTCGGAACTGTGTTAGTCACGGTCCATTTCTGGATTTGATCAAAGAGTTGAACCGAAATGAGGATTGGCGTGCGATTTACGGGCCAATCAGTCGCCGTTTGAAAGATCAGGAACTAATTCTTCGATTTCTGGCACTTTTCAAACGCTCGTCGGAATATGCGAGGCCGCTGTCTGGCTTTTTGAACGCCTTTACCGAGGACTATAATAAGGCCGGTCCGCCCCAGATCGATGAGCTCCGTCAAGCCTTTGAACGCACGATTAGCGCTGTTCGCGCCAGTGTAGGTGAGAGGGCATTCAGGCCGGTTCGCGCCTTCAACACTGCGGTCTTTGATTCCGTCATGGTGGGCCTCGCGAGACGCGTCCTAAAAGAGCCGCCCCCGGATGTGGCCAAGGTGGCTGAAGCATACAACCGGTTGCTTGCGAACAAACAGTACCAAGAGTACTGCGCGCGCTCGACTGCAGACGAAGACTTCGTGAAGAAGCGCATTGCAGAGGCTACCGAGGCTTTCGCTACACTGTGACGCCCGCAGTCCAGAATCGTGTCGACGAGCTTAGGCGGTACGTTTCAAAGGTGACTGACCCTAGGCTCGACCAAGAACTTGCAAGCTATCTGTTTCGCTTTGGAGCAGTTTTGGTTTGCGGGACCTTAGAGCGTTCGCTTGAACTCATTGTCCTTGAGAGACTGCAGCATCGCGCGCAGCCAAGGGTGATCAATTTCATCAAGAGCTATTTCCAGCGCGGCACGAACTACGACTGCGAGGCGATTAAACAGCTCCTAATCAGATTTGATCCCGATTGGGGGAGACGCTTTGAGGCGGACATAAATGCGAGCGCTTCTCTCACGGAGTCAATCTCATCGTGTTATTCGGTCCGAAACTCAGTGGCCCATGGAGGAGGAGGATCTTTGGGCGGAGCGCGGCTGAAAGAGCTCGCTGAGAGCTGCGTCGCGGTGATCGAAATCATTGACCGCGCCACCACGTAGTGGCTCGTTGTATTTAGCGTGTTGGGCTCATGCGCTACCCAAACCCTGCGCGCCAAGTCTCCGCGTCCAGGATCACTGATTGCTCCAGCGGCGGCGCCAGTGTGAATAGCCGTGGCGCGCGCGAGAATTCGTAGATGCGATAGAGACGAAACGCCTCCGGCCGCTCGTCCGCCAAGCCCTTCTCGTTGCGCGTGATGAAGAACGGCGTCGTGGCGCCGCCGCAGGTCGTCTTCACTTCGATCAGGCGCTCGGCGCCGGTCGGGTGATAGGAGCGGATGTCGTAGCCGGCGCCATCGCCATCCTCCTTGCTCACCCAGCGCACCTTGCGCGCGAGGTCAGCGCGCTCCGCCGCCATCAGGCGCGCGCACTCCAGCTCGAACACGCGCTGCTCGCCGGCCTCGCCGAGCGCCCGGTTGCGAAAGTCGCGCTCGACCGGATCGAACTTGCGCACAAGCCGTGCGAGCCGCTCGGGGCGTGGCGGGCGTGTGAAGTCCGGCGCCGGCGGCGGTTCTTCCCAGATCGCTTGCGCCTCCGCCACAGCCGCAATCAAAGGCGGGGAGGGCGCGAGCACGGCGCGATGCGCGGAGAGATAGCGATCGATCGCGTCGAAGATCGCGTTCTGATAATTCGCTTTCGGCTTGTAGCCTTTGATGGTCGGCAGCCCGAGCTCCGCGAGCACGGCGGAGATGTTCATGTGCTTGAACTCAACCGAGCGGTGCGTGCGTCCGATCCGCTGCATCAGCGCGGCGCTGCGATGGCGCTTGACGTACGTTTCACCCGCGAGTTCCGCCTGCAGCATGGCGAAGTAATCGGCGACGATCAGGTCCAGCTCGTCGTCGCTCCACTCCGTGCCGAGCTTGCTCTGATCGGCCAATTCCTACTCCCCAGCTTGGGCAGGATAGCTTGCGAAGACGAATATGCCAGGCGCCGAGCGTGAGACCACGACATCGCCGCGGCGAAGTTTGTTCGCGGCGTTGCAGGACCAGCGACTCTCCTCCCCCTTGCGGGGAGGAGATGGAGGAGGGGGTGCGGGCGGCGCCTTCTCCGGAAAGATCACCGCCGTCACCCCCACCCCCAACCCCGCCCCGCAAGGGGGCGGGGAGTCGCCTAATCGGCGCTCGCATCTGGTTTGCGATGCAATTCGAAACATCGGTGCGTTTGCCCTGGATTCCGGATCGCGCCTTCGGCGCGTCCGGAATGACGATTGAGAAGGTTGTCAGTACGCTGGGGAGCGGAGACCGACATGAGCGTTGCGCCTTCACTACGATGCAGCGACCAACGCGGCGTACCTGCGCTTCTCGGGCGAAGCCGTCGTCGAGAGCGAGGAGGTCGCGCCGGGCGTCGTGCTGGATTACGACGCGCAGGGTCGCATCGTCGGCATGGAGGTGCTGCGGGCGCGGGAGCATTTGCCGGCGGATGCGCTGGTGGCCGCCGAATAGCGGCGCGTGCCTAACCCGCTCCTCTCTCGCATCACCACCGATCCCGCCATCTACGGCGGCAAGCCGGCGGCTTGCGCTTCGCGGTGGAGCATCTGATCGGCTATCTCGACGCCGGCGCGAGCGAAGAAGAGCTGCTGGCGGAGTTTCCGTTTCTCGAACCGGAAGACATCGCGGCGGCGAAGTTGTTCGCGGGTCGGCGGGATTAGCGCAACCTTCTCCTCCGCGAGGGGGAGAAGGTGGTCGCGAAGCGACCGGATGAGGGGGCGGGGTGGAGGGCGAAGCGCGAGTGTCGGTGTTGCGCCTCACTGCCGCGCCGCCCCCTCACCCGCTTCGCGCAAGCGCGAAGCGACCTCTCCCCCTCGCGGGGGAGAGGTGGGGTTCGTGATTGGCGCGCCTTCTCCCCCGCGAGGGGGAGAAGGTGGTCGCGACTTGTCCGCCGTAGCTTTAGCGAAGGCGGAAGCGACCGGATGAGGGGGCGGGGTGGAGGGCGAAGCGCGCGTGTTGACGTCGCGCCTCATTCTGCGCCGCCCCCTCACCCGCGCGCTGACGCGCGCGACCTCTCCCCCTCGCGGGGGAGAGGTGGGCGCTGGTTGTGCGCCCCGCCCCCTCACCCGCTTCGAACAAGTTCGAAGCGACCTCTCCCCCTCGCGGGGGAGAGGTGGGCGCTGGTTGTGCGCCCCGCCCCCTCACCCGCTTCGCGCAAGCGCGAAGCGACCTCTCCCCCGCGAGGGGGAGAGGTGGGGCTAACCGAGAAGCACGCGATCTAAGAAGTCGTAGAGGCCGTCGCTGGCGGCGAAGACTTCGGCATTAGAGATGCGCTCGACGCGCCAGCCCCAGCTTTCGAGATCGGCCGTGCGCTTGGCGTCGAACGCGGCTTGCTCGGCGTCGCTGTGCGAAGGTCCGTCGACTTCAATGACGAGCCGCGCGCCCACGCAGGCGAAATCCACCACATACGGTCCGATCGCGTGCTGTCGGCGAAACTTCGCTTCGCGATAGCGCCGTGCGCGCAGCATGCGCCAGAGCTTGTCTTCCGCGCTTGTCGGCTCGCTCCGCATGGCCCGCGCTCGCGCGATGGATTTGTGATTGCGCATGAGGCGATCACTATACCTTCTCCCCCGTGAGGGGGAGAAGGTGGCGCGAAGCGCCGGATGAGGGGGTGGGTGCAGGACGAGGCGCAACGCCAGTGCAGCGCCCAATTCTGCGCCGCGCCCCCTCACCCGCTTCGCGCAAGCGCGAAGCCACCTCTCCCCCTCGCGGGGGAGAGGTGGGGTGTCGATTGTTCGATAGGCCAGCGTCCTATTGTTGATCGGCGCGAGCTAACCCGCTGAAATCACACGACTCCGCACTCGGCGAATCCGACCGATAGCCAGTGCGCTTACAATCGCGCGCATGAGCACATCACATCCGAGCCAGAACCGGTCGCGCTGGGTGAAATTGTCGGCGGAGACCTGGGGCGATATCTGCAGAGAGTACGCCGCCGGCGCCACGGCGCGGGCGCTTGCGGAGAAGTACGGGACCTCGATCACCAGCGTGTATCGTCACGTCGTGCGCGCGGGCATGACCAAGGCCTCGGCGAGCGATGGCGTGGCGCGGGCGTTGGCTCTGGAGATGGAGGAAGAAGCGGCGCGCGAGGCGGAAGCGACCGCGGCGTACGTGCAGCGCATCGCGCTCATGTCCAACAGCGCGCTCACGCTGCATCTGGAGCGCGCCTGTCTCAATCTGTTGGCCGAGATGCTGAGCAAGCAGCGCATCGCCGATGCGCGGGCGCTTGTCGTGGTGATGGAGGCGCTGTCGCGGCGCGCGCTGATGGAGAGCGCGCAGGCGGGCGCGGCGGCGGCGCAGGACAGCGGCGACGTGCGCGCGGCGAAGGAGGCCGAGGCGCTGGATCGCTTCCGCGTGGCGATGCACATCGCCCATCACATGCTGCACGATCCGGAAAACGCACCGGGGATTTTCGTCGATCTGATCGCGGAATGGCGGCGCAGGGAATTGGGCGAAGGCGACGAGGCGGCGCTCGCGCAAGCGCGCAAGGACGCGGCGTTCGCGCGGCGGTACTTTGGGTTTCCGGGGCGGGACTGGCCGAAGGGGCTGTCGGGGCTGGGGATTGGGGATTAGGGATTAGGGATTAGGGAACGTGGCGCGCTGCAATTCTGCGTCGCGCACCGCATCGAGTCCCTAGTCCCTAATCCCTAATCCCTAATCCCCAGTCCCTAGTTGAACGACGCCGCCGCGAGGGATAGGGCTGGCGGCGTCGAAGAGGAGGGGATGCCATGCGCCTGGTTCTGTGTGCGATCGCGGCGAGTGCGGTGTTGGCTGGGTGCGGCCAGCAAGGTTCGGGCGCGCCGTTGCCGCCGGTGCAACAGGGCGCGCAGGCGCCCTCGACGCAGACGCGGCCGACCGGGACGGTGCAGCAGGCGCAGGTCACCAACGAGGTGCGCCAGCAACTGATCGCGCAGATCGACGGCATGCTCGATCAGATGCAGAACCAGCTCGGCGGCGCCCCGCTCGAGGGCTTCACCGACGAGATCGTGCCGATGCAGCCGGGCACGGATCATCGCCAGCGCGTTTCGCTCGCCGGCGGGTCGAGCTATCGCATCGTCGGCGCCTGCGACGGCGATTGCACCAATTTCGATATCGAGCTGATCGATGCGTCCACCGGCGGCGTGGTGGCCAGCGACATGCTGCCGGACGATTTTCCGGTGGTGAACTTCACCGCCCCGGCGGACGGGCAATACATCGTCCGCTCGCTGATGCAGGCGTGCAGCGTCGCCCCGTGCTTCGCCGGCACGCGCGTGCTGACGACGCAAGGAGGGGGCGGGAAGTAGCGCCTTTAAGCGTACGGGAAGCACTCGTCGCGCGGCAGATCGAGCCCATAGTGCGCCGCCAGCGCTTCGATCGCGTCCTCGTATTCGGGGTAGGGGTCGGCGTTGTCGGGGCCGACGATGACGATGCGGAAGTTCACCTGATTGCGCCCCTGCGGCGGCAGCATGGCGGTGGCCAGGCCCTCGCCCGCATCGGAGCGCAGCGTCAGGAACACCGGCATGGCGCGGGCGATGTGGTCCTTGAGGCCGATGCCCTGTTCGAAAGTCGGCGTTCCGGCCGGGGCGCGGTAGCTCTCCCGCGCCGCCGCCTCGTAGCGGCGGAAGTATTTGTCGACCGCATGCCGCATCAGCGCGGCTTCGGCCTCGGCCTCCGCTTCCGTCTCGATCCTGAACCAGGTCGCGCCGCCCGGCGCATCGCACACATACCGCATAGCCCGGGCAATATAGCGCCGGGATCGGAACAAATTATGGAGATCGCGTCAGCTTTCGCAGCTAACAGGGCACGTCCACCATCACATAACGATTGGCGTAGCGGTCCCACTGGCGCTCGCGGCGGGTGCAGCGCGGGGCGTCCTCGTAATAGCCGCCCTCGTAATAGTCGCGCTCATAAGCCGAGCGATCATCGTAGCGCGGATCGTAATAGCTGTCGTCGTAGCCGCACGGATCGTGGCAGCGCGGCGGGGGCGGCGGGGGCGCGCAGCGGCGATAATTGTCGTAGCAATCCCGCTCGCGCGGCTGGCTGGCCAGCGAGCCGATGGCCAGCCCCAGGATCAGCCCTACGGCCCCCGCGGCGAGCGCATCCCCATCGTCGCGGTCGCGATGGCGCCAGCGGCGATCGTAGTCGCGGTGGTAGTCGCGGTCGTAATAGCCGCGCCGGTCGCGGGCGTCGGCGGCGGAAACCGGGACAAACGTCGTCAGGGCGAACGCAAGCGCCGCCAACAGGGCCGAAAGTTTGCGGATCATGTCAGTGCTCCCGCATGAGCCATGCGCCCCGCGAGCTGAATCCAACCTGAATCCCAGATGAACGCCCGGCGAAACTCAGGAGGCGTGCGCCAGCCTGCCGGTTGCCTGCTCGGCGTTTTCGAGATCGGCGCGCACGCGCAGCGTGAAGGTCGAGCCCCGGCCGGGCGCGCTCTGGACGCTGACGGCGCCGCCCAACCGGCGGGCGATCCGGGCGGTGATGGCGAGCCCCAGCCCCGCGCCGCTGCGTATTCCCTCGCCGGCGGTTTGCGCGAACGGCTCGAAGATGGCGCGCTGCTGCTCGGGCGCAACGCCCATGCCGGTGTCGACGACGCTGAAGATCAGCTCGTCGCGCTCGCGCCGCGCCCTCATTAGGACCGATCCGTCGCGCGTGAACTTGCCGGCGTTGGAGAGCAGGTGCTCCAGGCAGTGGCGAAGTTTGGCCGGATCGCTGCGGGCCGAGCCCAGTTCGGCGATGTCGAGCGTCAGCGTGTTTCCATTGGCCTCGATGCCGGTCCGCAAAGCGGCCCCGGTTTCGCGGGCGAGCGCGGCCGGATCGAAATCGTGCAGCTCCAGTTCGAGCCGCCCGTCCTGCAGCTCGGAGAAGGCCAAGAGATCGCCGATCATCATGAGCTGCAGGCGTGCGGCCGCCAGCACGCGGTCGAGGTCGGCCACGTCCGTTTCGCGGTGCGCGTCCGCCGCGCTCTCGCGCAGCATTTCGCTGTAGCCGATGATGGCGTTCAGCGGCGTGCGCAATTCGTGGTGCATGCTGGCGATGAAGCGCGACTTGGCCGAGTTCGCCGCTTCCGCGTTACGGCGCGCGGCGGCCTCGTCGGCGGCGTGCGCGATCAATTTGTCGGAGCGGCCGACGAAGGCGGCGCCTGCCGCCAGCGCGATCGCGAGCGACAAGCAAGTGGCCCCGCTTTCCCAGCTTGCGCCGAAGGCCAGCACCGGACCGACCAGCGCGGCGGCGGCGATGGGCGCCAGCCCGGCCGCCAGCAGCAAGCGGTCGCGCGAGTAATAGACGAAAATTTGAATCGCCGACGACAGGGTCCAGACCGATGCGGCGACGGCGCCGAAGGCAGTCCCGTCGCTCCAAGCCGCAAACGGCAGCACCTGCGCCAGCGACAGTCCGAACAGCACCATCGAGGCGCGGCGGCGTCGAGCGGAGGTCAAGTTCGCATCGACGGCGGGTAACACCCAGCGCCGTTCGAGCAGCGGCACGAGCACGCTGTTCCAGAACAGCAACGCGCCGAGCCACAAAACCAGCCACGGCAGGCCGAGCAGCGCAATGAGGGGCAGCGCGCTGACCGCGACCACTGCAGCGCGCAGGCGCGAGCCGCCGCGCGAGACGGCGAGCGATTCCAGCAACGCTTCCTTAAGGCGCGGATCGGCGGTTGGCGCGGCGGTCAAGCTTGGCTCCCGCACACGCTCTAATCCCGCTGTGGCTAACAAGGGCTGAACCGCGGCGCCTCTACCTGAAGCGAACTTAACTGGGGAACCCATGGCGCTCGCCGGCGCCGCTCCTAGGTTGGCGGGGAGGGCATTAAAGAAACTGCCGAGGCGCTGTCCGATCGCGGCCCGGCCAAACGTCCTCTCGGTCAGGCCCCAACCCCAAGGGAGAGATGCAATGCCTTATGTCGACGGATTTGTGCTGGCGGTGCCGAAGAAGAATCTCGACGCCTACAAGCAGATGGCGCGCAAAGCCGGGGAAGTGTGGAAGGAATACGGCGCCTTGGACTACGTTGAGGCCGTCGGCGACGACGTCCCCTATGGAGAACTCACCTCGTTCCCGCGCGCCGTGCAGGCCAAGGACGACGAGGTCGTGGTGTTCTCCTGGATCACTTATCCCTCGCGCGAAAAGCGCGACGAGATCAATAAGAAGGTGATGGACGACCCGCGCATCAAGGACGGCATGAAGGACATGCCCTTCGACGGCAAACGCATGATCTACGGCGGCTTCAACAGCTTCCTCGATCTGCACTGAAGGGGCAGGGCGCGCGCCGCAAGACGCGCGCCCGCGCTTATCCCAGGATGAAGTCGTCGATGGTGATGACGTTGTCGCCGTCGCCGCTGACGTTCTTCAGGGTGATGAAATAGCTGTCGTCGATGCGCACTACCGTGTCGGCGCCGGTGGCGATGATGGCGATGCGGGCGGCGAAATTTCCCGCATTGATGCCGAAGGCGGAGACGTCGAGGAAGTCCTGGCCGCCGTCGGCCCAAGCGTCGAAGTCATTGATGGTGTCGTTGCCGCAGCCGGCGGCGTATACAAAGGTGTCTGACCCCGCGCCGCCGGTCAGATTGTCATTGCCGGCCCCGCCTTCGACGCGGTCATCGCCATCGGCGCCATTTATCTTGTTGACGCCCGCGTCGCCGATCAGCGTATCGGCGCCCGAGCCGCCGATCAGGTTTTCTACGCCCGTTACCGAGGCAAAACCGGTGGCGGTCCCTGTGCTCAAGTTCACGCTCACGCCGAAGCTTGTGGTGTAGCGCAGCCAATCCCCGCCCGGCCCGCCGGCCCCGAGATCGAGATGGATCGCCTCGATGTCGATGAAGGCGTTGTTCAACAGCCCGGTGATGGCAGAGCCGTTCCACTTGGCGTCGGCGACATCGGCGACGGCCGAGCCGATCAAGTTCACCGTGTCTGTGCCGGCGCCGCCATTGAAAGTGTCGCGCCCGTCGGCGGCGGTCCAGTGGAACGTGTCGTTGCCCGCCTGGCCTTGCAGCGAGTCGTTGCCGGCGCTGGCGTAGATCACGTCGTCGCCGTCCCCGCCCAGCACCTGGTCCGAGCCGGCCCCGCCATCGAGGATGTCGTTGCCGGCTTGGCCGTCGAGGCGGTTGTCGAGCGCATCGCCCGTCAGCGCGTCATTGCCCGACCCGCCGATGACTTTCTCGATGTTGGTCACCGAAGCGAAGCCCGAGGCCGAGTTGGTCGCGAGATTCACCGTGACGCCAAAGCTCGTATTGTAGATCAGCCAATCGACGCCGCCGCCGAGATCGAGGTTGATCGCCTCGATGTTGCTCAGCGCATTGTCCATCAGCGCGGTGATGGCCGCACCGTTCCAGGTGGCCTGGCCGAGCTCGGCGACGCCCGAGCCGGTCGCGTTGAAGGTGTCGACGTCAACGCCGCCGTCGATGGTGTCGCGGCCTTCGCCGACGGTCCAATTGAACGTGTCATTGCCACTGCCGCCGAGCAGTGAATCGTTGCCGAGCCCGCCCGCGAGCACGTCGTCGCCGTCGCCGCCGACCAGCGTGTCGACGCCGGCCCCGCCGTTCAGCACATCGTCGCCGGCGCCGCCGTCGAGCCGGTTTTCGAAGCCATCGCCAGTCAGCGCATCGTTGCCCGCGCCGCCGATCACCCGCTCGACGCCAGCGATGGACGTGAAGCCCGACGCCGTGCCGGCGGCGAGATTGACCGCCACCGCCGCCGTTGCGGAGTAGATCAGCCAGTCCGTGCCGCCGCCCATATCAGCGTTGATGTTCTCGACGCTGGTGAGCGAGCACCCTGCCACGTTCGTGAGCGCCGCGCCGTTCCAGTTGGCGTTGAGGATATTCGCCGCCGCGCCGTCGGCGATGTTCAGCGTGTCGATGTCCGCGCCGCCATCGATCAAGCCATTTCCGTCCCCGATGGCGTGGACCATCGTATCATTTCCGGCGCCGCCTTGGATCGTATCAATGCCAAGGCCGCCGACGAGCGTGTCGTCACCATCATTTCCAACCAGCGTGTCGTTGCCGTCGCCGCCGCTGATCGAGTTTGCCGCGCCGTTGCCGGTGACGATGTTGTCAAGAGCATTACCGGCGCCGTCGATTGCTCCGGCGCCAATGAGTGTCAAGTGCTCCACGTTCATGCCTAACGTGAAGCTGACAGAGGACAGAACTGTATCAGTCCCACCCGCGGCCGAGTCCTCTGTCACGATGTCCCACGGGGAGTCGACGACATAAGTGTCGTCTCCATCGCCGCCGTTCATAAGATCGTGGCCGAGTTCGCCGTCCAGATAGTCGTTGCCGCTTTCGCCGAGCAGCGTGTCGTCGTGATCTCCGCCGTACAGCACGTCATTGCCGCCGGCGCCGCGCAGAATGTTGGCGAAGTTGCTGCCGATCAGCGTATTGTCGAGACCGTTTCCGGTCCCGTTCAGCTCCCCGTTGCTGTTGAAGCCGAAGGATCCGTTTTCAACATTGGCGGCTAGCGTGTAGCTCACCCAGGCAACGAATTCGTCTGTTCCCTGTCCGGCGGCTTCGATGATGATGTCGACCGCATCGCTGATGTAGTACGTGTCATTTCCAGCGCCGCCAATCAGCGTGTCGACGCCTTCGTCGCCGCCAATTAGGTCGTTGCCGTCGCCGCCATTGATCGTGTCATTGCCGCTGCCGCCGCCAATCCGGTCATCGCCGCTTCCGCCGGATAAGTTGTCGTTCCCGCCAAAGCCGCCAATAATATCGGCTAGAGCGCCGCCCGTAATCGTGTCGTCGTACGCGGTGCCGGCGACATCCATGATTTCGAAATTGGAGATCGCGACGCCGGCGGTCGTCTGATTTCCCATCGTGAGCGTGATGCCGCCCGTCACGCCAGTGAAATTAAGCCGCAAGGTGTCTATGCCGGCGCCGCCATCGAGAATGGAGCCGGAAATGGCTTGAGCCCAGACGAGATCGTCCCCGTCATCGCCGTAGAGAAAGCTGGCAAACGTGAAGTCCGAGCCGTCATCAATGATATCGTTTCCGGCGCCGCCATGGGCGGTGTCATAACCCACGCCCAAGCGAATAATATCGTCCCCGCCGCCGCCGTTTACAGTGTCATTGCCGTCGCCGCTGTTCACGACATCGCCGAAATCCCCGCCAGTAATTGTGTCGCTGCCGGGGCCTTTAATGGTCATAACAAGTCGTTCGACGTCAGTGATTGTCGCGCCCGTCGGCAGGGTGACAGTGCCAACGTCCGCAGCCGGAATGCCTAGCGTTATGCCGCTCTGGGAGTAGATGGTTGCGTCAAACGTGTCTGTTCCGTCGCCGCCATTGAATTGAAACGCGCTGTCGAGGTCGAACGGATTGGTGATGTGAGCGCGCATGATGTCGTCGCCGGCGTCGCCGAACAGGAGGGCGCCGTTGGCGAATGAAGCGACGATCAGCGTATCGGCGCCATCGCCGCCGTGAACTTCGGCGGAATCATTGATGGTCACGAGATCCGCGCCGGCACCGGCGGTCACAAAGCCGAGCCCGATGCCAATTTGGTCATCGCCGTCGCCGCCATCGATTTGGTCAGTCCCGGCGCCGCCGCTCAGGATGTCGTTGCCGCCACCCCCATTGAGCGTGTCGTTGCCTCCCTGGCCATTCATTTTGTCATCGAGGTCGCCGCCCGTCAGAACGTCATTCCACTCTGTTCCGAAAAGATCGACCTTCTCGAAGTTGAGCGTCGTCACGCCCTGCACGCTGGTGTCGCCCAGCGTGTAAGTCACGGCAGATTCGAGATTGTAGAAGACCAGTCGCGCGGTATCCACGCCGGCCCCGCCGTCTGTTGGTGACACGGGATATGTCCGGGTTTCGTAGCAGAGGATTTGTCCGGTTTGGGCCGGAGGAATCGTTTTGCTTGCGGAGGTTCGGATGGCCAGGATCGTGGAAGCGATCGCTCGGCATGGGTCG
>Ga0209172_10004844_pt1 | contig 17251 bp, 16 predicted proteins | sample LarsenN4metaG_FD_184113 | JGI IMG/M metagenome (GOLD analysis project Ga0209172, IMG submission 184113) | Hot spring sediment bacterial and archeal communities from British Columbia, Canada, to study Microbial Dark Matter (Phase II) - Larsen... ... | reverse complement strand
GGACGGCACCGGCTATCCGGACGGGTTGAAATCCGACACCATTCCCCTCGCCTCGCGCATCATTGCCATCGCCGACGCTTTCGATACCATGGTCACCGAGCGCACCTACAAGCGCTCCCGCAACCGCGCTGAAGCCATCGAAGAGTTGCAGCGCTGTGCCGGCACCCAGTTCGACAAGAAGCTGGTGAAGGAATTCATTGAAGCCCTCTCCAACGATCTGAGCGTTGCCGAGGCGGTCGCGTTCGAATGGCCCGCCCTGGATGAACGCCAGCCGCCGCCCACGAACTAGCGTTGCCCGTCGTTACCGGGTATTCTCTGCTTTCACGAGCCCGAATCGGGCGAGCCCGACGGAGAAGCCACCATGCAACAGGGAATCGTTCGCTGGACGGAAGCGGAGCAGTTTGTCGGCATCGGCCCCAGCGGCCACGCTCTCGTTATCGACGCCGACCGCACCCGCAACTCCGGCCCCGGCCCCATGGAGTTACTCCTACTCGGGCTGGGCGCCTGCACCGGCTCCGACGTCATCTCCATTCTGCGCAAGAAGCGCCAGCAGGTGACGGCGCTCGAAATCAAAGTCGAAGGCGAGCGCGCCGCTGACCCGCCCATGGTCTGGACGCAACTCGCCGTCCACTACCGCATCGTGGGCAAGGGGATTGACCCGCGCGCTGTTGAGCATGCCATCGAACTTTCCCGCACCAAGTACTGCTCCGTCTCCGCCACCCTGAGCAAGACCGCCACCATCCAGTGGTCGCACTCCGTGGAGGAAGCCACCTGACGATGTCTCTGCGCGCGGTTCTGCTCGATGCGGGCAATACGCTCGTGCATCTCGACTACCCCAGGATTGCTCTGGAAGGCGCCAGTCTGGGTCTGCGCGGCGACGGCCGCGAGCTGCGCACCGCCGAGTACCGCGGCCGCGAATGGCTCGACCGGGAACTCCTCCGCCGCTGGGACGACAGTCCGCCCGCGCGCCTCAACTGGGTGACCCGCGACGATTGGAAACGCTTCTGGCGGGAAACATCTGCCGCCTTGATTCACCATCCCGCCCAGCAGGAAACCGTGGCCGAGTTCCTCGACCGCGCGGCCGCCAGCCGCCCCTACTGGTGCACCGTGCCGGAGGATACCGCGCCCACCCTGGCTGAGCTTCGCCGCCGCAGGCTGGCCCTGGGCGTGGTCTCAAATTCCACCGGCAACTGCCAGCAACTCCTGACCGACATGGGCCTGGCCGACTACTTCGACGTCATCGTGGATTCAGCCATTGTCGGCGTCGAAAAACCCCACCCGGACGTGTTCGCCCATGCGCTGGAGTCTCTCGGTATCCGCCCGGAGGAAGCGGTGATGGTCGGCGACTTCTATTCGCTCGACGTGGTGGGCGCGCAGCGCGCCGGGCTCCGCGGCCTGCTCTACGACCCCCTGCACGGCTACTGGGCCAAAGATGTTCCCCGCATCGCCCGTCTCACCCAGCTTCCCACCTACCTCGAATCAAGTCCCTGAAGGCGTACTCCGTTCTTGGTGGCACAGACCTGCCCCGCTTGCCCTGCCTGCCCCGAGCCAAGTCGAGGGGAGGGAATCCGAAGGGAGCGCAGTCGAGGGGCGTCCCGCCTGTGTACTAGGGTTGCTTTTCGCCCGCCTAACTCCTAGAATCGGGGCTTTCTGCACTTCATTCTGAGCTCTCACGCCGAAGGGGATTGCATGCCACCGATTCGCGCCAAAATCACCGGCGTAACGCGCTACGTTCCTCCGCGCCTGCTGACCAACGCTGACCTCGAGAAGATGGTCGACACCACGAACGACTGGATCCTGGAGCGCACCGGCATCCGCGAACGCCACCTCGTGGACAAAGGCATGGCCAGCTCCCACATGGCCACCGAAGCCGCGCGCGCCCTGCTCGCGCAGAAGGGCCTGCGCCCGGAGGAAATCGACCTCATCGTGGTCGCCACCGTCACCCCGGACATGCTGTTTCCTTCCACCGCCTGCCTGGTGCAGGACCGGCTGGGGGCCACACGCGCCTGGGGCTTCGATCTGCTGGCAGCCTGCTCCGGCTTCGTCTACGCCCTGACCGTCGGCCTGCAATTCGTTGCCGCTGGCACCCACCGCAACGCGCTCGTCATTGGCTCCGACACCATGAGTTCCATCATTGATTACGAAGACAGGGCTACCTGTGTGCTCTTTGGCGACGGCGCCGGCGCCGTCCTCATCGAGCCCTGCCCGAACCAGTCGAACGACCCGGCCGAGGGCGGCATCATTGACTTCCACCACGACATTGACGGCTCCGGCGGCTGCTTCCTCTATATGCCCGCCGGCGGCAGCTTGAATCCCCCCAGCCACGAGACGGTTGAGAAGAAGATGCACTATGTCCATCAGGACGGCCGCCAGGTCTTCAAGTACGCCGTGCGCCGCATGGCCGAAGTTTCCGAGATGCTCCTCACCCGCAACGGCTTCACCAGCAAAGACCTCGACCTGCTTGTTCCCCACCAGGCCAACGAGCGCATCATCACCGCCACCGCCGAGCGGCTGGGCCTGAGCGACTCGCAAGTCCTGCTCAATATTGAGCGCTACGGCAACACCACCGCCGGCACGATCCCCATTGCGCTGGTGGACGCGCTCGAGCAGGGGCGGCTGAAGAAAGGCGACCTGGTGCTGCTGCTCGCCGTCGGCGCCGGCTACACCACCGGCGGCCTGCTCCTCCGCTGGGCTTACTAGAGGCTAGAAGCTCGAAGCAGGAAGCAAGTAATGCAGCCTCAGAGCCTATTTTTCTCTCGGCAGGGCACGGCTTTAGCCGTGCCGAAATGGGACAAGAATGATCGGGGCTTTAGCCCCTGAGGTCGTACGGTAGTTTCCATCCCTGTGCGCTGGCGCTATAATCAAGCGACCACGAGACGGAGGGGTGCTGGAGTGGTCTAACAGGGCTGCCTGCTAAGCAGTTGCACCGGGTAAAACCTGGTGCCGCGGGTTCGAATCCCGCCCCCTCCGCCAGGTTTTTCGGATTAGTTCATTTCTTCGAAGCGAAAAACGGTTGGGTTCCAGCGGTAGCGCAGCGTGCCGCTGCGGCGCGGCTCGCGGTTGACTTCTTCGCGGAAGCTGACGATGACTGCACTGACCTGGCCGTCCGGGTTGCGCTCATAGCTGACTTCGGCGCGATAAATCGTCTCGGTGTCGCCGGCTTCGTCGTCGTGCTCCAATTCCTCCCGCCGTATGATTACCGAGAAAACCTCTCCAACACCCTGCGGCGAGTCGGCAAGAAGCACCAGCCGCTCCCGATGCGACTGCGTGGGTCCGTCGCAGCAGGGATTGTCGCTGGACTGGGTGACGCGCAGTGCCCCCGCTTCCGTCCCTTCCAGCGGCACAGCCTCCACAAAGGCCAGCCGATAGAGGTCGGCATCGTTGTCGCTGTCGGGCCCCAGCGGCACCAACTCCAGCGTGGCCACCTCCAGCCGCAGCACGCCCAGCCGCTCATCGTAGTATTCCCGATAATCCGGCCAACGCGACCCGCAGCGGAAAACCAGCCAGACACGGTTCGCCTGCTGCTGGAGCAGGCGCACCCGCCACTCTTCCGTCCCCTTCGCCGTCTCGCCCCAGTTTTCGACCATCTCGCGGCACGCGCCCCGCACATCCCGCGGCAACGCGTCCACCAATAGCTGCTCAAGTTGCGGCGGCAGGCCGTGCTCGACCGCCGCCGGGCGACCGAAGTAGGCACGCACGGACAGGGCCGCGGCTTCAGGCAGCCGCACCGACTGCGCCCGCTGCGGCAGATTCAGCCGCGCCTCAACGAGTGGAACCAGGATTGAACCACACAGGACACAGAGAAGACAGAGAGTTTGGCGAGACAGCTGGAACACACCGACAGATTAGCGGAACCTGCAGGTTAGTAGAAGAGGTACTTGCGCCACTTTTCCTCGGCATGACCGAGCAGGCGCATCAGCTGGCGGTTGGTGTGGAGGGTGTAGGGGCGCGGCCGCCGCACCAGCTTCAGCTCGGCCTCTTCCGGCGTGCGGTCGCCCTTGATGTTGTTGCAGCGGTGGCAGCAGGCGACGAGGTTTTCCCAACTGGTATGACCGCCGCGCGAGCGCGGGGTGACGTGGTCGAGCGTCAGTTCACCCGCCGCGAACACCTGGCCGCAGAACTGGCAGGTGTTCCGATCGCGGAGCAGGATGTTCTTGCGCGAGAGCGCCCGGGTCTGGCGGGGGATGTGGCGGTATTCGAGCAGGCGGATGACAGAGGGGACCGCCATGGCGAAGCTGGCCGCGTGGACCAGGGCGTGGTTGTTTTCCTCGCTGCGCGCCACGCCCTTCAGCACCAGCACAATCGCCCGGCGCGCCGCCGTGACGTGAATGGGCTCGTAGGTGGCGTTCAGCACCAGAACCGGACTATGCATCAGCGATATCATCGGCATCGCCCGCTCCGGCCGCCTCGGCCAAAGCGGGCACCCATTCTACCACACGGGCCACGGTAACCGCCTCGACGCGGGCCGCGCCGGCGCGCTTGAGCGCCCGCGCGCAGGCATCCAGCGTCGCCCCCGTCGTGGCCACATCATCTATCAGTAGGATGCGTTTGCCTTTCACGCGGCTGCGCGGAGTCACCGCAAACGCCCCGCGCACATTCAGCCGCCGCTGCCGCGGCGTCAGGCCGGTTTGCGAGGGGGTATCGCGGGTGCGAATGAGCAGCGAAGAATCCAGCGGAAGCTCGAGGCTGCGGGCGAGTTCCCGCGCCAGCAGCAGGGCTTGATTGTAGCCGCGGGCACGCTCCCGCCGCGGATGCAGCGGTACCGGAAGAACAATGTCGGCGGCGCCTAGCGTGGGATCCTCGTGCAGCACCACCCCCAACAACTGCGCCAGAGGCCGGGCCAGCGGTCCCACGCGGTTGTACTTGAAAAGGTGCAGGAGACCTCGCAGCACGCCGTCAAAAGGGCCAAAGCTGCGCAGGCGGTCAAACTGATACAGCCCGCGGCGGCAGAGACCGCACAAGGGTTCGCGATCCGACATCCGGTGCACAGCCGACAGCGGCTGTTGGCACAGCACGCACGCGCAAACCAGTTCCAGCGGCCGCAGTCGGCCCCAGCAGCCGGGGCAGACCGGAATGCGCGCGGCCGTCGTCAGCATCTCCCCGCAGACGCGGCAGGGAGCGGGAAAGAAGACGGCCGCAAGCCGATCGAGAGCGGAGGCGAACGTTGAGAAAACGAAGCGAACGGGTGCGGGCGGAATCGCTACCCGGCGGCCTGGTTCGGCTTCGATCGCGAAGACGACCCTCCCGACGGAAGGCTAGAGCAAGCCCTTTTCCTGCTTCTCCTGACAGCTGATGCAGTGGCGGGCCCAGGGCACGGCTTCCAGGCGCTTCTGCTGGATTTCTTCGTGGCAGGCGGCACACTCGCCGTAGGAATCGTTCTCGATGCGGTCGAGCGCCTCTTCCACCAGCCCCAGGACGTAGCGCTCGTTGTTCGACTGGCTGAAGAGAAACTCCTTGGTGTAGGAGTTGGCGGCCTTGTCGGCGATGTCCTGGGTGGAATCGTCGTCGGCGGCACGGCCTTCCTCTTCCGCCTGCGCCACCAGCCGCTGCACCTCTTCGCGCTTGGCCACCAGCTTCTTCTTGTAGTAGTCGAGCCGCTTCCTGTCCATGGTTCCCCTACTGCCTTCCTGAACCCAAAACGAACGGGAAATTGTAGGGACATCGCCCGAAGGTGTCAAGGGAATCCGGCTTTCTTGACATCCATCCACTGCGGGCGTATACACAAGCCCGCAAGCCTTGAGGGTGTGGCTTCTACAGGGGGGCATCAGCTCATCCCCTGACCTTTTGGATGGGGAGTCGGTCATGAAAAAGCTATCTAAGCTGCTTCTGATGGTCGTGTGTCTGGCTCTGGTGGTTGGAGCGCAGGCGCAGACCTTCCGCGGTCGCATTCTGGGGACCGTCAGCGACCAGACGGGGGCGGTGGTGCCGGGCGCCAAGGTAACGGTGCGCAACGTGGACACCGGACTTGAGCGCACCACCGAGACCGACGACACCGGCTTCTACCTCGTGCCGGAACTCCCGATCGGAAGCTACAGCGTGACGGTAGAGGCCTCCGGCTTTCAGACCGCCATCGCCAGCGGCCTCCGCGTCGAGGTGGCGGTGGACCGCCGCGTGGATATCACCCTGCAACCCGGCGCGGTCACGGAAGTGGCGGAAGTGGTCGCGACCGTGCCCCTGGTGGAGACAACCAGCAACGTTCTCGGCGGCTCCTTTGAAAGCAAGCAGGTGCTCGACCTGCCCATCAACGGACGCGACTTCACCAAGCTGCTCATCATGGTGCCGGGCGCGACCGGTGAGCCCAACGCCGGGGGTGATTCGCCCGGCTCCTTCGGCCTTTTCAGCGTCAACGGCAACCGCGGCCGCTCCAACAACTTCCTGCTCGACGGCACCGACATGAACGACGGCTACCGCAACCTGCCCGCCATCAACCAGGGCGGCGTGTTCGGCACGCCCGGCACCGTGCTGCCCGTGGAAGCCATCGCCGAGGTGCGGATTCTTTCCAGCTTTGAGCCTGAATATGGCCGCAACTCCGGCTCCGTGGTCAACATCGTTACGAAAAGCGGCACCAACGACCTTCACGGCAGCGTCTTCGAGTACTTTCGCAACGACAAACTCAACGCCCGGAACTTCTACAATCACGAGCCTGGTTCCCCCAAGGACAAGTTCCGCAACAACCAATTCGGCGCCTCCGTGGGCGGCCCCATCGTCAAGGACAAAACCTTCTGGTATTTCACCTACGAGGGCCAGCGCGAGCGCCTGGGCGTCACCTCGGTGAACGACGTGCCGACCCTCAATGACTTTGCCGTCGCTATAGGGGAGCTGCAGGGGCTTCTCCCTCCAGGAACTCCCGCTCCGGGATGCACAACTACCATCCTTGCCTGTCTTCAGAACAATCAGTCAGACATCAACCCGGTGATCCTGAACCTGTTCAACTTCTGCGCCACCAACGGCGGCTGCTCGGGCGACCGCCAAGTCTGGCCGGCCTCCACCGTCTCCAGCGCCCCTGCCTTCAACGATGTGGACAGCTTGATTGTCAAGATCGACCACAATTTCAACGACCGCAATCACCTCTCCGGCCGCTACTTCTTTGGCGACAGCGCGCAGAGCTTCCCGCTGGGCCTGGCTGGCGGCAACAACCTCCCCAACACCAACACCTTTTCCCCCATCCGCACCCAACTGCTTTCGGTGAGCTACGTCCACGTTTATTCCTCCACCATGGTGAACGAAACCCGTTTCGGCTGGAACCTCTATGAGCAGGACTTCTTCGCTGCCGACCGCGCGGTCTTCGGCAACCCCAACACATCCATCGGGTTGAACAACGGCGTCACCCGTATGCAGGACTTCGGCCTACCCGCCATCCGCGTCAGCGGCCTCTCCGGGCTGGGCTCTTCCGGCTACTCCAACCCGCGCGGCCGCGACGACACCAACTGGCACCTCATTGACAACTTTTCCTGGAAACTGGCCCGGCATGACCTGAAGTTCGGCTACGAATTCCGTCGCACCACTGTCAACTCCTTCAACGACTTCCACCAGCGGAGTCAGATCGGATTTGGCTCCCTCGAGGATTTCCTGGCGGGCAGCCCCACCGGCTTCAGCTTCCAGGTGCAGGGCAACACGGCCCGGCGCGCGCGGCAGAATTCCCATGCCGGCTACCTCCAGGACAGCTGGCGCCTGCGCTCTGACTTCACGCTCATCCTTGGCCTGCGCTACGAATTCTTTGGCCCCATTTCCGAAGCCGGCGGCCAGTTCAGCCTCTACGATCCCGCGCAGGGACTGGTGCTAAGGAATCCGCCGTACGGAGACGACTGGAATAACTTCAGCCCCCGGGTTGCCTTTGCCTGGGACGTCGGCGGTACCGGCAAGACCGTCATCCGGGGCGGCGCTGGAATGTTCTATGACATCTTTTCGCAGGATTTCTTCACCGGGCAAATTTTCTTCAACTCGTTCAACGCCGGACCGGCCTACAACGCCATCGGCTCCAACCCGGTCTTCATCTCCTTCTCGCCCGACCTAACACTGGCTGTCGGCGATCAGGTATTTGACACGGGAACCTTTGCCAGCGACACCACCGACGCGGCCACCGTGGACCCCAACCTGCGCACCCCCTACGTGATGACCTGGAACCTGAACGTTCAACGGGAACTCACGCGCGACACAGTGGTGCAGGTGGGCTATGTGGGCTCGGCAGGACGCAAGCTCTTCCGCTTCCGCGACATCAACCAGCCCAGCCAGGCCGAAATCACCGCCGCTGACCTGGCGTGCGACTGCATCGATTTTGTGCCACGACCGTTCGACTCGGCTGCGGTGTTGAGCTCCCAGGCGCCCAATGCGCCCTTCTATGTGAACCAGATTGAGACCTCGTCCTCGTCGGCCTACCACGGCTTGCAGGCACAGTTTACCCAGCGCAACTGGCGTGGCCTCACCCAGCAGGTGGCCTATACCTGGGCGCATTCGATTGACGACGCCAGCGACGGCCAGGACTTCGTCCCCAACGCCGCCCAACCCAACGACAGCCGCAATGCCCGCAACAGCAATCGCGGGAACTCCAACTTCGACACCCGCCAACGCTTCGTCTACACCTTCACCTACGACCTGCCGCACTGGGGTGCGCTGGGAAAATTCGGCGAGGGCTGGCAGTTGAGCGGCGTGCTCACGTTCATGAGCGGCCACCCCTTCCACCTCAACTACAACTTCATCGGCGACTACGATGGCAGCGGCGAGTTCTTCGGCCGCCCCGACATCATCGCCGCGGCCCGCTACAACCGCAGCGACCCCTTCCAATTCCTCGACCTGAGCTCCTTCCGGGTCCCCTGCACGCTCGACCTGGCTGGTGATGGCACTGACGCGTTCTGCACCCCGGGCACGCGCCATTTTGGCTCGCTCGGCCGCAACTCGCTCATCGGGCCCGACTACCGCAACTTCGACATCGCTCTCATCAAGAACCACGTCATCAACGACCGTCTGAGCCTGCAATTCCGCCTCGACACCTTCAACCTCACCAACCATCCCAACTTCGCCAACCCCTACCTGCCGGCCTTCATTGCCGATGCCGCGCCGAACTTCGACCCGCCCTGCGATGCCGCCGGCGTCCAACCCACTAGCGGGGTGCACTGCGGCTTCCTCGGGATTTCGGCAACCTCCGACGTGGGCCTGGGGAACCCCATCCTGGCCGGCGGCGGCCCCCGCAGCCTCCAGCTCACGGTGAAGTTTATCTTCTGACGGGAATGCGGCGGGGTACAAAGCGCTAGGTACTGGGTACCGGGTACTCACCCCTCCTGGGGTTCTTCCTCTGTGCTTTCCGCGCCCAATTCCTTCATCACTTGCTCGACCCGCTCGCGCCACGGTACAGCTACCCGCTTGTGACGAAAGCTGGCTCTCCCGGCAGTCCTCATCGAGCGGGCGAAGCTCTGGATTAAACGTGCGGTTTCGTCGGCCAGCTTGAAGGTTTCATGGAACTGGTCCTTTGAGATGTAGCGTAGGTCCACGGATAGGTAGAGTTGGGATTGCAGTTCTGCCACTGAGCCTTTGCCGACATAGAGAAAGTAAAGCAATTCTTCGTTGGCACCGCGACCGAAGCCTTCGGCAATGTTTGACATCACGGACACACTGGCCCGGCGCATCTGGCTCCTCAGATCAGAATCGCGAAAGCTCGTTTGCTCCGTCAGTTTGTATGTCAGATTTGCCAGGGAGCGCGCCCGCTGCCACATTAGCAAATCTTCAAACCGTTTCACCGAAGGCATCGTTGAACCTCCGTACCCTGTGCTCGGTACCGGGTACCTAGAGGATAGCGAGGCGGCGGGCGACGCGTTCGAGGGTCTCGAGCGCCTGCTCAAGCTCCTTGCGGGTGTGGGTGGCGGTGACGATGGTGCGGATGCGCGCCTTGCCCTGTGCGACGATGGGGTAGCCGATCCCCTGCGCAAACACTCCCTCCTGAAACAGCTCGCGGCTGAATTCGTGCGCCTTGGCGGCATCCCCGACGATGATGGGGGTGATGGGGGTCTCGCTGATGCCGGTGTTGAAGCCCAGCTTCTTCAACCGTTTCTTGAAGAACTTGGTGTTGCGCCAGAGCTTGCTGATGAGTTTCTCCCCCGCGGGCGAATCGAGCAGGTCAAAGGCGGCCAAGCAGGTGGCGGTGACCGACGGCGGGTGCGAAGTGGAAAAAATGAACGGGCGCGCGCGGTGGTAGAGGAATTCGATGAGCTCGCGCGAGCCGCAGACATAGCCCCCGATGGAGCCGATGGCTTTCGACAGCGTGCCCACCTGGACGTCCACCCGCCCGTGCACATCGCAGTGGTCGGGCGTGCCGCGGCCGTTGCGGCCCAGCACTCCGGAGGCGTGGGCGTCGTCCACCATCATGATGCAGTTATAGCGTTCGGCCAGCTCCACCAGCTGGGGCAGCGGGGCAATGTCGCCGTCCATCGAGAACACGCCATCGGTGATGAGAAGTTTGCGCCCGTTCCAGTTGGCGCTTTCTTTCAGGATCTCTTCGCAGTGATTCAGGTCTTTGTGGCGGTAAATCTTGCGCGTGGCTTTCGACAACCGCCCGCCGTCAATGATGCTGGCATGGTTGAGCTCGTCGGAAATGATGAGGTCGTTTTCCCCCAGGATGGCCTGCACCGTGCCGGCGTTGGCGGTGAAGCCGGATTGAAACACCACGCAAGCTTCGGTGTGCTTGAAGCGGGCGATCTTTTCCTCCAGTTCCATGTGAATTGCCATCGTGCCGGCAATCGTGCGCACCGCCCCGGAGCCGACTCCCAGCCGACGTATCGCTTCGACCGCCGCTTTCTTCAGGGCGCGGTTGGTGGTGAGTCCGAGGTAGTTGTTGGAAGAAAGATTGATGACGCGCTGGCCGTCGAAGGTGGCAACCGGGAGCTGCTCGCCTTCCAGGATGCGCAACTTCTGGTAGAGCCCTTGCTGTCGGAGCTGCTCCAGCTCCTCCCGTACGTAGGAAAGCTGGGCGCGTGTGGTGGTCTGTTCGTTCATGGCAGATTCTCCTGCTGAGCCACCCTACCCGTCGGGCAAGCCGTCCGGGTAGAGAAGAATCTTGGAGGCCTGACCAGCGTCGAGGATGTCAAAGGCGCGCTCGAACTTCTCCAGCGGCAGGCGCTCGGAGATGAGCGGCTCGAGGTTCAGCACGCCCGACTTGAGCAGCGCAATCATTCGGTACCAGGTGTCGTACATCCGGCGGCCGAAGATGCCCTGCACGGTCGCGCCTTTGAAGATGACGTCGTTGACGAGATCGAGTTCGACCCGGCCATCCGGCAACCCCAGCAACGACACGCGCCCGCCTGCCCGCAGCATCTTGAATCCCTGGCGAATCGCATCCGGATGGCCCGACATTTCCAGCACGACGTCCACACCGACGCCGCCGGTCAGGGAGCGAATCGCCCCCACCACGTCTTCTTTCTGCGGATTGAGGACGGCGGTGGTGCCGAGCCGGCGGGCGAGCTCCAGCCGGTGGGGCTTGATTTCCACTGCATAGGTGGCGGCGGCTCCGCAGGCACGCGCTACTTCCAGCGAAAAAAGACCAATCGGGCCGCAACCGATGACCGCCACGCTCAGGCCCGCGACCTCACCCGCCAAGACCGTGTGCACGGCGTTGCCCAGCGGGTCAAGCACCGCCCCGTAGTCCACCGGAATCGCCGGGTCGAGCTTCCAGATGTTCGACTCAGGGATTTTGACGAACTGCGCGAAGCAGCCGTCCAGGTCCAGCCCGATGATTCTCAGGTTCTGGCAGATGTGCGACTGCCCGATGCGACATTGCAGGCAGCGCCCGCAGACCACGTGCATCTCCGCGCTGACGAAATCTCCCGCCCGCACCGCGCTCACTTCGCTGCCCACGCGTTCCACCTCGCCGCAAAACTCGTGCCCGAAAATCAGCGGCGGCTTGATGCGCGCCTGCATGGAGGGGTCCCAATGATAGATATGAAGGTCGGTGCCGCAGATGGAGGCCGCGCGCACGTGCACCAGAACCTCGTGCGGGCCGGGTTCGGGTGTGGGTGCTTGCTGAAGTTCTGCGCCCCGGGCGGGGCGCGTCTTCATCAGGGCTTTCATGGTGGCAGGCATGGAGAGTCGGATTCTAGCACGACCCCGGAGAGCCCGTGCGCGCTGCGCGTGCTGTGCCTCTGATTTCCAGGCAGCCGGCTACTGTTTCTTTCCCCAGCCGGTCAGGCGGAACAACAGGCCCAAAGCTATGAAGAACACCGCCAAACCGATGGGCGATGCCCAGCCCAGGACTTTCTCCAGGTCTGTAGCGATCATCGTTGTTTCTCTCGTTTCTCCCGCGATTGGTAGGAAGCTCGTGGCCGCAGCGACGCTACCACCGGGTTGCGAAGAGTGTCAAGCTGGCCTATGTGCAACTCGTCCTAGGGAAGCGCGCAGCCGGGGTCGGCGGGAAACGCTACCCCCCAGAAATCCTGACCCCCCAGAAACTCCACGCCCAATTCGCTGCCACCGGGCACTCCTGCCGAGCGCACCCAGATGACGCGAGACTCCGCTTCCCGGTTCACCCACGGCGCGCGCAACCGCAGTTGCTGTTTCTCCACCAGCGCGGCCCCCGTGGTCAATGCCGCCCCGTGCTGGCTGACGGTCAACGTCTGTCCGCGCACTTCCCGCACCCCCGGCCCCTCTCGCCAAGAGAGCAAGACGTCCACGCGGCGCGGCAGCCGCGCGCTGCGCCGGCGGGCGATGCGGGGGCCTTCCGGAGCCGCCAGTTGATCCACCGGAAACTCCACGTCCCAGAAGTCATCGCTGCCGAGCACTTCCAGTCCGGCCTTGACTTTACCCGGCACGTCAGCTCCTGCCACCCAGACGACGCGGGCGGTGGTTTCGCGCGCCGTCTCCGGCAGCGCCAGCCGCAGCAGTTGCGCCGGCTGCAAGTCGCCGAAGGTGACGAGTTGTGCCCCGTGCTGGCTGAGCGCGAGCGTCTCGGCCGCCTCCTGACGCAGTCGCCCGTCCTCTCCCTGCCAGCTCAGCATCACCGCCAGCCGCCGCGCCAGCCGCCCGCTGCGGCGCAAGTGCACCCAGCTTTCCGGCGGCGCAAAGACAAGTTTCCCGGCCAGCCCACCCTGTACGCTCTCGATATAGTCGAGAATCAGTTTCCGGTGCTTTTCCGCCAGTCCCAAGAAAGCCACCGCCATCGACTTGCCCGGCTCGACCCGCACCACGCGTCCGGCCGCTTCGATGGGTTGGGTGCCCGGTGGGAGGAAAAAACGGATGACGGCGTTGGCCCCTTGCGGGAGCGTGTCCGGGGTTTCAATCAGTAGCCCGCCCAGACTGATGTTGCTCGATCGCCCCAGGGCTGAAAGCGACAGCCGCTCGCCCTGGGCTTCTACCTGAGTAAGGATGGGGGCTCGGGGACTCTTCCGCTTCTCGGTCATCCGCAGATCACTGGAACGAGCGCATAGAATGGGACAGAAGGCAACGAGAAGAGCGATAGCCGGCGACGATGAGAGTGAGATGAAATCGCTGGGAGCGGAGGCAAACCCGCACGGTTCAGCTCAGTTTCCCTTTGCCCAAACGGTCGGCGAGTGTTTGTAAACTGGCTTGCAGCGCATCGTGGAGACGCCCGCGGAAGTCCTCCATCGCCTTCTGCACCGCCACCTGCGTTTGTTCCCGCAGATGATCGACCGCCTCTTCCACCGCCACCACACGCGCCGAATGCGCCATGCGCTGGATGAAGCCTTCCATTTCCTTCTGCTGCTGCTCGCGCCAGTCCTGCAGCTCGCGGCGGGCGGCCTCTCCCAATTCGCGGATGCTCGCCTCGGCAGTTTCCAATGCAAACTGCGTATTCTTGGTCAACTGACTGGTGGCGTCGCGCAGGACCTGCTCGATGCGGGTTTCGAATTCCTTGGCCACGTGCTCCTGGCGACGCCGCACCTCTTCGAAAGCAACGGGCTTTTCCAGCACCGGTGGGGGAGGCGGCTCGGGGACGCGGAAGGGCTCCTTTTTCACGGCCGCCGCCGGTTCCGCGGGCCGCGGCGTCGCCGGCTCAGTCTGAACCGGTGGCAGCGCAAGATCGGCCGGCCAGTGGAGTGTGTGGGGGGAGAATTCCAGGTCCCAGATGTTGCCCGGCTCGGCCAGTTCCAGCCCGATTTCCCACATGGTGGCCGTGGGGTCGGGTACGACCCGCGCCACCCGCGCTTCGGCCTCGCGCGCGGTGGAAGGAATCTGCAGCCGCACGCGCTGGCCCGGGGTGAGTTTGCGCTGCGAGTGGACGCAGCAACCGTGGGAGCTGACGTCGGTGGTCTCGCACTGCTCGTAGAAATGGGTTTCGGGGTCGCGCGAGGTGAGAACGATTGGAATGCGGTGGGAGAAGCGATAGCTGCGCCGTCTGGGAACGCCCCGGCCGGGCTGCGACGGCGCGGTCATCGGTCGAGCAAGCGGCACGCTGTTGGGCGAGTCTAGATTCCACGGATGCGGATGTCAATGCCGAATCAAACGCGAAGAAGCGTTGTGTGCAACAGTTTTCACTTCCGCGATTTTCTCCCGACTCCGCGATTGACAGCCGCCACGCGCGACCGTAGTATTGCGCTGGAGTGGTGGAGAGAGATCGCTCGAAGCGTGTCCGGGTCGCTTCGGGCAATCAGCCCACTCGAAGTGAACCTCCGCGGAAAAAGCCCAGTCCCATGCAGGAACAGGCCGGTCGTGCTGCCCCTGCCGATGGCGGCGAGTACTTGCTCGAACTCGTCGCCGACGTTCTCCAGCAACTCGACCCGGCTGTGCGCGGCGCCTTCCTGCAACGCTTCCTCAAGAATCTTGCCGGCGTAGATGTGTCGGCCGCCGAAAGCGTCACGCACTGGGAGGAAGTGTTGCGGCGGCGCACCGAACTTAGCGAGCGGCTCGGACGTCCCGTGAACGTACACACGGCGGCCGTGGATTACTTCAGCCACACGCTGCTGCAGAATCCGATTCTGCTCGAGTACGAAGAATTCAAACGCCTCCGCCAGAACGCGCTCACCGATCCCCTCACCGGACTCTACAACCGCCGCCTGTTCGACGAGTACGCAGCCAAGGAACTCAACCGCTCGCGCCGCTACGGCTATCCGCTCACCTTGCTCCTTCTGGACCTGCGCAACTTCAAACAGGCCAACGACAGCTACGGCCACGCCGTGGGCGACGAGGTCTTGCGCTGTCTGGCGCATGCCTGCCAGGAAAACATTCGTGGATCGGACTATGCCTGCCGCATCGGAGGCGATGAATTCGCCGTGCTGATGCCGCAATCCGAGCCTCAGAAGGCCTCCGCGCTGGCCGAGCGGGTGGTGGAAAAATTCCGCGCCGCCATCCACGATTTCGCCCCCGCGGTGGACCTCGACTACGGCATCGGCTCCTACCCGGCCGACGGGGACAGCCCGGCAAGTCTCTTCATGGCCGCCGACCGCAGCCTCTACACCTACAAGAATCGCGAGAAACACCTGCAGCCACCCGAGCCGCGGCCGGACGAGACCGGGGCGGCAAGCACGCCGCAAGGTTCTGCCTCGCCGGCACCGACCGGCCTTCCGCCCAGCGGCGCGCCCTCGGGCCGACGCCGCTTTCAGCGCGTCGCCCTCCAGAACACGGATGCCTACGGTGTGCTGAGCAATACCGGGCGAGCCAAGATTGCCCGCGTGCTCGACCTCAGCTTCGGTGGCGTCAGCTTCCTGCTCGACGAAGGCAGCCACGTGCCCGACACCTTCCACGCCCGGCTGCATGTACCGCTGTTCCCGGCGGCCGAATTCAAGCTGCGCCGCATCTACAGCCAGCCCCTCGGTCAGGGCCTGTTGCGGGTCGGGTGCAGCTTCGGCTCCTGACCGCCTCACGCCTCGTCTCACGCTTCCGACCGCCCTCTGCTTGACTTGCCCGCTCGTGTTCTCTACTATTCGCGTCAAGAGAGGACCACAGGGGCACGGTATCATCTAGGTGACCGACCTCCGGCAGGCGGTTTCCCACAGGACGCAGTGGCAGTTGGAACGCTCAAGTAACCAGGAGCAAGTCGCTCGGGGCGAGCCCGTCCGCCTGACCTTCTGGGGTGTGCGCGGGTCGGCGCCGGCGCCGGGACGTCATACGCTGCGCTACGGCGGCAACACCCCCTGCGTTGAACTGCGGCTGGGGAGTAACCTCTTCATCCTCGACGCCGGCACCGGCCTGCGCGAACTGGGCCATCAACTGCATTCCGAGTTGCGCGTGCCCGAATCGGGCGTGCCGGGACTCGAAGCCTGCATTCTTCTTTCTCACTACCACTGGGATCACGTGCAGGGACTGCCCTTCTTTGAGCCGCTCTACTTTGCCGGCAACACCTTCCACCTCTTTGGCCCGCGTCCTGCCGGCAACGGACGCACGGGACTCAACCAAATCCTGGACGCGCTTTTTGCTGCCCCCTACTTCCCCGTCAGCACGGCGGCGCTCAAGGCAGCCTACTCGCTGGGCGAGCTGGACGGGAACAGCCAGTTCACCCTCGGCCCCGCCCGCATCCGCACCTGCCCGCTGAACCATCCCCAGGGCGCGCTGGCTTATCGCTTGGAAGCCGGCGGCGTCGCCATCGTCTATGCCACCGATCATGAACCGGGCCAGGCCGAAGCCGACCAAGCACTGCGCACACTCGCGCGCGGCGCCAACCTGCTCATCAGCGACGCCCAGTACCGGCCCGAAGAGCTCGGCGCGCAGAAGCAGGGCTGGGGACACGGCTCCTGGGAGAGCGCGGCGGCACTGGCGCGGGATGCCGACGTCAAGCACCTGATGCTGTTTCACCACGAGCCGCTCCGTTCGGATGAGGAACTCGATGCGCTGCTCGAGCAGGCGCGGCGCGCTTTCCCGCAGACCTCGGCGGCTGCCGAAGGCACGACGGTTGAACTTAGCGGGCGCGACATTCGCGTGCTGGCCCGGGCGAACGGGTTCACCGTGAACGGGCGCGACGTGCGCTTCGACTACGCTCAGGGCAAGCAGGCGGCCGAGTCGGTGCGCAGGGCGGCGGAGACGCAGACCTACCTGGCAATCTCGAACCCTCCCGCTCGCAGCAAACGCCGCTACGAGCGCATCCCCTTGCAGAATACGGAGTCTTACGGCGTGCTCTGCAACTCCGCCCGCGCCACAGTCAGCCGCGTGCTCGACCTCAGCGAGGGCGGCGTCAGCTTCCTGCTGGAGGAAGAGAGCCACGTGCCCGAGACCCTGCACGCCCGCTTGCACGTGCCGCTGATGCCGGAGTCGGAACTAAGCCTCCGCCGCATCTACACCAAACCTCTGGGGCAGGGCCTGCTGCGGGTAGGCTGCAGCTTTG
>Ga0209172_10004842_pt1 | contig 17255 bp, 19 predicted proteins | sample LarsenN4metaG_FD_184113 | JGI IMG/M metagenome (GOLD analysis project Ga0209172, IMG submission 184113) | Hot spring sediment bacterial and archeal communities from British Columbia, Canada, to study Microbial Dark Matter (Phase II) - Larsen... ... | reverse complement strand
TCAAGGATGCCGCCGGGCGCACCGGCCTCGCGCGGCCGCGACCCTTGCCGGCGCGCGGGCCGACGGGCGCCGCACCCGGCACCTCGGCCAGTGGCGGCACGGCCCGCCGGCCGCGGCCGCCGACTAGTACACGACGTTCGACCAGGGGTTCGTGGCCGTGATCGACGCGTCGCCGCCCACGAACGTGCCGATGCGGCTCTCCGTGCCGAAATCGATGACCGCGTACGGCACGTTGCCGGCGATGACGTTGCGGGCGATGAGGTTGCCGTAGGCACTCGACCGCACGATCAACACGCCGCCCTCGAGGAGCCCGCCGCCGCCGTTACCGACGATGCGGTTGTCCGTCACCTCGTTCCACGAACGTCCGGGCGCGATTTGAACGGCGATACGGCCATTGCTGTCGATGACGTTGCCATGGATCCAGATGTTGTTGGCGTCGACGACGATCCCGTCCAAGCTGTTACGGATGAAGTTCGAATCGCTGACGGAGCCGCCCGAGGCGTCGTCCCGCTGGGAGATCACAAGTCCCGACAAGCTGTTGTAGGCGGACATGACGTGACGCACATCGCTCCCGCTGCCGATGAGCAGGCCGTCGTAGTTATCCGTCACGCGCAGGTCCTCGTACGTGCTGCGGATGAAGTTCGGCGTGAGGACCCCAGTGGTCCAGCCACGCAGCACGCCGTTTCGAATGGTGTTGTTGCGCCGCGTCGTGACGGGGTCACTCGTGATGCCGTACGAGCCGGTGTTGCTGCCCGGCCCGCTGAGCGTGAAGCCCATCAGGTCGAGCGTCACGCCGTCCGCGTCGATCGTGATGCCATTTCCGGAGGCCACCGAGAGGTTTCGCGTCAGGTAGTACGACCCCGGCTGCGTGATCGTGAACGGCAGCGACGAGATCGGCGTGCCGGGCGCCCGCACGCCGTCGGTCGACCCGGGGGCGCCCGGCGGGTCGAGCGGCCCGCCGCGCACGCTGGTCGCGAACACGCCCAGGACGGCGAGCAGCGCCAGCAGCACGAGGAGCAAGAGCAGCGTATTGATGCGGGCCCAGATGACGGCCATATCGGGTACCTCCTCTCTTCGAGTGATCCAATGATAGAGAGAAGGCTGAGGCCCGCACAGACGCCGCGCGTCAAGGACGCCGCGGCCATGCGCCACCGGGCGCCGCGTGCACCGCGTACACCCGCTGCGGCTCGCCCACGCCCTTGAGCGCGTGCTCCCCGCGGTCCTCGAACGTGACGCCCGCCGACGTGCGCGCCAGCCCGCGCACGATGTCTGAGACAAGCACTACCCCGGGCTCGGCGAGCGCGCTGATCCGCGCGGCGATGGTCACGGCGCCGCCGAAGATGTTGTCCTGCTCGCGGATCACGTCCCCCGCATGCAGTCCGACGTGCAGGGCCAGCCCGATGACGGCCCCCGCTTCCTCGAACGACAGCGCCGCCGCGATCGCCTGCGACGCGGCGGGGAACGTCGCGAGGATGCCGTCGCCGAGCGTCTTCGCGTCGATCACGGCGCCGCCATGCGCGCGCACGCGCTCCCGCAGCGCGGTATCCAGCTCGCGCGCCTTCGCCCGAAACGCCGCATCGCCGAGGCGCTCGGTGAGCGCGGTGCTATCCGCGACATCGGCGACGAGGATGATGGCGGTGCTGGGCGCGATCGTGCCTGACGCGAACGGCGGAGGCGTGCCGGCGTCCCGCAGGAACTCGAGGATTGCCGCCGGGCCGATCGGGCCTTTCGGAAAGCCCGTCGCCACATCGAGCTCCTTCAGCGTCACATGGCGGAGGGCCGAGGCCGTTTCTCGCGCGTGCCGCGGGGAGTAACCGGCCTCCCGTGGGAACAGGATCAAGGTCTCCGCCTGCACACGGGAGGCCTCCGCCTCTACGTTGGTCGACTGGATAGAAAGCAGCGAGCGCACATGGACCTCGGGTGACAGCCGCTCCCGGAAGCCCTTCACGAGCGTACGCAGATCGTCGGCACTCGCCCGGGGTGACCAGATCCGCGCGAGCGTATGTAGCGCAAGCGTCCAATCGCTCCGCGCAAGCGCGATGAGGGACTGCACCCGCTCGGGCGGTACGTACCGCGAGCCGTCAATGAATGGATGCCAGAGCACCATCTTTCGGACACGGCCCGGGTAGCGCGCAGCAAACGCGATCGCGATTGGGGTGCCATCGAACCAGCCGACAATGTCGGCCGCCCCGTCGACGGTCGTGTCAATGACGGCCACCAGGTCGGCGACCTGCACATCAAGGCTCAGGTCGGCGACGTCGCGGCTCGAGTCTCCGGTGCCGCGCCGGTCCGGCGCGATGACGTAACGTTCGCTCGCCAATGCCGGCATCGTGGCGCCGACCACGGCCCCCGGAGCCGCCGTGGCCCAGGACATGACCGAGAGTAAGGGTGGAAGCCTGCGGTCGCCGAGGAGGCGCACGGCGATGCGGGTGCCGTCCGCGCTCACCACGTAGCGCATGGACTCATCCATCAGCCGCAGTCCTACCCCCGGCGCGGTCGGATGCCGCAGCTGCCCTCCAACGGCCTCGCGTGCATGCTGGCCGGCAGTCCCATCGTGCGCCAATCGTATCACTGGACATGCGGGGAGCGCCACCCGTTGCCGGACGGCGCTCCCCCGCTGGGAATGGTCGTTGGCATCGAGGGCTCAGCGGTACCCCGCGCGTCCTTCCATCGCCCATCCTCCATCGTCCATCATCACGGCCACCCGCTCGCGCGCCCGCGCCTCGCCGCTACGGCCGGACGCCGACAAGCTTCGCCACCTTGACCGTGTTGAACAGCGCCATCGAGACGTACCATTTGACGCGCGTGCGCGTCGCGTCCTTCGTCTCCAGACTGCCGATCGTCTCGACCTGCAGGCCGCCCGGCGCGGTGATGCCGGCGAGCGCGCCCTCGCCGAGCTGCAGCGCGTAGACCGTCGAGCAGTCGGTGCTCGTGCCGATGGTCTTCGTGTCGGAGATGTAGTCCGAGACGCCGATCGGGATGCCGTCGTAGAACTGCACCATCTGCCCGAAGTCGTTGCGGTCGGTCTGCAGGAAGCTGCCCGTCGTGCGCGCGAGGTTGTTCAGCGTGCGGCGAGAGCGCTTCGACATGAGCAGGATCGACGGGCCACCGCCCTTCACGAGGTCGATCAGTTCGTCGAGCTTCGCCAGCGTCAGCGTCGCGCCGTTCGTGCCCATGCTCGTGACCTGGCCGCCCGTGATCAGCTTGTCGACGCCGTCGAACGACTTCGGGTCGAGGGCCGTGTCGCCGTTGATGAAGGTATCCTCGAACTTCTGCTGCACCGCCTTCGCCTTCAGACGGATGACGGCCGCCTGCAGGTCCTGGATATTCGAGCGCGTCGTCAGCAGGAAGTTGTCGATGTCCGCGTCGCCGCCGACGATCGAGAGCGTCGCCGTGATCTGCGTGAACGTCGGCGTCGCCTCCGTCCAGCTGTCGCCGACGGCGAAGAACGTCGCGTTCGGGTTCGTGTTCTCGCGGTTGTAGGTGAGGCCGTTGCCGGTGATCTCGATGAACGGCAGCGCCTGCAGGATCGGCGAGTCGAGGATGATCGTCTCGATCACGCCCTGCAGCACCACGTCGTTCGAGAGCTTCGCCGCCTCGGCGAGGGTGAGGGCCATGGCTTGGTCTCCTGGTCGCTAGTCGCTACTCGCTCGTTGGGCCGTCAGTTGTCAGCTGTCGGAAACGCTCCATTGACGACTGACCGCTGACGGCTGATGGCTATCCGCGCTGCTCGAGCCCGTAGCGGATCTTCTGCTCCGGCGTCAGCGCGCTGAGGTCGGGGCCGCCGCGCGCGGGGGCGCCCGCGGGCACGCGGCCGGCGTGCGCCTGCTGTTCGATGTGCGTGCGCACGCGGCCGACCAGCGCCCGCGCCGCCTCCACCGAGGCGTCGACCGCATCGACGTCGTCGCCCGCGATCAGGTCCGCCGGCAGCGCCGGCTCGCTCGCCACGACGACGTCGCGATAGCGCTGCGCCGCGCGCTGCACGCGCTCCGCCGCCGCCTCGAGCTCGGCGCGCAGCGACGTCGCGTCGGCCTCCGCCTGCTCGCGCGCTGACTGCGACGCAGCGAGCTCATCGCGCAGCGCGGCGGCCTTGGCGCTGGCGTTCGCGGCCTCGTGTTGCAGGCGCGCGACCTCGGCGCGCGCGTCGGCGAGCTGTTCCTGGAGCGCCGCCAGCTCCTCCCCGTCGCCCGGTCCCAGCTCGGGCTCGTCCATCATCCACCTCCCTCGTGTGCTGGCCCTGTGCTGATGGCGCGAGCGTAGGTTGGCTGGCAGGCTCGACAAAGCGCGGCATGTCACCCGGCCTGCAGCTTGGGGCCTGACAATGATTGGTGCGGGACGAACATCAACCTGCCGATGGCGAGGCCGGCGCATACGCTTACACCGTGCGGCACATGGAACGCGATCCAGTCGTCACCGCGCACGCAGGTTCCGGCAGCCGATTCAGCTGATCCTCATGACTGTTTCGGGCGTGCCGGCCGAGTCGGTCGTCGACGCCACGTTGCTTGCGGGGTCGTAGGTCAGCGTGAGGCTCTGGACGCGGCCGGTCTGGAGCGACGTGAGCCGGTCAACCGGAGCCGCCAGGATCGTCTGAGCCCGCCCGAGCTCCGGACAACAGCGGACGCCGGCGGCGCGGCGGCGCGCGACCGCGGCCGCGGCCAGCACGCCCACGAGATCACGCTGACGCTGCCGTAGGCGCGCCTCTCGGAGGCTACCAGTCCGTCGGCCACTCGCGGCCCGGGTGCATCAGCTCGCCGAGTTTCTTGCGCGTCTCGAACCGGAGGGCGTAGTGGGCGCGCGAGAGTGCCCAGTCGAACGCGCGCATCGTCAGCGGCAGCACGCGCTCGCGCCGCCGCACGAGCGACTGCGACGGGTCGGCGCAGAAGTCGACGAGCGGCTGCAGCGTGCGCTCCCAGGTGAACTCCTCGCGCACGGCGGCGAGGTTCGCCCGGCAGCGCTCACGGAAGGCGGGATCGGCGACCAGCCGCTCGAGCGCCGCCGTCAGCGCGTCGAGGTCGCCCTCCGGCACGGCGATGCCGAGCTCGCGCTGCTCGACCATCTCGGCGACGACATCGCCGCGCGTGATCACCATCGGCAGCTTCGCCCAGAGCAGGTCGAGGTACCGCACGCGGAAGGAGTAGCGCGTCTCCAGGCTGTCGAAATACGTGCAGACGCCGATGTCCGACTCGAGGAGGTACTGCTGCGTCTCCTCGCTCGTCGCCCAGGTGAAGTTGAAGAAGACGTTCCTGTCGAGGATGCCCAGCTCCGACGCCAGCCGCAGCGCCTTGCGCGTGGCGCCGCCGCCAAGGCCCTGCAGCGGCTTCGAACCGGCGCTGTCCGGGTGCTCCGTGCCCATGAAGAACAGCCGCACGTGCGGGTGGCGCTCGGCAACGCGCGCGACGGCGCGCAGCAGCACGTCGAGGTCGTACCACTCGACGATCGTGCCGTTCCAGATCATGATGAAGTCGTCCGGCCCGAACCCCTCGCGCACGCCGCGGAGCAGGGGCGCGCCGGGCACCGGCGCGGTGTCGCGGATGCCCAGCGGCGCGACGCGGATCAGGCGGTCGAGCGTCGGATTGTAGTCGTAGACGTGCGGGGTGATGTAGCCGACGGTGCCCATCATGCCGGCGATGAGGTCACGCTGGCGCACGTTCGCGCAGAGCACGAGGTCGGCGACGCCGAGCTGGATGAGCAGGTCCTTCCGCTGCGGCTCCAGCCAGGCGCGGCGGTGCGCCGGGCCGGGGTCGCCCTTCGTCATCTCGATCCACTCGGTAATGAACGGCGTGTAGAGATCGAGCACGAAGCGGCGCGTACGCGCGTACGGCAGGACCTTCAGCGGGAAGCGCGCGCTGACGACGATATCGTGCCGCGCAACGAGCCCCGCGAGTGAGCGCCCGTCGTAGCGCTCGTAGCCGAACGGCACCGACGCCGCGTCGAGGTCAGACGGGGACGTGGCCGGGCTCGCGAGGGTCACCTGCGCGCCGGGGAGCGCCTGGTGGAGGACGCGCGCGATGTTGTAGCTGCGGATGCCGGGGCTGGCCATTTTCGAGCCGACGGCGGCGCGGCAGAGGACGAGCACGCGCGTCGTCATCGGATCCACACCCCGATGCCGCGCGAGGCCATCCATTCGACGGCGGCGCCGGCGAGGATGCCGACGCGGCGCCACTTCGCCAGCGCCGTCGAGCGCGGCTCTCGGCAGAAGCGCACGACCGGCTCGAACGACCGCTCCCACGACATGCGCTTGTTGTTCTCACGGATGTTGCGGCGGCACTGCTCGTAGAAGTCGCGGTCCGCGATCAGCCGCTCGATCGCCTCGGCGACCGCGTCGACATCGCCCTCCGGCACGACGACGCCCAGCCCGCGCTCGCGGACGACATCGGCGAGCACGTCACCGTGCGTGCAGATCAACGGCAGCTCCGCCCAGAAGACATCGACGAAGCGCGTGCGGAAGGAGAAGTGCGTCTCGAGGTTATCGAAGTAGGTGCAGGCGGCGATATCGGCCTCGAGCATGTAGTCCTTGATCTGCTCGTACGGCACCCAGGACAGGTCGAAGAAGACGTGGCGGTTGTAGAGGTCGAGCTCCTTCGCCAGCTCAATGGTCTCCTGAAAGCGCTTGCCGAGACCCATCGTGCCGAGGCCGGGGTAGGCGCCGCCGACGAAGACGAGCTTGACGTCGTCGCGGCGCTCGACAACCTTGGCGAGCGCGCGCAGCAGCGTCAGCGGGTCGTACCACTGAAGGATGCCGCCGTTCCAGATAATCACATGGTCGTGCTCGCCGATCCCCGCGTAGGCCCCGCGCAGGCGCCGTTTGCCGCTGTGCACGAGCGGGTCGTCGCGCACGCCGTGCGGCACGGGCTCGATGAGGTCGTGCAGGCCGGGGTCGCGGTCGTACGCGCGCGGGTCGACGAGCCCGAGCGCGATCATCGCCCCGGTGTAGTAGTCCTTCTGGCGGTCGTTCGCGGTGAGCAGAAAATCGGCGAAGGGGAGTTGCAGGCGGACGAGCCGTTGCTGCGTGGCCATGTAGAACTGGCGCTTGCGCGGCCGCGTGAGCAGCGTGTCGCGGCTGTTCTCCAGCCATTCGAGCAGGTAGATGGTGTAGTAGTCGAGGATGAACTTCTTCCACGGAAACGCCGCCATCGCCACGGCTGGGTACTCATTGGCGATGACGATGTCGTGCTCAAAGATGAGGCGCGGCACCTTCATCGGCGAGAAGTGCGTGACACGATAGGGGAGCGTCGCCGGGTCGCCGATGGGCTCGCTGCCGTGGGGGATGGCGAGCGTGACGCGCGACTCCGGGAGGGCGGCCGACAGCACCTCGGCCATGTGGCGCGCGCGGATGCCGGGGCTCGACATGCGCGGCCCGAAGGTGTTGCCGCAGATGATGAGGATGCGCTGCGGCGCGCTGCCGTTGTCCGCCATCCGCCGTCCCATTGAAGAAGTGTCGGCCGGCGCCGGGGCGCGCGGCAGCGCTGGGAAGGGTAGCAGTCCAATCGCCCAATCGCCGGGTACGCTACCGCCGTGGGGCGATTCCCAACCGTCTCCGTCGCCATGGCCACCTACAACGGGGCACGGTTTCTCCGCGCCCAGCTCGACTCGATCGCCGCGCAGGCGCGCCCGCCCGACGAGCTCGTCGTCTGCGACGATGGCTCGACCGACGCCACCGTCGCCATCGCCGAGGCGTTTGCCCGCGAGGCGCCGTTCCCGGTGCGGGTCGAGCGCAACCCGCAGCGGCTCGGCGCGCACCAGAACTTCGCGCGCGCGTTGGCGCGCTGCGCCGGCAACGCGGTCGCGTTCGCCGACCAGGACGACATCTGGCTGCCGGCGAAGCTCGGGCGGCTGCTCGCGGCCATGGAGGACGGCGACGCCGCCTTCGCCTTCTGCGACGCGCGACTGATCGCGGAGGACGGCACGCCACTCCGCGGACGCACGCTCCTCGACCGCCGCTTCCCGCTGGATGCCATCGCGCGCGCGTTCGCGCCGGGCGGCCGGCCGCTGCCGCTCATGCTCAAGCGCGACTTCATCTATGGCACGACCCTTGTCTTCGACGCCTCGCTGCGCGAGGCGCTGCTGCCGGTCCCGGACGGTTGGTCGCACGACACCTGGGTGGTGAACATGCTCGTGCTGCTCGGCGAGCGCGGCGCCGCGGTGCTCGAGCCGCTCGTGCTGTACCGCCAACACGGCGTGCAGGCGTCGGGCGGGATGACGGCGCCGAAACGCGTGCCGTACGCGACGCAGCTCGCCGCGTACGAGGCGCTCCGCGAGCGCGCGCTTGCCGTCGCGCCGGCCCTCGGCCGCAGCGTCGCGCCCGCCGACCTGGCGCTGCTCGATGAGAAAATCCGCTACCTGCGCGCGCTCGTCGAGATCGAGCGCCTCCCTCTGCACCGGCGCGCCGCGCCCATCGCCCGCGAGCTGCTCTCGGGGCGGTGGCGCCGGTACTCGCCGCGGGTGTTCCGTATCAGGCCACGCTGGCGGATCGGGCCCGGGGCGGCGTAGCGCGCGCGGCGGGCGCGGTACACTCAGCGCATGACCGGGACGTTTCACGTGATCAAGGACGGCGTTGTCTACGAACTGACGCGGCTGCCCGAAGGTGGCTTCTTCATTACGGTGCCCGCACTCCCTGGCTGCACCAGCTACGGAGAGACTGTTGAAGCGGCCCTGGACGAGGTGTCGGAGGCGATCGACCTGTGGGTCGAGGTCGCGCGGGAGAAGGGCCTCGCCGTCCCGCCCGAATTCGACCTCAAGCGCGCGTCCTGAGTGAGCGACCGCCTCCCCGCGCTCCGCCCCGACCGAGTCATTGCCGCGCTCGAGCGATGTGGTCTCGAGTCCGTCCGTCAGCGCGGGAGCCACGTGGCGTTGTGGCGGCCGGGGCTCGCGCGGCCGGTCGTCATTGCACGCCACAACCGTGAGCTACCCGCGCACGTCGTCGCGAAGATCCTCGCGCAGGCGGACGTATCCGTGGACGACTTCCTGGCAGCGCTCGAGAGAGCCTCTACGCGCCTTCGGCGACGGCGGCGTCCGCGCCAGCGGCCTTGAGCGCCGCCGCCATCGCCGTCTCGCCCGCCGGCTCAGGGGCCACGTTGTCCGCGCGCGGGGGGCGCTCCGCCTTCGGCTTCGGCGCCGGCTTCTGCGGCAGCGGGGCGAGGTACATGTTCATGAACCGCCCCTCCATCATCGGCTGACGCTCGACGGTAGCGACGTCCTTGAGATTGTTCGCGACGCGCAGCAGCAGCTCGCGGCCGATCTCCGGGTGCGTAATCTCGCGGCCGCGGAACATCACCGAGACCTTCACCTTGTCGCCCTGCTTCAGCAGCTTGTCGACGGCCTTCGTCTTCGTGTCGATGTCGTGGGCGCCGATCTTCGGCTTGAAGCGCACCTCGCGCAGCTGCGACTGCTTCTGGTGCTTGTGCGCCTCGCGCTCCTTCTTCGCCTGCTCGTACTTGAACTTGCCGTAGTCAAGGATGCGGCAGACGGGCGGGTTGGCATTCGGGGCGACTTCGACGAGGTCAAGCCCCTGCTCGCGCGCCATATCCAGCGCCTGCTGGGTCGGGATGACGCCAAGCTTCTGGCCCTCGTCGTCGATGACGAGGACCTCGCGCACGCGGATGCGTTCGTTGATGCGGAGGTCGCGGGCTATGGGCGTCGCCTCAGAACGTGTCTGGCCACAGGACTTGTATCGTACTCCAATGAATCATCGGCTGGCAACGGCCGCCGTGTAACCTTTTCGCCCCGGCCCCCGTCTAACTCGGTGAAAGGGGACAGAGCGCATGGACCGCACCGGGCCGGACGCACCGCTGGCGCTGCTCGAACGGGCGCGCGCGGGCGACCGCGACGCCTTCGGCGAACTGGCCGAAGAGCACCGGGCCGCCCTCCTGCGCCTCTGCGAGAAGATGACGGGCTCGCACGAAGAGGCTGAAGACCTCGTCCAGGACACGCTGCTCAAGGCCTTCACCCGCATCGAGGGCTTCGAACTACGGTCGTCCCTCCGCACCTGGCTCTTCCGCATCGCCATGAACGCCTGCCTCGACCACCAGCGCGCGAAGAAGCCGTGGGACCTCGACAAGCGCTGGCAGTGGTTCCGCGAGAACGGCGAGCTGGTGAAGCAGGTCGAGCAGACGCTGTACCTCTCGCCCGAGCGCTCGGCCGAGGTGAAGGAGGTCGCCGCCACCTGCGTGAACTGCATCACCATGTCGCTGCCGCCCAAGCAGCGCGCAACGATCACGCTCTGCGACCAGATGGGTCTCTCGCGCGAGGAGGCCGCCAGGGCGATCGGCGCCAGCGTCGCGAGCGTGAAGACGGAGCTGCACCGCGCGCGCAAGACGATGGCAGGCGTGTTCGAGTCCCACTGTCAGCTCGTCGACGGCCAGAACGAATGCGACGGCTGCCTCGTCGCCGGCCGCATCAAGCGCCAGGGGCGGCCGAAGGCGAGCGCCAGGCGGTCTCCATCCACAGAGGACACAGAGAGCACAGAAGGGATGCCGGCAGCCAGTAGCGGCGGCGCTTCAGCTCCGCTCGATGCCGCGAGCGCGGCAGACGCGGCATCCTCGACGCCGGCTTCCGCAATCAACCCCTCTGCGTCCTCTGTGGATAAGAGGCCGGGCGCGCTCACCTGCGACCAGATCGACGAGCTGCTGTCCGACCTCATCGAAGGCGACCTGCCCCACACCGCCCGCGCCGGCGTCGAGGCGCACGTCGCCACCTGCGCCCGCTGCGCCGCCGCCTACCGCTCGCTCAAGCGCACCGTGCGCTTCGTGCGCGCGCACGCCGGCGAGCGCTTCGAGCCCGGCACGCCCGGCGGCCAGTACTTCGAGTTCGTCGCGCGGCTCATGCAGGACGATCCCGAGGGCGCGCTCGACGCGCTCGTCGGCGGGATACCGCAGTTCGCGGACAAAGGAGGTCGGCAATGACGACGACAGGGACGAACAAGAGCGACGTGGTCGTGGTGGGCGGAGGCGTCACCGGGCTGGCGACGGGCGCGCTGCTGGCGAAGGGCGGCAAGCGCGTCACGGTGCTCGAGAAAGGCAACCAGCCCGGCGGCCGCGCCTACACGCGCGAGGAGAAGGGCTTCACGCTCAACTACGGCCCCCGCGCCATCTACCGCCCGGACACCGGCGTCTTCGCCGAGCTGTTCCGCCGCCTCGGCCGCCCGAAGCCGACGTTCGGCTACCCCGAGGCGGTCCGCTCGTACTGGGCCGACGGCGAGCGCTGGGGCGCCGTCGGCGCGAAGGCGCACCAGGTGATGACGACGAAGCTCTTCCCGCTCGGGACGCGCATGGCGTTCGCGAAGACGATGCTCGCGTTGCGCGCCGAGAAGCCCGAACGCCTCGGCGACGAGACATGGGGCGCGTGGGTCGACCGCCACACGTCCGACCCGGCGCTGCGCCGCTTCCTCCGCGCCTTCGGCACCGTCAACACGTACACGCGCCCGTCCGACACCCTGAGCGCGCGGTTCCTCGTCGACCACATCCAGCGCAACATCCTCGCCGACAACGCGGTCGGCTACATGGAGGGCGGCTGGCGCTCGATGTACGACGCCTTCATCGACGAGCTGCAGCGCAACGGCGGCGCGCTCGTCACCGGCGCGCGCGTCGAGCGCCTGGAGGTGCGCGACGGCCGCGCCGTCGCCGCCGTCACGCACGACGCCCGCTACGAGGCCGACGCCTTCGTCTGCACACTGCCGGCGCAGGATGCGCCGTCGGTCGCCGAGCCGGGCAGCGAGCTGGCGCGCGAGCTCGCGCAGTGGGCCGCGCTCGAGGACGTGCGCGCCTGCACGGTCGACCTCGGCCTCAGCCGGCCGCTGCGCAGCGACGACGCGACGTACGTGTACGACGTGCGGCACGACCTCTACTACAGCGTGCATTCGGAGAGCGCGCACGACCTGGCGCCAGCCGGCGGCTGGATGCTGCACGCGATGGCGTACCTCTCGCCCGAGGAGGCCGCCGACGACACGCTCGCCGCCGCCCGCAAGGACGAGCTGGTCGCCGGGCTCGACCGCTGGTTCGCCGGCTGGCGGGACGCCGTCGTCGTCGAGCGCACCCTGCCGAACGTCCGCGTCGTCTGCGCCCGCAACACGCCCACGCAGTACCTGCGCAACCGCGTGCCCCTGCGCTCGCAGGCCGCCGCGAACCTGTACTACGCCGGCGACGCCCGCGACCTGCCGGGCAACCTGACGGAGGTGTGCTTCGCCTCCGCGCTGGAGGCGGCGGACGCGGTGACGGCCAGCGTGAGGGCGACAGAGCCGATCGCGTCGGCAAGCGTTAACTAAGAGGATGCTGGCAGCCGAAGGCGATATGATCGGGGGCACAGCAGCAGGGGCGCGATGACGCATATGGACACTCGTTCCCTGCTTCGCCGCACCCTGCCGCTTTCCGTGCGCTGGCGCATCCGCCAGGCCCGTCGCGTCGCCAACGATCGCAACAGCCGCGTCACCTTCGCCACGCGCGTGGCTGCGGGTGACGCGTACCCGTTCTTGATCGCGAGCTATGAGCTGCCGCTCCGGTGCTATCCGGGACAGGAGCCGTACTTCGAAGCGAAGCAGCGCAACCTCGCGCGCGCCATGGCGGCGATCGATAGGACGCTGGTGCGGCCGGGCGAGACCTTTTCCTTCTGGCGCGCCGTCGGACGGCCGACGGCCGCGCGCGGCTATGGCGCCGCGGCGGCGCTGCGCGATGGCGTCCTGACGCAGGAAGTCGGCGGCACGCTCTGCCTCGCTTCCACCATCGTCTACAACGTGCTGTTGCTGGCCGGCCCCACGGTCGTGGAGCGCCACTGCCACAGCGTCGACAGCTACGGCGACGCGCGCTATTACGAGCTCGGCCGCGACGCGGCCGTCGAGTACGCGTACCGCGACCTCCGCGCGCGGAACGACGCGCCAGAGGCGATCCTCCTGCGCGCGATGGCGGGACGCGATGTCGTGCGCGCGGAGGCATACGTTGCGACAGCGGGTGCTGGTACGTGCAAGATCTCGGTCTCGGCGCCGCGCCTCGACGAGTGTGGCGCTCTCCATGTGCGGACGCATCGGATTCGCGAAGGCGAACAGCCCGAGGACCTCGGCTGGAGCGTGTATTCTCGCGCGAAATAACATCGCCCGAGCGAGCGCGCCGCCGTTGCATCGTCCGCGCACCGCGATCCAATCATCTGTTGTCGTGATGATGCGCATCGTGTTCGCAATCGTACTCGCCGCCGGTCTCCTTGTGGTACCGTCCTCGCGCCAGGCGGGAGCTTGCTCGTGCTTCGTTTCGAAAGACGTTGATACGAACCGCCCGTATGTCCGTGCGTCGTGGGAGTACGCGGACATTGCGTTCGTCGGTCAGGTCGTCGGACTTGGCTCCAGCGGTGGAGATCAGGTCGCGACCTTCAGCGTCCACCCGCGCGGGATCTACCGAGGCCCGGTGCCGCGCCGGGTGGACGTCGTGCCGGACAAACTCTGCGGCTACACAGCACCGGAGTACATGCGACTCGACGAGCGATGGGTGGTTTTCGCCAGCAAGCGCGGCGACGAGAAATGGCACATGTCCCCGTGCAGTTCATGGCCGTCCACCACGCCGTACTTCGCTAGCACGCTCGCCGCCATGCCGGTGCCGCCCGTGGGACGCGATCACGCACCGACGTTCGCGGCGATTGTGGTGCTGACACTCAGCGCGGCAATCACGGCGGCGACTACGCTTGCCTTGCGTCGTAACGTCGCCCGTTAGTCCGCCGCCGCGACGATGTACCGCGTGCCCACCGACGGCTGCACGAAGGCCTCCGGGAGCTCCTGCGACAGCGCGCGCGTGGCGCTGAAGCCGGTGCAGTGGCCCGGCACGACCATCGCCGGCGCCATCTCTCGCAGCGCGGCGACCGTCGCCGGGATGATCGGCTCGAAGAGGCCGCCCGTGAGGTGGAAGCCGCCGATGACGGCGGCGATGCGGCGCTCGCCCGTCAGCGCCTGCGCGTGCCGGACGATGTTCACGATGCCGGCGTGCCCGCAGCCGGTCAGCACGACGAGCCCCTGCCCGCGCACGTTCACGACGAGCGCCTGGTCGTCGAGGATCAGCGGGTCGGGCGTCCAGGCGCCGTCGCGCTTCGCCTGGTGGATGGCGAAGCCGCGCTCGAAGTCCGTCGTGCGGTCGACCTCCCCCGTGATCAGCACCGCGCCGTCGAGCAGCAGCGACGGCTGGCGGCCCTCGATGATCTCGAAGCCGGCCGCCTGCACCGCGGCGCGGCTGTTACGCGGCAGCTCGAACGTCTCGGCGTTCGGCGGCGCGATGCGACGCTCGAGCCAGAAGTCGGGGTGCAGCAGCAGCGGCAGCGCGCGCTTGCCGTGCTCGCTGATCAGGCCGTGCAGGCCGACGACGTGGTCGAAGTGGCCGTGGCTCAGGACGACCGCCTCGATGTCGGCGAGCGGGATCTGCAGCACGCGCATGTTGTGGGCGAGGCCGCGCACGCTCATGCCCGCGTCGAATAGCAGGCGGTGCGTGCGGCCGCCGGCCTCGACGGTGACGAGCGCGGAGAAGCCGTGCTCGGCGGCGAGCTGGTCCGGCAGCGACGGCTCCGCGAGCAGCGGCGTCTCGACGCGCGGCGCCCCCGCCTCGCCCGCCAGGCGCGGCCGGTGCGCCCGCTCCTGGCTTGGCAGCAGCATGTCGATCTGGTTGTCGACGAGTGTCTGCACCTCGACCCGCCGGACGGGCACGAGGGGGATCAGCTCAGGCATGCGGGCATCGTAACAACGCACGCCATCGCCTGGTCGTCGGCGCCAGCTACCGGCGCGGCTGGTAGCGCAGCACCTGCGCGCCCGACGCGAACTCCTCCCGCCCCACCAGCTTCAGGTCGACGTACTGCGGCAGGCCCTCGAACAGGTACGGCCCGTGGCCGGCGAGGCGCGGGTGGACGATGATCTCGTACTCGTCGATCAGGCCCCACTCCGCGAGCGCGCGCGGCAGCGTCACGCCGCCGGTGAACAGGCCGCTGCCGGGCTCGCGCTTGAGCTGCGCGACGGCCGTGCGCAGGTCGCCGCGCACCAGCTCCGCGTTCCAGTCGACGCGCTCCAGCGTGCTCGACACGACGTACTTCTTCGCGGCGTCGATGGTGCGGCCGAAGGGCTCCTGCCAGTCGGCCATCCACGCCGGCCGCTCGCCCAAGGGCGAGAACCGCCACGCCTCCTCCATCATCTGGTAGGTCACCCTGCCGAAGAGGAGCGCATCAGCGCGCGCGATGTTCTCGGCCGCGTGGCGGTGCAGCTCTTCGTCCGGGATGCCCGCGCGATGGTCGCAGCACCCGTCCAGCGTGACGTTGATGGAGTATCGAAGCGCTCTCATACGTTTGCATTCGCCTGAGCAACGACGCCGCGTCCACCACCAGGTGACATCCGTGCAAACGGACGCGCGAGCACCACCATCTAGCGATACGGGCACCGCCAGAGGGCGCCGAGTGCAGTCTAACACACACGATAGCGATCGGATCTACGCCTAACGAACAAGAATAGCAACGCCGGACGCTTACGCGGCGATCGTTGCGAGTGCCCGCATTCAGCGTCTCTCTATGGAGACGAGCTCTCGTATTGCTCCAGCGGAATGACCTTGCCGCCGGACGCAATATCGGCGATTTCGCCGCGCGCCAGCAGCGAATATTGACTCAGATTCGCCTGGAAATACGCGCCATCCAGTGGCATCTGGCCTCGCGCACTCTGCGCGACGTCACCCCGCTCGTTATAAGTGAGCCAGACGTAGCTGAACTGGCCCTTTGCATCGGCTGCCGGCGATTTCGGCAAGCCGGAAGCCTTCAAGAAGCCGGTCTCAAGCTCCAGATCGGCAAGCGTCGTATTCAAAGCGAAGATTGGCCGGCCCGCCTTCAACTGCTGCTCCAGCACGTCCGCGGAGGTCGCGCCGAGCGCCCCTTCGGCGAGCGCAATCACCGAACCTGCCGCGTCAAAAGTAGCCAGATCCTCGGGCCGCACCAACGTCGCACCAGCTAGGCGCTGGTCGGATACGGCTTCTCCGACGACGATGACATTTTCTCCGCCTTTCGCCACCGAAGCATGCTCTCCGCCTGACAAGACGGTACCTGCCGCTACAAGTCCAACCGTGGCGATCACGAGGAGAATCGCGGCGACAGCGTTTCGCTTCAAAATGACACGCAATTCATGTCGGTCCAACACGAGGCATAAGCTCGCGGGCTAGTAGTCGCTGTAAACGTGCTGAATGTCGCCCCTCCCGCCACCGTCCAGTAACTCCACGTCGTCGCGTACCAACACGTTGTGGTTGTCGCACAGTTCGAACCAAGCCGCCCGCATCCTGCGGGATAGAGATCGTTGGTGCAGGGTGACACATGCACGGTTAGACAGGATCGGCCGGCTGTGTACCAATAATAATGACAGTTAGCCTCTACGAACACCTGGCCGGGGTGATATGCGTTCGTTCCACGAATCCAAGCAAACGCATCGTTTGGCGCTGCTGTCGACGCCGACGAGCCGCGTGACCAAAACACGCCGTCCGCTGCCGTATACCACGAACTGTTCCCGGTGCAAGTGCCCGCGTTACGCAAGCAATTGAGCTCGACGTTGCACTCGCCGTGTCAGCGGCCAGCCCAACGAAAGCGAGACCGAGGAGCACGATCAGCGCTGAAGCTATTCGCATTCGTTGGAACCTCCAACCAATGCTACGTCTTGCCCCCCTCCCCGTGTCAAGACCGTCACGTCCACACCGCCAGCACGACCGCATCCGCCGGGTTCGTCGGGTCGAACAGCAGCACCGCCGCCTTCCGGCCCGCCACCATCTCCGCCGGCGCGATCCCACGCGAGACCGGTACGCCGCGCAGCCACTGGCCGAGCGACCCGGTGAGTTGCACCGTCGCCGTGTACGTCGCGCCATCGAAGGCCTTGAGGACTCCCGAGTACAGCATCACATCGCCCCCAGCGTCAGTCGTTGTTCGTACATCGCGCGGCGCGCGTCGTACCGCCAGGCGATCGCCTGCACGCGGCGCTTGATCGCGGTTGGTGCGATCGCGGCGTCGGTGAAGTCGACGGTGTCGAGCAGCTCCTGGCCGCAGTTCGGCGCCACGACGAACTCGCCGGCGTCGGCGTCGAGCGCGCGCTGGCGGAGGCGCGCCGTCGCCGTGGCGGCCGCGGCGGCGTTCGTCGCGCTGCTCGCGTCGCGGACGAGCTCGCGTGAGCCCAGGCCCGCCGCGGCGAGCACGTAGTCCACCGCCTCGCCGTACGCGCCCGCGCCGAACGCCTGCGCCTCCGACACATCCGCCGCCTCGGCGACGACGCGCGCGGACCGCAG
>Ga0209172_10004838_pt1 | contig 17286 bp, 10 predicted proteins | sample LarsenN4metaG_FD_184113 | JGI IMG/M metagenome (GOLD analysis project Ga0209172, IMG submission 184113) | Hot spring sediment bacterial and archeal communities from British Columbia, Canada, to study Microbial Dark Matter (Phase II) - Larsen... ... | reverse complement strand
GAGTGACTTGTTGTAATCCACGATCGCGCGCAATTCGTTCGCACGCGCCTGAGCCAGGTCGCGCTGGAAGTCCAGCACGAAGCGGGTCGTGCTCAACCCCACGTTAAGCCGTTCCTGTTCGGCCTGGAGCTGTTTCTCGGCCATGATGCGTGCTGAGCGCGTCGTTTCGATGCGTTTAAAATCAGTCTGCACGCGTCGCACAGCTTCCCTCACACCGACTATAACCTGCTGCCGGACGTTCTGCAACGAGGCCTGTGCGTTGCGGGCCTCGAGCTGGCGCTTGTTGTACTGGCTCCAGGCGGATCGGTTGCCAATAGGATAGCTCAGCACCAGTCCGGCACCGTAGTTGTAGAATTCCCCGCCGAAATTGAGCTTGAGCATATCCTTCATGTCATCGCCCAGACCGTTCAAGCCGGCGGTCCCCTGAAAGGAGAGGGTTGGCAAGAGCTGGTTTTTCGCGAACTTGACGTTCAATTGGCTCGTGTCGATGTTCTTCTCTGCTTGCTTGATCTCGGGCCGGAGCTGGAGCGCAATATCAATCGTTTCCTCCAAAGTAATCGGCTCGAGCGTCTGCACCAGTTTGTCGATTGGGGTCAGGCGGAGGTCCTTGCGCAGCTCATCCTCCGTTGGATTGAGCAGGCGCCGCAACTGGTCTTCCTGGTCCCTGATCGCTTTCTCGGCAATCAGCACCTGTTCGACGCGCGAAGCCACGGCCGCCTCAGCCTGCAGCACCTCGACGATCGCCATGACGCCCGCCTTCGCCTTGGCCCGATTGCTGGCCAGCAGTTCATCGGCGGCCTTGAGCGCGGCTTTGGCGACGTTCAGATTCTCGCTCGTAAAGACAAGTTCCCAATAGGCTTGCTCCACCGTGGCGATCACTGTGAGCACGCGGTCGAAAAACGTATGCTCCTCGACCTTCGCGTTGTTCTGCGCAATCTGAATGAACGTCTTGTTGATTTCCACGCCGAAGTTGCGGAGCAGGGGCTGCGTCAGGGTGAAGGCGAGCCCCGAGGTATAGCCGGGGTTGTACAGGAAGGTCGTCGGCCCGGCGACGAAGGCGCGCTGTGGACTGAAGTTGATGTCATAGTTGGCGCCGGTCAGGAGGTTCTGCGTCATGTCAAAAGTGACCGACGAGTTGTTCTGGTCGAACGGGGTGATCTCGTTGATGACAACTCCCGACACACCGAAGATCGGGCGGTTCAACGGCGAAATCGACCGGTTGTATTGGCCATTCACGCTGAGGGTCGGATCGAATTTCGCCTGTTCGAACACGATGTCGGTCAGGCGGCTTTCCCTGGTTTGCCGGCTGATCGTGATGTCCAGATTCCGCTCCAGGGCCTGGAGGACCGCATCGGTGAGTGACAAGTTTTGCCTGCGTTCCTCTTGCGGGCGATCTGGTTGTCCCTGACCCCACGCCCCCGGCGTGAGCAATAGCGAGCCGCACGCCGCCGCAATCGTGGCGCTGGTGCGCAGTCTGTGAGACAGTCTTATCATGGTACTCCCCCTTGCTGGATGGTGAAAATTCGAGGATAATAGTAGCCGACACGTGGTAGGGTGTCACCGATTATCTTCCCGTGAGCATTGAGATGGTCCGAGGCATCCAGACAGAGCGATCCTTTCTACGCCGACACCGTTCGCTCGTGGTGGCGTTTGCCGTGCTGCTGATCAGTCTTGCGATGACTGATCCGTTGTGGGCGCAAACGGTTTCAGGGGTACGCGGGATGGGCGGCGGGGTGGGGGCGCTGTTCAGTCTCGTTGGGCCCGGCAGTCTGTATATCGATAATCAAGGGACCCAGGGGTTCCTTTATTCGAACGGTCCTTTCTTGGAATCGTACAACTTCCGAACGATGGGCGGCCCTGCCTGGAGCGGTGGCGTGATGACGTTCGGGCCGCAACTGTCCATCGGTCTCATCCAAGGGGTCAACCAGACGGGAACTCCCACCGTGCTCGTGCCGCCGCCGCGGCAACTGCCTCCCTTACCGCCTCCTCCAGAGGTCGACGCGCTGACGTTGGACCTGATTCCATAACGAAGCAGACCCTGACTCCTCCCTTGCCCCTCGCCTCTCGCCCTTCATCCATCCGTTAGGGCGCATTTAGGGCGCATTCGCCACCTGCCAGGCCACTGCCAGCACATATCGTGCAACCATCTCCAGAATCTCTGGCTTCACTTTGTCCGGAGTGTCGGTCGGCTGGTGAAAATCCGGATGGCGGCCTGAGCTCACGACCGTGATGGTCGGCACGCCGGCTTCCTTGAACGGCACATGGTCTCCGCCGGGGAAATAGCCGAACAGATCCAGTCTGTCTGGGAATCCGGCCAATCGCCCCGCCTCTTCCGCCACGGATTTCTCGATTCCGGAGACCCCGACAGTGAGTCGCCCGTTACCGACGCCGGCGTGGTCCACATTGATCATGGCCGCCGTGGCTGCGAGGGGGCGTGGCGGCCGGCTCGTGTACAACCGGGACCCGAGCAGGCCCTGCTCCTCGCCGCTGAATGATACGAACAAGAGGGCGCGCTTAGCGCGAAGGCCTGCCTGGGTCAAGGCTCGGGCAACTTCGAGCAGGATCGCGGTGCCGGAGGCGTTGTCGTCGGCGCCCGGGAAGAGCGTTCCGCCGTGCCGGCCGAGGTGATCGCGATGCGCGCCGATGATCACTGTCTGCTCTGGAAACGACGGGGCCGGAGGGCCGGCGGCCGGGACCAGGCCGAGAATGTTGCGCAACGTGCCTGCGTCTCGTGTGCTGGTCCAGGCCAGACGCGCGATCACGTCCGTGGCGCGTGACTGCGGGGCTGGGGTCCGATTCAGGCGCTCCTGAAGATCTCGCAGCGACAGGTCCCCCGCCTCCAGAATCTTCTCGGCCAACGAAGTACTGATCCAGCAACCGGCGAGCTGAGGCTCGCTCCCTGTCGAGCCCTGCGGTGATCCGAAGGACCCCATGGGTGCCCCACTGACCCCTCGGCGGGCCTCGTACGCGCTCAGAATTGGTCCGGTGACCGTCAGGTATGCCACGGCCCCCATTTGCCTCGCCGTGCGCACCTTGTCTTCTTGTGATGCCACACCGGGGTAGTGCGCAGGCTTCCCGCGCAAGAACAACACAATCCGGTTCCGCACGTCGAGGCCGGCATATTCGTCGAACCCACGACCAGAATCCGAGATACCGTAGCCCACGAAGACGATCGGTGCCGCGATCTTGACTGAAGGAGAGTCGAGCACCGGGAGATAGTCGGTTCCTAACTGGGCAGGAATGAGACCGTTTCCGACGGTCAATTCCAGACCTGTCTCAGACGTGATCTGGCCGACATTGACCTCCATTGTCATGGTCCAGGGATGGGCGGGCGAGCCGCCTGGCAGTGATTCGGTCCCGGCGGAGTGGAGCCCCAGCATCTGGAATCGGTCGGCGACCAACCGTCCCGATTCCAAATCATCCGACGTGCCGGTCAAGCGACCATTCATCTCAGGTGCGCTCAAACGAACAACATCCTCATAAGCTCGTGAGCCGGAGACACTCTGCAGCGCCGCGGTGAACGCGGATGAGACTCCTGCCGATGGCTCGGCGGACAAGGCAGGGCAAGCAAGGGTGACGCCGGAGCCGAGAATGACGAACAACCTGGCGGCGGCGAACATGGCGGGGCGACTATACCACACCTCACGACCCTCTTAACTGTCCCCTACCTGGCGGTCCAGAAAGGCGAGACCACGGCCTGCGAGTCCGGAACAGGCGATCGAATCGGACCATTTTCAGGTATACTGGCGCCTGCCTGGCGAACTTAAAGGAGCGCAAATGGCAAGTAATGGCGGCGGTCCCTACGATGATCTATACGAAACGTATGTGCAGAAGCGCGGGATGAGCAAGGGGTACGATTTTCAGCGCGCGCCCTCGGGCAGCGTTCCTCCGCCGACCGTGACCTTTAGGAAGAAGTTGCGCTGGTGGGCCTGGGACCGCTGGAGACGGATGAAAACAATCCGGCAGGAGCGCGACCGCCGGGTCGATGAAATCGTGAAGCTGAAAGGGTTGTGACGGTGCGGTCTGCCTCATGCGTTCCTGAACTTTGCCTGTTCGTAAAGGTGATGAGTTTCTTGTCCCAACAGGTGTTCGCCCGCCGGGCACGGCGTATCCGGTCCCACCTCAGAGTTTGTTGAGGGCCTCCAAGAAGCGCTGCGCCTCAGGGCGGGACTTGCGAACCCAGTTGTAAGCGTCCCGCGGTTGGGGTGCGCTCACGATGGCCGGCAGTTCACGGTGCGCCGGGTCGACCCGCCCGCGGCTCAAGTGAGCATTGGCCCGGTCACTTCTGGCATGCGTGTAGTGGGGACCGAGGCTCCCGCACGCGCCAAGTGATCGAGCGCCCCCTCCCTAGCACGAGGGGCCTCAACCGTGTCAATCCGATCAGGGCCCATCGTCGACAACGGGCAGTGTTCAGGACGATCGGCTGCCACAGACGGATTGACAAGCGATCTGCCGCGCACTAGCATCCAGGCGCCTCGAGCATTCGTCCTAATCATGGCGCGTGGATTGAGCAAGATCCCAACGAAATACTGGTGGGGCCGGCTGACGAAATTGTCAAGCAGGCTGGGCCTCTTCACCGGCCTCCTGTGGCTGATCGCGTGCGCGACGAACCCCTACACGTCACGCACCCAACTCCTGCTCGTCTCCCAGGCGGAGGAGATGCGACTGGGCGGCGAAGCCTACGAGCAGATTCTGAAGGATCCCAAGATCAGGATCTCGCAGGACTCGCGGGAAGTCGAGCCGGTGAGGCGCGTAGCCCAGCGAATCATCGCGACAGCGAAAGCGTCGAAGTACGCCGATCTGGCCAACCAGTTCGACTGGCAGGTCACCGTGATCAAAGACGATCAGGTGTTGAACGCCTTTGCGTTGCCAGGTGGCAAGATCGCCGTGTACACGGGTATCTTCCCGGTCGCGAAAAATGAGGCCGGTCTGGCGGCGATCATGGGGCATGAGGTGACGCATGCGCTCGCCCGGCACGGAGCCGAGCGCATGAGCCAGAGCCTGGTCACGCAACTCGGCATACAGGCGGCCAGCATTACCCTGGGGGCCAAGGGCGCCAGCCCGGAGGTCCAACAGGCCGTTATGTCCGCCTTGGGATTGGGTGCTAACGTCGGCGTGCTGTTGCCCTTCAGCCGCGCGCATGAGTCCGAGGCCGACTATATCGGCCTGCTGTTCATGGCCCAGGCCGGCTATGATCCCCGTGAGGCCGTGAGAGTCTGGGAGCGCATGGAACAACTGTCCAAGGAACAGCCTGCAGAATTTCTTTCTACCCATCCGAGCCATGAAACCCGCATCAAACAGTTGCAAGCCTGGATGCCCGACGCGCTCGCTCTCTATGCACCTGGGCCTGATTCTCGTCCGGCAGAATTGCCCGCCGTCTCCACTCGATAAAGCCGACTCGGCCTCGATTCGGCCGCTCCTCCCCCAGGCGACAACGACCTTTCAATGCTCTGTCTAGGTTGATGACATAGATTGATGCGTGGGCACACGACCAGACCCAACCAGCCAGCAGTTCTCACAGGCGCATAAGTACGTATGTGAGGAGAACGATGTGGCAGCCGCGCATCTCCTCGGAGATGGGCGAGTGTCGCATAAAGATCGAATGGCATCGGATTTGAATTTCCCCCTTGGGTGCAGAACTGTCGCGGCCGCTCCTGACAACCAGATCCCCTTCGTTGGGAGGGGTTATCAAGAGCATAAGGGCCGGAACGGGAGGCCGATCGTGCCTGGAACAAGGGCGGGTGGAGGGGTTCAGCCCTCCGAAACCACGAGAGAGGGCCTGCGAACGGAGGCTTTGACGGTTCCAGGACCCTGGGCTACGTTTTCATCAGTTGGGGTCTGGGTGTGAGAGGTCATCGGTGTTGTGAGGAAAACGCCGCAAAATTGTCGTCGCAGAGAAACAATTTTTGATTGAAAAGAGGGTAGCCCCATGGCCAATCTTTATTTTGGAACCGACGGCAATGACAACTATGATTTTCCGTCCAATTCGAACCCGGACGACGAGATCCATGCGCTCGGGGGCAACGACACCATCGCGGCGGGCCCGGGCAACGACGTCGTTTACGGCGGTGAGGGCAACGACTCGCTCTCCGGCCAAGGTGGGCTTGATCAGCTGTATGGCGAGAACGGCAACGACACGCTCTGGGGCGGCACCGGCGAGGACACCCTGTATGGCGGAGCGGGGGACGACGTTCTTCTGGGTGAAGATGGCAACGATCGGTTGTTCGGCGAGGCGGGCAACGACACACTGTATGGCTTGGGGGGCATTGATGCGCTCTTCGGCGGTGACGGCAATGACACGCTGGTTATTGATGCTCAGGACTGGCCGGTCAGCCTCAATGGCGGTGCCGGGGTGGACAAAGCGATCGTGTACGGCACGGGCGGTGTCACGCTCGATCTCGGGCAGGCCCAGGTCGAACAGGCGTTCGGCAACGACGGCAACGACACGTTCTATACCACCGGGTCGGATGCGGTGCTGGTGGAAGGTCGCAACGGCAATGACACCCTCACGGGTGGGTCCGGCAACGACACGCTGTTGGGAGGGGCGGGCAATGACATCCTGACCGGCGGCACGGGCAACGATTCCTTGCAGGGCGATGCGGGCGATGATGTGCTGACCGGCGGCGCTGGGGCCGACACGCTCAACGGGGGTGACGGGAACGATACCCTGTACATGGACGCATTGGACCAGGTGACCGGCGGCACGGGCACGGACACGGTGTACGTGCAGGGCAGCCAGGGCGTCGCGCTGGATATGGGGTTGGCCAGCATCGAGCGCGCGTACGGGGGAGACGGTAACGACAACTTCTTTACGAGCGGCACGGACGCAATCGAGGCATCCGGGGGCGCAGGGAACGACACGCTGACCGGCGGCACGGGCAACGATTCCTTGCAGGGCGATGCGGGCGATGATGTGCTGACCGGCGGCGCTGGGGCCGACACGCTCAACGGGGGTGACGGGAACGATACCCTGTACATGGACGCATTGGACCAGGTGACCGGCGGCACGGGCACGGACACGGTGTACGTGCAGGGGGCCGGCGGTGTGATGCTGGACCTGGGCCAGGCCGATGTCGAGAATGCGTTCGGTGGCGCAGGCAGCGACACGTTCACCACGAACGGGACGACCGGGATCTCCGTGGACGGCGGCGCCGGAGACGACGTCCTGATCGGCGGTTCGGGAAATGACGTCCTGCACGGCGCCGACGGGGATGACGACTTGAGCGGCGGCGATGGTGCGGACGCGCTCTATGGCGGCGCTGGCGACGACACGATCCAATTCGACGGCAATGACACGGTCGTGGATGGTGGTGCAGGACTTGACACAGTCCGGGTGCAGGGCTCGTCCGGGGTGTCGTTCGATCTGGGCGCCGCCAATGTTGAAACCGCGTTCGGCGGCAGCGGCGCGGACACTCTTTTCACCACAGGCACATCCCCGATCTTGGCCGACGGAGGTGCGGGGAACGACACCCTTACCGGTGGCGACGGCAATGACACGCTGCGGGGCAATCTGGGCGACGATGTTCTCACCGGCGGTGCCGGCGCCGATGTGATGAGCGGCGGCGACGGCAACGACACGCTGCACATGGACGGGTTCGATCAGGTGGACGGCGGCACGGGCACGGACACGGTGTACGTGCAGGATGCGGGCGGCGTGGCGCTGGATCTGGGTCAAGCAAACGTGGAAGCGGCATACGGCAACGCGGGCGCGGATGTCTTCAGCACGAGCGGCTCCACAGGCGTGATGATGGACGGTGGCGCCGGAAATGACACGCTCACCGGCGGCGCGGGCGCCGATGTGCTGAACGGCGGTGCCGGCGACGATATCCTTTACATGGATGCCCTGGACCAGGTGGATGGTGGCGCGGGTGTGGATCGGGTCTATGTGCAAGGTACAGGCGGCGTCACGCTGGACCTGAACCTGGCGAATCTCGAAGAGGCCTTCGGCGGCGACGGTGCTGACGTCTTCTCGACGAGCGGAAGCCAGGGCATGGTTGCCGACGGCGGCGCGGGTAACGATGTCCTGACAGGGAACGCGGGCGCGGACATGCTGTCGGGCGGGCTGGGTAATGATACGCTCGCCGGCAGCGCGGGCAACGATGCCCTGGCGGGTGGCGCCGGCGATGACACGTTCAACTATCAGCTCGGCGATGGGCTGGACCAGCTCTCCGATACATCCGGGTTCGATACGGTCACGTTCGGAAGCGGGATCACCCGGGATCAAGTGTCAGCCACCCTGGTGGATCAGAACGGCATCACCTATGCGCAGGTCCGCGTCGAGTCCGGGACCGGCTCACCGCAGGGCGTGGACTACGCGATGGATCCCGGCAACGTCTCGCCGATCGAGCAGTTTGTCTTCGCCGATGGAACGGTCGTTACTCTAGCAGACCTGCTGAACACTCATCACTCGCACGAGGAGAAGATCAAGGTCACCGAAGGTACTCGGCGACATGACTTTATCAAAACTGGGCGAGAGCAGGACCTGATTTACGCCAAAAATGGGAATGATCTGGTGTTCTCCGGTTCGGGGAACGACACGATTTACGGCGGTAAAGGGCACGATCTGCTTTTCGGAGAAGATGGCGATGACACACTCTATGGAGAGAAGGGCAATGATGTCCTGAACGGTGGCGCCGGAGATGATTTTCTTGACGGGGGAAAAGGTTGCGATATTCTTCTGGGGAGAACTGGAAATGATACGCTACGAGGCGGCAAGGGGAGGGACCGCCTCGTTGGCGGGGACGGCGATGATGTTCTGGATTCCGGAAAAGGCCATGATGTCATCCTCTTTGGTCGAGGCGATGGGTACGATCGGCTGGTGGGGCGCGAGCATAATCACGGGGACACCATTCAGTTCGGTTATGGGATCTCGATCCACCAGCTCTGGTTCACCCGTAGCGGCAATGATCTGACGGTCAGCGTCCTTGGCCAGGCGGGGCCCTCCGACAGCTTGACGATCGAAGATTGGTACCTGAGCAAGAAGAACCGGGTTGCCGAATTCCGGACCTGGAACGGCTATGAACTGGAGGCGAAACAGGTCGAGCAGTTGCGCAACGCCATGGCTGCTTTCGAGCCTCCCCAACTCGGGTCGGATATGAGCCTGCCGGCTGACGTGCAGTCGCAGCTCAACCCGATCCTTGCGGCTGCATGGGAGAAGTCCTAAGTACGCAGGACCGTGAACGCTCTGATGAACGCAGACGCCCCGCGGACCAAATGGCCGACGGGGCGTCTGCGTTACCCCCTCCCTCTACCATCGACACCGGCCTCGTTTGCTTGTTGATCCTCGCCCGCTTCTACGGATTACCCGCGGACGGGGCGCAGATCCGACACCAATTCGGCGGCACCGGCCACGTGCTCGACGATCGGGATCTGCAGCGCGCAGCCAAGCACCTAGGCTTCAAAGTCGGATTGGTCCAGAGCGAATGGTCCAAGCTGGCCGGGACGCCTCTCCCCGCGATCGCCGCGATGCGGGACGGGCGGTACCTGGTGCTGGCCAAAGAGGACGCCGACAAGGTCCTGGTTCAGGACCCGCTGGCGCAGGCGCCCCAGGTTCTTCAGCGTGCAGACTTCGAAGCCCGATGGTCCGGGCACCTTCTTCTCCTCACGAAACGTGCGTCCCTGAGGCCTGAAGACCGGAAATTCGACTTCACCTGGTTCATCCCCGAGATCGTCAAGTACCGCCGGATTCTCGGCGAGGTCCTGCTGGCCTCCTTCTTCCTCCAGGTCTTTGCGTTGCTCACCCCGCTGTTTACCCAGGTGGTCATCGACAAGGTGCTCGTCCACAAGGGCTTGACTACTTTGCATGTCCTCGCGTTCGGCATGCTTGCCATGGCTGTCTTCGAGGTCATGCTGGCCGGGCTGCGGACGTACCTGTTCTCCCACACGTCGAACCGTATCGATGTCGGACTGGGCGCGCAACTGTTCCGGCATGCGCTGGCCCTCCCACTGGCCTATTTTGAGGCCAGGCGGGTGGGGGATACGGTCGCACGCGTCCGCGAGCTGGAGACCATCCGGCAGTTTCTCACCGGCTCGACGGTGACCGTGATCCTCGATCTGTTCTTCACGCTCGTCTTTCTCTCGGTCATGCTCCTGTACAGCCGGCTGCTGACCGTGGTCGTTGTCGCGGCCATTCCATTCTATGCGTTCATTTCGGTCGTCATCACGCCGATGATCCGGGCTCGGCTGAACGAGAAATTCAACCGGAGCGCTGAGAATCAGGCTTTCCTCGTCGAGTCCGTGACGGGGATCGAGACGGTGAAAGCGCTGGCGGTGGAACCATCCTTCCAGCGGCGGTGGGAAGAACACCTGGCGGGTTACGTGCGGGCCAGCTTCCGGGCTAACAATCTGATCACCATCACGGGGCAGGCCGCCCACTTTATTCAGAAGGTCACGACGATCGCCGTCCTCTGGGTCGGCGCCCACCTCGTCATGAACGGGGAGCTGAGTGTCGGTCAGTTGATTGCCTTCAGCATGTTGTCGAATCTGGCCAGCGCGCCGGTCCTGAGGCTGGTCCAGCTCTGGCAGGACTTCCAGCAGGCGGGCATCTCCGTTCAGAGGCTGGGCGATGTCCTCAACACACCTGCCGAGCCGACGTACAATCCGAACCGGACCACGCTGCCGCAGATAGCCGGCACCGTCACGTTTGAGGATGTGACGTTCCGGTATCGGACTGAAGGAGCCGAGGTGCTGCGCAAGATGTGCTTCAGCGTGCCGGCCGGCAGGATCATCGGCATCGTCGGCCGGTCCGGATCTGGCAAGAGTACGATCGCGAAGCTGATCCAGCGGCTCCACGTGCCCGAGCGTGGGCGGGTGCTGGTGGACGGCGTAGACTTGGCGCAGGTCGAGCCGGCGTGGCTTCGTCGGCAGATCGGGGTCGTGTTGCAGGAGAACTTCCTCTTCAACCGTTCAGTCCGCGACAACATCGCCCTGGCCGATCCAGGCATTCCCATGGAGCAGGTGGTGCGGGCCGCTCAGCTGGCCGGCGCTCATGAGTTCATCCTGGAGCTTCAGCAGGGCTACGACACCCTGGTGGGCGAGCACGGGTGTTCGCTGTCGGGCGGCCAGCGGCAGCGAATCGCCATCGCGCGCGCCCTGGTCACGAATCCGCGCATCCTGATATTTGATGAGGCCACGAGCGCGCTGGACTATGAATCCGAGGCGATCATCCAGAAGAATCTCGCGCAGATTTGCAAGGGCCGCACCGTGTTTCTCATTGCGCACCGCTTGAGCACCGTCCGGCCGGCGCATCGCATCCTGGTCATCGAACGGGGCGAGATCGTCGAGCAGGGCACTCATGAGGAACTGGTGAAGTTGAACGGCTATTATGCCCGCCTGCATAAGCTCCAGGAGGGACGGTTTGCGGTGGTGTAATGATCGCAACAGGGGCGGCGAGGAGAGAGCCGGTTCCGCCGGCTCGAAAGAGGGCTGCATGCCTGAGAATGGGATATGTTGAGCGGGATGATGCGACATCTTGAGGTGTGGCGTGCGGCCTGGGCGGAGCAAGTCCGGCAGCCGTCCGTGGGCGTGCAGAGCCATGAGACGGAGTTTCTGCCTGCCGCCCTGGAAGTGCAGGACACCCCGCCGTCACCGCTTGGACGTGCGGTGTCGGTCACGATCATGGCGGTCTTCCTCTGTGCGGCGCTCTGGGCGACGTTCGGCAAGATCGACATCGTGGCGGTGGCGCAAGGGAAGATTATCCCGAGCGGTCATTCCAAGGTGATCCAGCCTTTGGAATCCGGTGTGATCAAAGCCATTCGAGTCCGGGACGGACAGGCGGTCGCGAAAGGCGACGTGCTACTGGAACTCGATCCGACGCAGACCGGCGCGGAGGAGGAGCGACTGGCGAACGAATTTCGCGCTGCGAAAGCGGAAGCGGCCCGGCTGCGCGCCCTGATCGCCGGCCAGGACGTGCTCGAGATGCCGCCAGGCTCAGCCTCGCCGTTTGTCGCGTTGCAGCAGCAGTTGCTGCGTGACCAGTTAGCGGAACAACGGGCCAAAGTGGCCGCGGCTCTGCACCAGGTGGATCAGCGAAAGGCCGCGATCGAAGCGACGCGGGCCGACATCACGCGGCTGGAAGCGACGGTTCCGATGCAGACACAGCGCGCCCAAGCCTACAAGAAGCTGCTTGACGACAAGTATGTGGCCGAGATGCAGTATCTCGAAGCCGAGCAGCAGCGCATCGAAAAAGTCCAGGAGTTGGAGGCGCAACGGCAGAAGTTGATCCAAGACACCGCGGCGCTGGCGGAAGCCCAGAAGCAATACCAGCGTGTCATCGCCGAATTCCAGCAGACCAGGCAAACCGAGCTGGCCGCGACGGAGACACGGGCCGCCTCGCTCGCTCAGGAGCTCGTCAAGGCGGGCCAGCGGACCGGCTTGCAGACGCTGATCGCGCCGATCGACGGGGTCGTGCAGCAATTGGCGGTTCATACGGTGGGAGGCGTGGTGACGCCTGCGCAGCAGTTGATGGTAGTCGTGCCGCAAGGTCACCAACTGGAAGTCGAGGCCCTGGTCGAAAACAAGGACATCGGGTTTGTGAAGGAAGGTCAGCCCGCCGAAATCAAGATCGAAGCGTTCCCCTTCACGATCTACGGCGTCATCAACGGAACCGTCGTCAGCGTCTCCGATGACGCGGTGCCGCTGGAGAAAGGCGGGCTGGTGTACGCGGCTCGTGTCAGCATGGAGCGGGTCGTCATGCCGGTGGAAGACAAGGAAGTGCGTCTATCCCCCGGCATGGCGGTCACGGTCGAGATCAAGACCGGCACTCGTCGTCTCGTCGAGTTTTTCCTGAGCCCTCTGCTCAAGTCCCTCAAGGAAACCGCTCGGGAACGCTGATCACCGGCTGGCTTCCTATTCTGCCTCGGCGCGCAATTGCATTCCGCTCGTCCGCCCGTATACCATTCACATCAACGGCTGCGCGGAGTGGTGCGTCTCCGGCCAAGGTGTTGCCGGAGGGAATGTCGGATCGAGCGCCGGGTCTGTACGGTGGTTGAGAAATGGGAGCACAGGAGCAGTGGTCAAGAGGATGCAGGGCGGGAGGAGCAGGTTAATCCACGGTGATCAGGACCACCGGGCACGGCGGCTCTGGTCAGGGGTGTCCCGACTCTTTCTGCTCGTGATTATCCTGAGCGCGGGCCAGCTCGCAAGGGGTTCGTGGGCTGTCGATCAGACCGCACGGCATGCCCTGCCAGCGGATTCGAACGCTCTCGAATCGCTCAGAGGCAACTTCAGCCAGTGGAATTTCGACGGCGAACGGGCGGGGATGCCGCCCAAAGGATTCTCAGCCACGACACTGGGGAATGCGCCGCCCGGCGCGTGGCGGATCGAGGCGGATTCCCACGCTGTGAGCCAGCCGCACCTGTTGAGGCAGGTGGCGCCGTGCCCAGAAGTCGATTGTTTCCAGGTATTGCTCGCAGACGGCACCAAGCTGGAATATCCGGATTTTTCGGTCCGGCTTCGGGCGTCCTCGGAGTCTTCAGGCAGCGCCGGGGTGATCATTAATGCGAAGGGCAGCCGCGATTTCTACGCCGTGCTGGTAGATCTCAAGAGCAGGAGGTTGGAAGTCCTGCGCGTGGTAGAGGGCAAAGCTTCGGTGCTGGGACGAGGGCAGATCAAGCCGAGACAGGACGGATGGCATCACTTGCGGGTCCAGCGCAACACGATCCTGAGCAAAGAGTTCATCGAAACGGCTTTTGATAACAAGCTGGTCGTCTCGGTCGAGGACAAGGCACTCGGAGCCGGCCAAATCGGACTCGTGACTCGCGGGGAGGGTGTCTTCGAATTCGACAACGCGGGGGCGATGCCGCTCTATTCTCAAAAACCGCATTCTCCGCCGGCCGCCTATTGAAGGTGGATGGACCTCCCAATTCATCGGGATTGAAACCGAAGTCCCCACAAGATATTGGTCTCCTCACGGCAGTTGAGACTGGCCTTGCACCCTGTGTAGCTCTATGAGCGTTCCGCTTGCGCCAAGTTTTTCCTCAGCCTCGTGGAGCGCCATGATGAAAATCTAAGAAAATCAAGGCCTTGGATTGCGCACGTCGCGGGCGGGACATCCCTGATGCTGTTTGACGTTCATTCAATGATTAGGGTAGAATACTGCACTGTTCGAGCCGAGGTGACGTACAGCTCTCGCGCTTCTGGACCAGCCGCCTTGTGCCCTGCACGAGAGAACTTCTCCGCACACCAGGCTCCTACGGTTCGGCTGGCCCCTTCAAAGACCATCTATGGGGAGTGCGGTTTGCGCAACGGTTGAAACCTTGGGTGCTGCCGCAAGAAGCGACCAGGGCGGTGGGGATGTGGTTACTTGACAAAGGAGGATGGAATGGGTTGGCGTGTAGGAAAGCAATCCCATCGGGCGAAGAGTACGAAGTCCAAACCGAAAATCAGTGGATGGCAGGAACTGGGGTTGACGGCACCCTCGAAAGACCGGCGTGAGGTCTCGATGGAAGAGATCAGGCGCCAGGGCAGACTGCTAGCTGGGATTGGCATCGGTCAGGCGTACAGGGCTTCTCAGGAGACGTCGGTTCGTCCGGCATCCAAGGTCGCTTCGGCATCGAAGCCGGGTAGAGCTGCCCGACGGCGGGCCACGCGCTGAACCAACAAGCAACCTGAGCGAGTTCGAGACGGCGGGGGCATCGGGGTCTGGTGTAGGGACGCCCGATGCCCCCGCTGTGTTTGCTGGGGAGTTCCAGCCTGGCTAGAGCATGCTATCATGGGCGTCATGCCGCAACCCAATCGGTTCACACTGGAAGCTCCGTTTACGCCGAAAGGGGATCAGGCCAGAGCGATCGAACAGCTCGCCGCCGGCGTCCACGCGGGGAGGAAACATCAGGTCCTCCTCGGCGTCACCGGCTCGGGCAAGACCTTCACGATGGCCAATTTGATCGAACGGGTCCAGAAGCCGACGCTCGTCCTCGTGCATAATAAGACGCTGGCCGGACAGCTCTACCAGGAATTCAGAAGTTTCTTCCCGCACAACGCGGTGGAGTACTTCATTAGCTATTACGATTATTACCAGCCCGAAGCCTACCTCCCTCAAACCGATACCTACATTGCGAAGGATGCCTCGATCAATGACGCGATCGACCAGATGCGGCACTCGGCCACTCGCGCCTTGTTTGAACGGAACGACATCGTCATCGTCGCCTCTGTCTCCTGCATCTACGGCCTCGGTTCGCCCGAGGTCTACCACAACATGCTTCTTTACCTGGAAGAGGGCATGGAGATCCGGCGTGAGCAGATCCTCGCCAAGCTGGTGGAGATCCAGTACGCGCGCAACGACACCGATTTCCACCGGGGAACGTTCCGGGCGCGCGGGGACGTGATCGAAATCTTTCCCGCCTCGTCCGAGGCCGTGTCCGTCCGCATCGAATTGTTCGGCGACGTGGTGGACGCGATCCATGAGATCGATCCGTTGACGGGAAAGTCGTTGGGCCGGCTGCCGAAGGTGCCGATCTATCCCAACACGCATTATTTGATTGCCCCGGACCGGTACGAACGCGCGTTGCACGGTATCGAGGAAGAGCTGGAGGAGCGAATCGAGTATTTCCGGCAGCGAGGTCAGTTGCTGGAGGCGCAACGCATCGAGCAACGGACGCGGTTCGACCTCGAGATGATCCGCGCCATGGGCTATTGCCACGGGATCGAGAATTATTCGCGGCATCTCAGCGGCCGCGCGCCAGGGGAGCCGCCGCCGACGCTGCTGGATTATTTTCCCGAGGACTTCCTGCTCATCGTGGACGAATCGCACGCGACCGTCCCGCAGGTGCAGGGCATGCACGAGGGCGATCGGTCACGCAAGCAGAACCTAGTCGAGCACGGCTTCCGGCTGCCCTCCGCGTTCGACAACCGGCCGCTGACGTTCGCGGAGTTCGAGCAGTGCGTCAACCAGGCGGTGTATGTCTCCGCGACCCCCGGCCCCTACGAGCTCGAGCGCGCGGGCGGCTATGTCGTCGAGCAGATCATTCGGCCGACGGGGCTCATGGATCCGGTCATCGAGGTGCGCCCCGCACGCGGGCAGGTGGACGACCTGTTGGCCGAAGCCCGCACCGAGGCGTCCCGAGGGAACCGGGTGCTGGTCACGACGCTGACCAAGCGGATGGCCGAAGACTTGACCGAGTATTTCCACGATCTGGGCGTGAAGGTCCGGTATCTCCATTCGGACATCAAGACGCTGGAGCGCGCCGAGATCGTGCGGGACCTGCGGCGCGGCGTCTTCGATGTGCTGGTCGGCATCAATCTGTTGCGGGAGGGCCTCGATCTGCCCGAAGTGAGCCTCGTGGCCATTCTCGACGCGGACAAAGAGGGCTACCTGCGCTCGCACCGCTCCCTGATCCAAACGGCAGGACGCGCGGCGCGCAACAGCGCGGGGCGGTGCATTTTCTACGGCGACGCGGTGACGGAGTCCATGCGGCTCGCGATCGAGGAGACTGCCCGCCGCCGGCGGAGGCAGGCTGAGTACAACGCCGCTCATGGGATCATCCCGCAGACTGTGAAGAAGGCCATTCCTGACCTCGATTACCAGATGGCCGAGCTGGACTACGTGCAGTTCGCTGTGGCCGCCGAGGAGCCGGCGTCCTATGAGCAGCCGGGCGAGCGCGACCGGCTCATCCAGCAGCTGGAAGCGGAGATGAAAACCGCGGCCAGACAACTCCAGTTCGAACGGGCGGCGCAGCTCCGGGACCGGATCCGCACGTTGCGGCTTGAGGAGCTGGAACTGACGCGGTCGCCAATCGGTCAGACTTGCTTGTAGAGAAAGATACCGAAGAAGATGCCGAAGAAGGTGAAGAGGTTCATCCTAAGCGAAAACCCGAAGGTGACCTTGATCAGGACCAGGTCGACCGTGAGGGGCGGTGTGATGCCCGGCGTGAGTGCGGTCGAGAAGATATTCTGAAGCGTGCCGCTGGGCCACATCACCCGGAGGATCTCCCCCAGGATTCCCCCCAAGAGTCCCCCGACCAGGATGAACACCAGCAGGAGCCAGGGCGACTTGCGCATGCGCAGCGGTGCCTCGTCGGTGCGTAGCATCCCGGAACGTCGCGGCGTACGATAGCCAAAGCCCCTGCTGGATGTCAAGGAAATCGGCGCTGGATTGCGGGTACGCGGGATGGCGCCGCCGTGCACGGACCTGTCGCGGACAAAAGGAGCGGGAATTGAGCGCCTGGAGTTCCCTGTAATCCCAGAATGATAATGTCCGCTTTGACCAAAGTAGACATGTCCTCTGCACTGGTAGACTGCCTGCCCTCACCAGGAGGGCAGGATGGTCGGAGAGGACAGGGTGACGATGAG
>Ga0209172_10004831_pt1 | contig 17306 bp, 18 predicted proteins | sample LarsenN4metaG_FD_184113 | JGI IMG/M metagenome (GOLD analysis project Ga0209172, IMG submission 184113) | Hot spring sediment bacterial and archeal communities from British Columbia, Canada, to study Microbial Dark Matter (Phase II) - Larsen... ... | reverse complement strand
TCCTCAACTGTATGAGGGTTTTTCTAAGCTTCAAGCCATCGTTTATAGGCTCACTTCTCCAATTTTAACCTTCCTGGCTCACCCTGAATTCTATTTTTCCTCTGCCTAAAGTGACACAACAGGGATAGATTTCTAATGCTTGTGCTAGTTCTCCTTCTGCATCTAGGACAAAATCTAATAATGCTTGTTTTAAAAAGTGCGATCGCTCTAATATGGTATCCACAAGTATATCTCTCGGCACAACAGTTATAGCTTAAGGCTGATGAGGCGATCACAACATCTAACAACAGCTAGATTTTTTAACATCTACATTAATCAAACATATCAGCTATTGTCGCGATCACTCCTGTTGTCACGTTCCCGGTTGCCATTATCTCTATTATCACGCTCTCTGCTATTCTCATTTCTGTTGCCACGTTCCCGGTTGTCATTATCTCTATTATCGCGCTCTCTGCTATTCTCATTTCTATTGTCACTATCTCCATCGTTCTCATGTCTATTGCTACGCTCAGAGTTGTCATTATAACCATCATTTGTTTGTGCTAACAAATACTCTGAATTAACCAAGTTGGTCTTTTCATTAGCGTAGTTACTGATATCTGTATATGCAGCTTTATTTATTTGCTGCCAAGCTGACAAAACTGTAATTGAAGCTATGGCAAAAGCCACAGAAATATTCTTGCTAATCATATTTATTCTCCTGATTTATTTATTGTGTTTTGATTATTAAATTTACTCGTAGTAAATAAGGTTTTTATATTCTTATGTATCTATATTAGATTGTTATATAAATAGTTAATCTTTCTGCTGATATAAAGAGAAATGGATGCTCTATCTCAAGAGAAAGATGTCAGCCAGAATCATGAATGATGAACCATAAACGCATAAAATATAGAACTTTAAGCTGAGATTTAACATATTAGGGTGTTAATCTTGAATTAAGCTGAACTACTAAAAGATAAATTTTGACAGATGATTGCAAACCCCAGTTACACCTACATTTCACCAGAAGACTATCTCCAAGGCGAAGCAACCAGTCCCATTAAACACGAATACCGCCAGGGCGAAGTTTACGCAATGGCTGGGGCGAGTAATACTCATGTGATTATTGCTGGTAACTTATTTGCTAGACTCAGAAATCATTTACGTGGGAGAGGATGTCAAGCTTACATCTCAGACACTAAAGCCCACATTGAATCACGGAACATCTATTATTATCCCGATGTGATTGTGAGTTGTGACCAACGGGATAGAGCATTTGAGAATTTTATCCGTTATCCTTGCCTAATTATCGAAGTGCTGTCACCTTCCACAGAAGCTTTTGATAGAGGCGATAAATTCGCTGACTATCGCCACATAGAATCACTGCAAGAATATGTTTTAGTCAGTCAAAATCGGATAAGTATTGATTGTTTTCGCCGTAACCAAGATGGACAATGGGTACTTTATCCCTACGTCAAAGAACAGGAGATACATCTAGCTAGTATAGATTTTCGGTGTGCGATCGCAGACGTATATGAAGATGTAACTTTTGAATTACCCCAACCTCCAGCCGCACAAACACCGCCCATAATGCCATAAGGTTTTTAAATTAACCATACTCAATACCCAAGCCCATTCCCAATGGTCATAGCTTATTATGGACTGAGGAAACCACAAGGCGTAAGTATATGACAACTGTTGTTCAATCACCCTACAGCAGCGAACAGATAGCCGCTTGGTTGCGGGGACTGCTAACCATAGCTTGGGCTGACGGTAACTTTGACGAACAAGAACAGCAATTAATTGCTAATATCACCAAGGATGAATTAGCCCCTTGTCTAGAATGGGACTCACTGGAAGTCATCACACCAGAAGAACTAGCAGAAGTTTTGGGTAAGAATACACCAACTGCGGAGAATTTCTTGCGTACATCTGTTATGGTAGCGATCGCAGATGGTACATATTCTCCCAGTGAAGATCAAGTCCTACATCAATTTTGCCAAGCCCTAGGCGAACCAGAAGACATTCTAGCAGCCCTACGCCATACTCTAGAAGATAAAGAACAAGTAAACTCTATCGTCGCCACATCACTCACAGCCCCCACACCAGATGCACTTAGCCCCCTCCGCGAATGGCTAGATGGCTTAGATGTGCAAGACCCCAGAGTCGCAAGATTTTTGTGTAAGATGATTCCTTCCCAATGTCCTTTTGAGCGAGATGTCACCCTATTTGGACGCAAAATCGTACATATTCCACCATTATGTAAAATTAACCCCCTGTATGAGCAACTTGTAGGCTTACGCTTCCGCGCCCTCTCCTACTTAGCAGATGAATGTAAAGAAGATGTTTCAGAATATATTTAATTAGTAAAGATGCGTAGACGCTCGTAAGAGTATAATCACGTTTGTACAATCGCCATTAGTCAATAGTTTGGCATAATAGCAATTAGAAGGTCTAAGGCAAAAAAGACTAGTTATATAACATAGGATGTTGAAGGTGCGTTCATGGCAATGACGCACCATTATTATCAGTAGATAAAATTTCAGCAGATAAATAACTATTAACTATTGACCATTGACTATTGACTATTGACTATTGACTATTGACTATTGACTAATTATGCAATTTATCGACCAAGCAGAAATTGAAGTAGAAGCAGGAAAAGGCGGCGATGGTATTGTCGCTTTCCGAAGAGAAAAGTATGTACCAGCAGGTGGCCCTTCCGGTGGTAATGGTGGACGTGGCGGTTCAGTAATTTTCATGGCTGTAGAAAACCTCCAAACCTTGCTAGATTTCCGCTACAACCACATTTTTAAAGGTGAAAATGGCGGACGTGGTGGCCCTAATAACTGCACGGGTGCATCAGGTAAAGATTTAATTATCGAAGTTCCCTGTGGAACAGCAATTTATGATGCAGAAACTGGTGATTTAATTGGAGACTTAACCGAACGCAACCAAAAGTTAATGGTTGCTGTAGGTGGTAAAGGTGGTTTGGGAAATCAGCATTTCTTGAGTAACCGTAACCGCGCCCCAGAGTACGCACTTCCAGGACTACCAGGAGAAAGAAAACTGCTACGCCTAGAATTAAAACTCTTGGCGGAAGTCGGAATTATTGGTTTACCCAATGCAGGGAAATCTACCTTAATTTCATCTTTATCAGCTGCACGTCCCAAAATTGCTGACTATCCTTTTACAACCCTAATACCAAATTTAGGTGTAGTTAGAAAACCCTCTGGTGACGGCACAGTCTTTGCTGATATTCCTGGACTAATTGAAGGTGCAGCTGAAGGTGCAGGTTTAGGACATGATTTTCTACGCCACATCGAACGCACACGGGTACTACTGCATTTAATAGATGCAAATAGTGATGATGTTATCAGAGACTACAACACAATTCAGCAAGAATTAGTAGCTTACGGACGTGGTTTAGCTGAGAGAATGCAAATTATTGCATTAAATAAAATAGATGCAGTTGATAGAGAAACTGTCGATTTAGAAGCATTAGCGACGCAATTAAATCATCTGGCTCATGTTCCTGTTTTCTTGATTTCTGCGGTGACTAGGACTGGTTTAGAGCCAATGTTACAAGAAGTTTGGAATATTCTCGACCAAATTAACGCTATTGAAGAAACAGAGTTGTTGAGTTTGAATCAGCAGGTTTAAAGAAAAGTATGTGTTTTACGGCTATGTAAGGGTTGGAGAGTTTGCGCAAATCACCTCTAGCCGGCTGACTTTTCATGTTATCTGGAAAACCCCTCTCCAAACCTCTCCCCTACAACTTTAGAGACGTTGCATGCAACGTCTCTACATTTTCCCCCTTCCCTAGTAGGGAAGGGGGTTAGGGGTTAGGTTTTGCGTTAAATTGTCCACATAACGTGAAAAGTCAGCTAGCCGTAAAAAACAATTAGTTAATTAGCCCAAATTATCAAACTTGGTTTTATACTATTTCAGCTATGTATTAAAATTCTAGCCTCAGAGGATGTTTGAAAAGTCCTTGGTGATGTCTCAAATACTTTCAAATCCCCCTTACCAAGAGGAACTGTGATTCTAGTTCCCCCCTTTTTTAAGGGGGGTTAAGGGGGATCAACAAGTGTTTAGCGACACAGCCAAACACTTTTTGTTAAATATTCCAGTTACACTACCCGATGAAAGGGTTTGTCAGGAAATTACAGACAAAGTAAAATCATCTCGGAAAGCTCGTGAAAAATCTAAACAACTGCTAGAAATTGCTAAAACGGGAGTAGAGAAAGCAATAGAAACCGACGAAGCCACAGCAACAGCTTGGATGAATCAACAACTTGCAGCTTTGGGGGTGGAAATATCATGACCATTGCACAAGAACAACACTATTATTCTCCTGAAGAATACCTAAAAATGGAGGTGAATTCAGAGGAAAAACATGAATATATTGATGGGCAAATTGTTCTTGTGCCAAGTGAAACACCAAAGCATAATACAGTTGTGGGTAACTTTGGTGCTACCTTACTTTTCGCTTTCAAACGTCAGCCTTATCAAGTATTTATCCTCGGACAGCGTCTTTGGATTCCTCAAAAAAGAATGTATGTATATCCTGATGTCATGGCGATCGCAGGTAAACTAGAATTTGCAGAGGGAAGACGAGATACTTTGATTAATCCAGTGTTTATTGCTGAGGTGCTATCAAAATCCACCAGAAGTTATGACAGAGATGAAAAATTTGCGGCTTATCGGTCAATTCCGAGTTTTCAGGAGTATATTCTGATTGACCAGTATAAAATTCATGTTGAGCAGTATTGCAAAACTGATCATAATAAGTGGATTTTCTCTGAGTATGACGACCCAGATGTAATGTTGTCTTTGGCTTCTGTTCCTTGTCAGGTTTTGCTGGGGGATATTTACGATAAGGTGGATTTTGGTGTGGAGGAGTAGGCGGAATTTGTTTCACGCAGAGGCGCAAAGGTTAGACTTTGAGAAACCAGTGTTTCCGGTACATTAGAACGGCGACAGCCCACCATAATATAACGGTGACTAGGGCAAATAATAGTGAACCGTTGAATGTTCCAGCCCAAGATGCAAAGATGTTTTGATATATCCAGTTGTAGGTGCTGATAGCGGTTTCACCTGTACCGATTTTGGTTCGGACTAGGATTTTAATTAGTAAAACTGATGCGACGAAAAGAGCGATCGCATTTAGCCCCATAATTTCAAAAGGTTTACTCCAGCGTCGAATTAGTCTCACTTCAATTAGTTCATAACAAGCTGCAAGTAGCAATAACGCCCAACCGCTAGTAAAGACGACATAGGAACTTGTCCACAGTTTTTTATTAATCGGAAATACCCAACCCCACGCCCAACCAATAATTAAGCAACCAATCCCAAATAATGCTAACCCTACACTTGTGCGTGTTTGTACTGGTTGTTTGCGTATCCAGTCACCAGCAAAGTAACCAGCCAAAACACTCACAATAGCTGGTATGGTGCTGAATAGTCCTTCAGGATCTCCCATTAAGTTAAAGCCATCTCCCTTATATAGATGGGCTTTGGGGATAATTAAGCGATCAATATAAGCCCCTAAGTTGCCTTCTCTAGTCAACACACCTGCCCCATATTCTGGTACGGGAATATACATCATTCCTACCCAATAACCAATAAGTAATACAGCCGCTAGCATCCATTGACCTTTGGGCGGTAACTTGAGGACTACTAAGGAAGCTAGCAGGTAACTTAGGCTAATACGCTGTAATACCCCCATGATGCGAAGGCTGCTGAAATCAAAAGTCCAAACGCCTTGATTCCAAAAACCGTTGAGGAACAAGCCTAAAATAAACAAAATTGCTGCACGGCGAAATATGCGCCAGTAAACAGCCGAGGTGGCTTGATTATCTTGGGTGTATTTAGATAAGGAAAAACTCATGGCTACACCGACAATAAATAGAAAGAAGGGAAACACTAAATCGGTCGGTGTGCAACCATGCCAATCAGCATGAGTTAAGGGAGGATAGACATCATCAACGACTCCCGCCATATTGACGAGAATCATTCCCGCAATGGTAATACCACGAAAAACATCAAGTGAGGTCAGGCGCATGGATGGAATAAGGTGTGTAGGGGTGTGGGGGTGTAGAGGTTTAGGGGATCAAAATCTGACTTTTCACGCTATTTTGAAAAGTTAATGTGAAACCTAACCCCCTAACCCCCTTCCCTAGTGGGGAAGGGGGAAAATTTAAAGCCTCTCTCCTTGCAGGGGAGCCAGTGCGTTGCGGTGAATCCAGCCCTGTAGGCGGGTCTCCCGCCGTAGGGGACTGGTGAACCCAAAGGGGGGTTTCCCCCGTTGTAGCAACTGGCGTGAGAGGTTTGGAGAGGGGTTTTCCAGATCCCGTGAAAAGTCAGATTCAAAATCCTTACACTCTTCCTCAATCGAAGATTATTTTAGTTAGCTTGAGCTTGGGTTGATACTGTTAATACTTGCGGTGGTGTCGCATCTGGGGGATAGAGAAAGTCTACTTCTACTAAAGAGCGATCGCCTGTTTTCATGTTTAATACAGCTAATGGTTCTCCTGGCTGGCCTCTCCTCTGCACTAAGTGGATAAAGTTAGTTTTAGGACGGCCATTGTCGTCTCGATATCGTATCCTTACACTACCCCTAAAAAATACTTGACGGGCTGGGGTAGTAAAAAAGCGCAGTCCCTGTTGTGTTAACTTATCCTCTTTAATTGGGGTTTGAATTGATACATTCACAGTTTGGGAACTAGAAGTATTGTTATATAGCGGTAACTTCAAACTATACTGAATAGCATAATTTCCATGCGCCCGATAAGCAGTATCAGGATAACGCACCAAAAGCGGCGCACTCTGAATTTGCTCTGTTCCCAAAGTTCCACCATGCAGGGTACTCAGAGGATAAGAAAATGCTTGTCCTGGTTGGGGAATAGTTAAATACTTAGCTTGGGGACTATCAACTATAAAAGCACGCCATTGAGCCCCACGCGCCACCCCAGCCACTCGCCCATAGATCCGGGGTTTACCAGTTTCTTCTAACGGTGTGGGCGTTTTATCACGTGGACTAGATACATCACTATTATTTAATAAGTTTTGCCACTCTTCTAAAGTTGGCGCACGTTCACTACCATCAACATTGGTACGGGCAAACATCGCCAAACTAGCTGCGTAGACTGTACCATTACTCCGCAGTCGTGCCAAAGTTGAACGACCGTTGAGGGGTGGTGTGAGTCCTTTCACGGGGATGGGTTGATTAAGTAGCATGCGACTTTCCCTGGCTGGAATCACAATTTGGGCGGGGAAAATATCTTGTCGCCGTCCTCTTAAGATATCAGACATGACGCGATCGCCAGGCCCCGCGAACACATTACCCAACAAATTCGGACTAAAAGAGGGTAACTGTATAAACGGTGCATCTGGTTGACTTAAATAACTCGCCCCTTGCAACACATTGACTGTGACTGGTTGGGCTGTGGGGTTATGTAAAATTACCCCTAAATACAATGAGCGCAAATCCTCCGGCGGTTCAGCTTTAGCAACGTGGTGCGCAAATACATCAAACCTCCCACGAAAGGGAAAATTTAAATGAGCTGATGGTACTTTTTTCCCTTCTGCTGGAAAAGTCGAAAGTAAAATCCCTTCCTTTAAAACTAATTCGGGACTATTGCTATTGAAAGTTGGGACTGCATCCAACTGTCCTGGTAACGGACGCACTTGTTGTGGTTGTACAACTTCTTCTGGTGGTGGTGTAGCAGGAGTTGATTGAGCAACGAGTAAACTGAGTAATAAATGCAACATAGCCTAAAAAAATTCATCTCCCGTTATAACAAATTAGTCATTAGTCATTAATCATGAGTTATTGGAAATAAGATTTTCTCCCTTGTCTCCCCTACACCCCTATACCCCTACACCCCCACACCCTGACGCTAGCAACTTATAAAAGTGCCAAATTGTTAATAATTAATAAGAAATCTGTCAAAATCTCTATCAAATTTTCTGGATTTAAAACTGGGACATGAACAAATATACAATGTGCTGTTAATTTATTTTGTTCTAAGTAGTCTAGTACAGAATAATAAAGACCTTCGCAAACAAATTTACCGCAGTCGTCACTAATATCAGTTGCCTTTGCTCCTGACACTAATTCTTTGACATCAATTGTTGTCTGTAAAAAACTTTCTCCACACCTTGCACCAAGTTCTACACTTAATTTTTGCCGACTAGCAGCCATGCCACAACAGACCACATAATCGGGTTGGTATTCCTGTATTTTTGCCATTACCCGAACACTAGCTAGCTCGATATCAACAGGTAACAGTCGCAAAAAATTTAAATCATAGGGGAGTAAGTCGAGTTTAGTGACTTCAAGTAATAAATCATCCGAAGAATTTGACGGTTGATTTTCCAGCCAAGTGTCAAAAGAAGTTAATAGTATTCTTTTCTTCATGGAAAATATTATTTAGAATAGAAAAACCTTCCATAAATAATTTACAAGGAATAAGTCGATGCCAGTGATTGCGGTTATAGACTACGACATGGGCAACTTGCATTCTGTTTGCAAAGGATTAGAAAAAGCAGGAGCAACTCCAAAAGTTACTGATTCCCCCAAGAAATTAGCTAAGGCTGATGCGGTTGTATTACCTGGAGTGGGAGCATTTGATCCCGCCGTCCAACATATCCGCCAACGAGATTTAGAACAACCGATTAAAGATATAATCGCATCTGGCAAACCCTTCTTAGGCATCTGTTTAGGACTACAAATTTTGTTTGAATCCAGTGCCGAAGGAACTCAACCAGGACTAGGAATTGTGCGGGGAAAAGTGAAGCGGTTTGTCCATGAACCTGGAATTACAATTCCCCACATGGGTTGGAATCAGCTGCAATTAACTCAACCAAAAAGCATTTTGTGGGAGCATTTGCCTCCTCAACCTTGGGTATATTTTGTGCATTCCTACTATGTTGACCCTGTTGAGGCGCAAATCCGTGCTGCAACTGTTACCCACGGTACACAAACCATTACAGCTGCTATTGCCCATGAAAACCTGATGGCAGTGCAATTTCACCCGGAAAAATCTTCTAACATTGGCTTGCAAATCTTGTCTAATTTTGTTTCCCAAGTACGGGAAAAAATCGCCGCTTAATAATGAAATTTCAACTTAGAGCTTCGTCATTTGTTCTCAGTCATTATGATTTTGCTACATACTATTAACTAGTGACTATTGACTGTTGACGATTGACTAATGAGTCTAAGAATTTATGGGAATCGCCAAATTAAAACTTTACCAGGGCAAGAAACCCGACCCACCAGTGCGCGGGTTAGGGAGGCAGTTTTTAATATTTGGCAGGGAGAAATAGTAGGTTGTCGCTGGCTAGACTTATGCACCGGTACAGGTTCAATGGGTGCAGAGGCTTTGTGTAGAGAAGCCAGTTTTGTGGTCGGAATTGAAAAATCAGGTCGCGCCTGTGCTGTGATTCAACAGAACTGGCAGCAAGTAGCGCAGGCGAGTCAAAAATGGCAAGTATTGCGTGGTGATGTCATCCAGCAGCTAAAAAACTTATCAGGGCAGCAGTTTGACAGAATTTATTTTGATCCACCTTATGCTAGTGGATTATATCAGTCGGTATTAGAAGCGATCGCTCACTATCAATTATTAGATCCTAAAGGTGAAATCGCCGTTGAGCATAACCCCCAAGGATGGACAGATATAGTAATTCCTAATTGGGAAATTTGCCGTGAAAAAGTTTACGGTAACACAGCACTGACTTTCTACAGAATTATTAATGGGGGAGTAAGAAATGAGGAGTAGCAAAGTTTTCCTCATCCCTCTCATTCCTTACTCAGCATAGGCTAACGCCCAGCTACGCTAACAGCACTCAATCAACCACCCAACTCATTGGGGCGTTTGTATTGCTTATAGGCAGCGTAAAACAACCCAGCGAGGGTAACTGTAATCAAACCAAGAACAATACCTGACAGCAGGGGTTCAACCACTTTAAGTCTCCTGTTTACGATTATTAAACATTCATTTCCCACTTATAATTTTACCAAATTGAGGATGAATCCCGCTTTCCACAAAGATTTTAAGCAATTGCTAGTCACAACAAAAGTCCCGGATATGCTTGCAGTCAGCATCAAGAACTTTTAAGCTATGTGTAGGAAATGAAAATTTTTGAAAACAACTAGACTTTTACAGCACAACTTTTGGATAACCAGATTACCAAACCTGAAACTCTGATTCAGCAGTGCGCTTTACTGGCTCTGGCAATACTGCTAGCAGTCTTTTTGGGCATTTTTGGTGTTCAGATGATTCAAGCCTCTGACCCATACGTCAAAAGTGTTTTGGCACTGTCAGGAGACCCCATACAAGGACACGCGATATTTCAAATAAATTGTGCTGGCTGTCATGGTTTAGAAGCAGATGGACGAGTCGGCCCTAGCTTGCAAGCCGTTTCTAAACACAAGTCCAAGTATGGATTAATTAATCAAGTCATTAGCGGAAAAACACCGCCAATGCCCAAATTCCAGCCCAATGCTCAAGAAATGGCAGACCTTTTGAGTTACTTAGAGAGTTTATAAATTGATATTTTCATCACAAAAAACAGTAGGTGAGTCAAGTTTATTGCTCACCTGCTGTTTTTTGTGAAGCATTATTTTTGCCTATATTCTCAACTTCTTTGAGGCTAGATATTGCAGGAGTGTATGTGTACGCCCCTAGCAAACATTTTGGCTTGTATACTTTGCCGTCATAGTTAAATAAAAATAAGTACAGTTCTGAGAAAACTTTACATAAATGCTCTATTTTTGCTATTAAAGTCTTAAAACTGCCAAGATAAAGAGTCATAGTAGAACTGCTGTGCAGGACGCTGACTCAGGATATATCACCGCAAAAAGCCAAACTCAATAACACTATGACTGAAGTGCTGCAAATCGGCGATCGCAAAATCTCAGCCAGTGAAATTATCCCTTTACTGGCCAATTATCAACTGTTACCGCAACTCCTAAGGGAATTAATTATTGATGAAGCCATAGTCAATATAGAGTGTAATCCTGAAGAAGTCGCCCAAGCTAAACAGCGTTTTTGTGCTGAAAGACAGCTAACACAAGCAGCCGACATTCAAGCATGGATGGCGCAGCAAGGTTTGAGTTCTGAGCAATTAGATCATCTGATTTTTCGTAAATTAAAACTAGAAAAATTTAAGCAAGTCACTTGGGGTAACAAACTAGAATCGTATTTTTTTCAGTTGAAGGGAAAACTCGATAAAGTCATTTATTCTTTACTGCGGACTCAAGATGCTGGACTAGCGCAAGAACTCTACTTCCGTCTCCAAGCCAGTGAACAGTCTTTTGCGGATGTAGCACAGAAATACTCAAAAGGCCCAGAAGCTCAAACTGGGGGCTTAGTAGGGCCGGTAGAACTAAATACCCTACATCCAGCAATGGTACAACTACTGACTAATTGTCAACCGGGTCAAATATCTCCTCCAGCCCGCATCGCAGAGTGGTTGGTCATCGTGCGGGTGGAGAAATTTATCCCCGCCCAACTAGATGAACCCATGAAAGCACGTCTGTTAAATGAATTATTTGAAGGTTGGTTACAGGAACAGCAAAAGCAAGTCCAGATAATTCGGAGTTAAGGGCTGAGGAAAAAGTAGAGCCATCTTCTGTTGCTACAATCACTTAACTAAACTGTTGCGTATAAAACCTAGCATAGCGACCCTCAAGGGCTAATAACTCTTCATGAGTGCCTGATTCTAAAATTTGTCCGCGTTCTAATACTAAAATGCGATCGCACTTTCTCACAGTACTCAAACGGTGGGCAATAATAAATACTGTGCGTTGTTGCATCAGTCTTTCTAAGGCTTCCTGTACCAAAGCTTCTGACTCGGAATCTAAAGCAGATGTAGCTTCATCTAAAATCAAGATTTGTGGATTCAATAATACAGCACGGGCGATCGCAATTCTCTGTCTTTGTCCACCAGATAAATTTACACCCCTCTCACCTACCCACGTTTGATAGCCTTCTGGTAGTTGACTAATAAATTGATGGGCGTTAGCAATTTTCGCTGCTTCTGCAACTGCGTCTAAATCATAAACCTCTTGTCCAAAGGCAATATTTTGCGCTACAGTCCCAGAAAACATGATAGTTTCTTGGGGAACTATACCAATTTGTCGCCGCAAACTCTCTAACGAGACATCCCGAATATCGACACCATCAATTAAGATTTGCCCGTTAGTGGGGTCATAGAAGCGGGGGAGAAGATTTACAAAGGTGGTTTTACCCGCACCAGACGCACCAACAAGAGCGATCGCTTTCCCTGGCATCGCTAATAAACTAATATCTTTTAGGACTGGTTCTCCTGGTTTATAAGCAAAGGTAATATGACGATATTCAACTTTACCCTGAACAGGCGGTAAATTTATTGCATTGGGTTTCTCTGTCACCGTTGGTTGCATCGCCATCAATTCAAAAATCCGGTCTACAGATGCTTCACCTTGCTTAAATTCGTTGTAGTTGTTAGTAACATGACCGATGGGGTCAATTAATAAACCGGCTGCAGCTAGGTAACTAAAAAATTCTCCTACCGATAAATTTCTTTGCTGAATTTGCCATGCTCCCACCAAAATTAAGGATAAGGCACTCAATGCTTCCAAAAATCCGATAATGGGGATCTGCACAGCCTTCAGGCGTTCAGCTGAATATTTTGCTTGAAAGCTGCGTTCTGCTTCCCGGCTAAATCTCGTGATTTCATATTTCTCGGCTGCAAATGCTCTAATCAAGCGAATCCCACTGAAAACTTCTGTGAGTATAGCTGATAAGTCAGATACACGATTTTGACTTTTTAGAGAATATTTACGTAAGCGTTCCCCAAACCAACCAATTAAAATCCCCATCAATGGTGCAACTATCACAGTGGCTAGTGTAAGTTGCCAATTCAAGTAAATCATATAGATGGGGATGGCAATCAACTGCAACACACAGGGTAGAAAATCATGAAACAGTTTATTAACTACTTCCCCGATGCGGTCGATATCTTCTGTGAGGCGGTAAGATAAATCGCCAGCTTTAGCAGTTTCAAAATAACTTAAATCTAATTTTTGTAAGTGAGTGTATATCTGCTTACGGAGATGGAAAGCGACTCTTAAAGCGGCTTTCGACATATAAATGTCTTGTATAGACTGAAAAACGCCACGTACTAGAAACACTAAGGCTAGTATGGCAGTTAATTGTGCGATCGCGATCACATTACCTTGACCAAAAGGATCTGCTAATTTCCCCGCAAAATTAATTAGCGTCAACGTCGCCAGCACATACCCCAAAATGCCGACTAGTCCCTTAATAATGTTCTGCCACTGTGGTCTAATATAGGGCAGCAGTTGCCAGTAATTAGAGCGGTTTTTCAAGCTGTCACATCCAAAAAAATATCATCCTCTGTTAGACGCTAGCAGCTTTTGGGTAGTTTCTCAAAGTTAATTTGTTGTCTAGTACATCACTAGGCGGGTAATAATACCTCTCTTGTCAGCCAGTAACTGGCTTGGTGATGCACAAGCAACATATCTATCAAAGAAACTCGTGTTTTTTAAACTATACAAATTGATACATCAAAATTTTGATGTTGATAAAATTATTTCCAAACAGACTATTATACTATAATCAGCATCATTAAAAGCATGGATTTATCTATGTTTTATAAATAATCCATTATCTTAAAGTTTTTGAAGATAAAAAATGAGATCAGAGCTTTTTTCTATGAATATGACAAGTCAACTTTATCTTGAGTTGATAAATATTCTATTCCCTTAAAATTTTTATAATTGGGTTGAGTTTAAAACCTTTTTAGTGAACTATTAAATAAATCAACGCTAAAATCGCCTTTATGAATTTCAATTTACAAATATCAAACAAAATAAATTATAAAAATGATCTTAACCGTTCATCTGATACTTATGCAATTACTTTAAGCTATCAAGCCGCAGTCAATGCACTAGGGCAAAAGGCACTTGCAGGATGTGAATTGTCGTGTTTGTTCCAAGATACAGTTACCTTAGTCGCTCAAATACTCAACGTCAAATACAGTAGAATTTGGCAAGTCCTTTCAGATAGTAATTCTTTACGTAAAGTAGCTAGCTTAGGTGAAAAAGTTGTAGCAAAAGACTCGACTGATATTAATGTCATCACCAATCAACAAGTGCAAAAATTGTTGGAGAATATTCAACCAATTATTAATCTCAACATACTTGATTCTCAGATAGATAATTATGCTATTTCCTTCCCTGTAGACAGTGTTAGTGGTTTGATTGCGCTAATTCCAGATGAGAGTAAACCTTTAGGTTTCTTGGAAGTCTATGCTACTGAGGAAAGGAATTTTTCTCCAGATGATGTACATTTCTTACAATCTGTAACTCATGTCTTAGCAACAGCGATTGAACGCAAACGTTCAGAAGCTTTAGTTTATACACAAAGCCAAGTTTTGGAACAAGTTGCATTTGGAGTTAATCTGTATGAAATCTTTAACAATCTTTGTATTTTAATAGAACAACAATTACCTGGGGCATATTGTTCAATTTTGGTTGTAGATCTAGAAAATAAGCGACTGCGGAGAGGTGCAGCACCCAGTTTACCAGAAGAATTTGCTAAGGGTGTTGATGGTTTGATGATTGGTGAATGTTGTGGTTCTTGTGGTACAGCAGCTTATAGAGGAGATTCAATATTTGCTAATGACATTACTACTGATCCTTTATGGGCTGATTTTCGAGATTTCGCCTTGAGCCACAACATTAGAGCTTGTTGGTCACCACCTTTTAAGTCTCAAAATGGCGAAGTTTTAGGAACATTTGCTATATCACATAAATTTCCTTGTCATCCTACTCAACATCATCTAGAAATTCTAAAAATAGCCACACATATTGCTAGTATAGCTACAGAAACATACAGAGCCGCATCTGCTCTGAAAAAAGCTAACAATGAGTTAGAAAGAAAAGTTGAAGAAAGAACATCTGAATTAAGAAAGGCTCTGCTAGACCTACAAAAAACACAAGCTCAATTAGTTCACAGTGAAAAAATGTCCAGTCTAGGACAAATGGTAGCAGGGGTAGCCCATGAAATTAACAATCCCATTAGCTTTATTGCTGGCAATCTCGGATATGCACATCAGTATTTTCATGATTTACTGGATTTAATTGCAGTCTATCAAGAGCAATATCCACAATCAAATCCCAATATAGCAGCTAAAATTAAATCTATAGATTTAGAATATTTGTGTGAAGATTTACCAAAATTAATAGCATCTATGAGATCTGGTAGCGAGAGAATTACAGAAATTGTTTTGGGCTTACGTAACTTCTCAAGATTAGACGAAGCTAAAATGAAATCCGTAGATATTCATGAAGGCATAGATAATACATTAATGATTCTAAATTACCAGTTGACACTACCTAATAAAATACCTGATATCCAAATAATTAAGGAGTATGGAAAACTGCCTAAAATTAGTTGTTATGTCAACCAGTTGAATCAGGTTTTTATAAACATTCTCAACAACGCAATTTACGCATTAAAGGAGAATATGCAAAATTGGCAGTCTGTAACTAAGATACCAATTATTCACATTAGAACTTTAGTATTAGACAATGAGAGGGTATTAATTAGTATCAAAGATAATGGCCCAGGTATGAAACCAGAGATAAAGGAACACATATTTGATCCTTTTTTTACTACTAAACCTGTCGGTCAAGGAACTGGTTTAGGCTTATCAATCAGTTATCAGGTTGTTGTAGAGAAACATCAAGGTAAACTTACTTGTATCTCTGCACTAGGTGAAGGATGTGAGTTTCAAATTGAAATTCCTCTGCGAATTTTAAATAATTGAAAATAACATCGTATTCGCTAGAGTTATCAGTTTTCCCTTTGGGAATGTCGATTCTAAAATCTTCGCCATCCAGTTTGTGTTTCTTCAACTTTATTGACTTTCTCGTGTAATAGCTTAGGTATTTAGGCTAAATCCAAATGTTATGGTAGACTTTAGGCTTTCGTATCTCTGCACACCCACAACCCGCAAGTACAAAAAAGCGGTGGCTATTAAGAATATAGTGTAAATATTGACGCCGCTCCTAACGATATTGAAAACCTTCCAATTCGCGAATCTTATAAGAAGCAGAATATTGTTAATATTACATCAAGTTCCTGACTGATAACATGGGGATGGGGTTACGGGTGCAAAATGGGAAAATACTGGCAAGTCCTCAAACTATTTTGGAGTGCTGCGATCGCCGCAGAATTAGAATATAGAATCAACTTCTTAATCGCTACTCTTAGCAGCTTAGGTAATTTAGCCGGAAGTCTATTTGGATTGTTCTTGTTTTACCGGAATGGGTATACTTTTGCTGGTTGGTCATGGGAAGCCGCTTTGATAGTTCTGGGAATTTTCACCTTACTGCAAGGTTTTTCGGCTAGCTTTCTTGCACCTAATCTTAATCGCATCGTCCGCCATGTCCAAGAAGGGACTTTAGACTTCATACTACTCAAACCAATTCGCTCTCAGTTTTGGCTTTCCACTTATACTATTTCCCCTTGGGGAGTTCCAGACTTAATTTTTGGTGTAATGATTATCGGTTACGCAGGCCAACGTTTGGGGTTGAAAGTGGACAACTATCTTCTCAGTGTAGTACCCCTATTTTGTGGTTTGGTGATTCTTTATAGTCTTTGGTTTATGTTAGGTGCGACTAGTATTTGGTTTGTAAAAATCTACAACGTTACAGAAGTTTTACGCGGTTTAGTAGAAGCTGGCAGATATCCAATGATAGCCTACCCTGCAACTTATCGGTTTTTCTTCACTTATATAGTCCCAGTGGCATTTCTAACTACTATTCCTGCCGAAGTGATGTTGGGGCGGTTGCAGATTAACTGGTTGATAGGTGCAGCTTTATTAGCGGTAGCTTTGTTTTGGATATCTACTTGGTTCTGGCGGTTTGCATTGCGTTTCTATACTAGTGCTTCAAGTTAGGAACATCTGCTTTGGTACACACTTGCCTAATTGAGGCTGAATAAATTAATGCTGTGAGTGCTGTAAGCCTTATACAAACTAATTTTCAGACTGTTTGTTACCCATTGAACTGGGTTAAGCAAAAAATTTTCTTTACCCCCTTGACGAAGGGGGTAAAAATAGCTAATCTAGATAAGTGTCAAAGGCAAGAGAGCCAAGACAACCGAACCGAGAAAAAAGAATACTTTGAAAGCGAAGAAGTAACCAATCCTCGTCAGAAGAAATTGGATTTGGGACTTCCCAAAGACTTAAACAATAATAGCAAGGAAACTGAGAGCAAGTATCTCAGAAAAAACTCCGGAATG
>Ga0209172_10004828_pt1 | contig 17311 bp, 14 predicted proteins | sample LarsenN4metaG_FD_184113 | JGI IMG/M metagenome (GOLD analysis project Ga0209172, IMG submission 184113) | Hot spring sediment bacterial and archeal communities from British Columbia, Canada, to study Microbial Dark Matter (Phase II) - Larsen... ... | reverse complement strand
CTGCTGGGTGGCAAGCAGCACCTGCTTGTCCGCCCGCATCACCTCCTCGAGTGCGCGGATCGATTTTTCGCGGCCCACGAACAGCGGCACGATCATGTGGGGGAAAACCACGATGTCGCGCAGCGGCAGGACCGGAAAGACTTCCGGGGCAGGGCCGACCGACGCTGGCTGTTCGCTTGTCATCAATTCAGTTCCTTTGGGATGATGGCACTTCGTGCCGCTTCTGCGGAGGCCTGACGACGCGGAGAGGAACGCCAAAAACGCAACCGGAGAGCCGCCGGCCAGACGATGACTAGGTGGCGACGAAGACCCCCGGTGTCAAGGCGTGGGGGCCGCCGAATCCCTTTGTTTGTCCGGCGGCTTATGCCGGATTCACGCGCTGGAGCCGACCTCGCTGCGCTCCGAGTAGATATAGAGCGGCCTTGCCCTGCCCTCGACCACCTCGGGCGAAATCACAACCTCCTGGACCCCGTCGAGGCCCGGCAGGTCGAACATGGTATCGAGCAGGATCGATTCCATGATCGACCTGAGCCCGCGGGCGCCGGTCTTGCGCTCGATCGCCTTCTTGGCGATGGAGGTCAAGGCATCCTCGTGGAAAGCCAGATCGACGCCCTCCATGTCGAAGAGCCGCTGATACTGCTTGACCAAGGCGTTCTTGGGCTCGGTCAGGATACGGACCAGAGCTTCCTCGTCCAGGTCCTCCAGCGTTGCGATCACCGGGAGCCGTCCCACGAATTCCGGAATCAGCCCGAATTTCAGAAGGTCCTCCGGCTCCACCCCGCGCAGAAGCTCGCCCGTCCGCCGGTCCTCCGGCGCCGCCACCTTGGCGCCGAAACCGATGGACGACGACCGGCCGCGGTCGGAGATTATTTTCTCCAGTCCAGCGAAGGCACCGCCGCACACGAACAGGATGTTGGTCGTGTCGACCTGCAGAAACTCCTGCTGCGGATGTTTGCGCCCGCCCTGCGGCGGAACGCTCGCGATCGTGCCCTCCATGATCTTCAGGAGCGCCTGCTGCACACCCTCGCCCGACACATCGCGGGTGATCGAAGGGTTGTCGGACTTGCGGCTGATCTTGTCGACCTCGTCGATATAGACGATGCCGCGCTGGGCGCGCTCGACATTATAGTCGGCCGCCTGCAGCAGCTTCAGGATGATGTTCTCCACGTCCTCGCCGACATAGCCCGCTTCGGTCAGCGTCGTCGCGTCCGCCATCGTGAAGGGCACGTCGAGGATCCGCGCCAGAGTCTGGGCGAGCAGCGTCTTGCCGCAGCCGGTCGGCCCGATCAGAAGGATGTTCGACTTCGCCAGCTCCACGTCGTTGTTCTTCGCGGCGTGGTTCAGCCGCTTGTAGTGATTGTGAACCGCGACGGAGAGCACCTTCTTTGCGTGCGTCTGGCCGATCACATAGTCGTCGAGCACGTTGCAGATCTCGACCGGGGTCGGCACGCCGTCGCGCGACTTCACCAGCGAGGATTTCGACTCCTCGCGAATGATGTCCATGCACAGCTCGACGCACTCGTCGCAGATGAAGACCGTCGGACCGGCGATGAGCTTCCGGACTTCGTGCTGGCTCTTGCCGCAGAACGAGCAGTAGAGGGTGTTCTTCGATTCGCTACCGCTGACTTTGCTCATTACCTGTCCCCAGTGCTTTCGTTCGGAACCAGGCCCCCTTCGGCTGTGCCGCCCGAAAAGCGCTCGATCCTGCCGATTCCGTCGGGTACACGAACAAGCTTAGCGGCCGGACCGATACGCGCAATTACCCGACCGCAATCCAATCATGCTAGGCGCGATTTGTTCAAGAGATACTTAACGCCGGCCCGACTCCCGGCGCCGGCCGGAACCGGCCGGTCGGTCACTTGGTCTGAAGCCCCTCTTCCTCGGTCCGCTTGGCGATAACCTTGTCGACGATCCCGAAATTGCAGGCTTCGTTCGCGCTCAGGAAATAGTCGCGGTCGAGCGTTCTTTCGATCACGTCATAGTCCTGGCCGGTATGCTTCACATAGATTTCATTCAGCCGGCGCTTCAACTTCAGAATGTCCTCGGCATGGCGCTCGATGTCCGACGCCTGCCCCTGGAAGCCTCCCGACGGCTGATGCAGCAGGATGCGCGCATTGGGCAGCGCGAAACGCAGCCCCTTCTCGCCGGCCGCCAACAGGAGCGACCCCATCGATGCCGCCTGTCCCGTGCACAGGGTCGATACCGCCGGGCGGATGAACTGCATCGTGTCGTAGATCGCCAGCCCCGACGTAACCACCCCGCCCGGGGAGTTGATGTACATCGAGATTTCCTTCTTCGGGTTCTCCGCCTCCAGGTAGAGAAGCTGCGCCGTGATCAGCGAAGCGCCGTAGTCCTCGATCGGCCCGGTGATGAAGATCACCCGCTCCTTGAGAAGCCGGGAATAGATGTCGAACGCCCGTTCGCCGCGGTTGGTCTGCTCGACCACCATGGGCACCAAGGTGTTCATTGCATATTCGACCGGGTCTCGCATGGGTTCCTCCGGGGAGCGCTGGGAGCGGCGCGTGAGCGGCCGACTCGGCCGGCCGAGGTCTAGATAAGGTAGCGCGGCCCCGTCCGGAAGGGCCGCCGGATCCAGGATCAATCGGCCTCGGCTTCCTTCAACAGCTCTTCCTTGGTCATCGGTCGGTTTTCGACGTCGGCCAGCTCCAGAAGGAAATCGACCACCTTCTCCTCGAAGATCGGCGCCCGCAACGCCACCAGCGCTTCCGGGTTCTTCCGGTAGTAGTCGTAGTAGGCCTGTTCCTGCCCGGGAACCTGGCGGAGCTGGGCGGCAAGCGCCCGCTGCACCTCTTCCTCGGTGACCTCGATCTTGTTGCGCTCGCCGAGTTCCGCCATCACCAGGCCGAGCCGCACCCGCCGCTCGGCGATCTTGCGGTACTCCTCCCGTGCAGCTTCCTCCGTCGTGCCCTCGGACTCGAACGTGCGCCCCTCCTGCTGCATGTCGCCGGTAATCTGGCGCCAGATATTCTGGAATTCCTGCTCGACCATGCTGGCCGGCAGCTCGAAGGTATGCATTTCGTCGAGCCGGTCGAGAACCTGTCGCTTGGCCCGTTGGCGCGCCAGCTCCCCGTACCGGATCTCCAGCTGCCGGCGGACGCCTTCGCGGAGCTTCTCCATCGACTCGACCCCGACCTGCTGCGCGAGCGTGTCGTCCATCGCCACGTCGCCGGGCGCCAGCACCTCCTTCACATTCACGTCAAACGTCGCCGCCTTGCCCGCGTATTGCGTTGCGGCATAGTCGGCCGGGAAGGTTACCTCGATCGTCCGGCTCTCGCCCGCCTTCGCGCCGACCAGTTGCTCCTCGAAGCCGGGGATGAACTGGTTCGACCCGATACGGATGACCGCATCCTCATCGCTGCCCCCCGGGAACGGCGTACCCTCGATCTTGCCGACATAGGACACGCGGACCTGATCGCCCGTCTCGGCGGGCCCATCCTTGGGCGCGAAGGTGCGAAGCGCCTCGGCGAAGCGCCGGATCTCCTCGTCCACATCGGCATCCGTCACCGAAAGCACTGGACGCTGGATTTTCACACCCTTGAAGCTCTTCGGCTCGATCCTGGGCAGCACCTCGTATTTCATCGAGTAGGCAAGGTCCGCCTTCCCGCTCAGGACCTTTTCGGCTTCGGCCTCGTCCTCAGGAAGGTCTATCTCCGGCTGCACCGCAGCGCGTTCGCCGCGCTCCTGAAGCGTCCGTCGGGTGGTCTCGTTGAGCAGGGTCTGGAGGACCTCGGCCATGGTCGAACGGCCGAACAGCCGGCGAAGGTGCTCGACAGGCACCTTGCCCGGCCGGAAACCCTTGATGCGAACCTGATCCTTGATTTCTTCCAGCCGCATCCGCAGGCGGCTGTCCAGTTCGGACGCGGGTACGACGATCTTCAGTTCGCGTCTGAGCCCTTCATTGAGCGTCTCGGTCACCTGCATGCATAAATCCCTTGCGTCCGGAGAACCTCGGTCGAAGACCCGTCTGCCGCTGGGCCGGCGGGCCTGGTGCGGGCGGAGGGATTTGAACCCCCACGGCGCAAGCCACTGGAACCTAAATCCAGCGTGTCTACCAGTTCCACCACGCCCGCTTCAGGGCCGGAATATTGGTGTTCCGAGGCGCGGCCTCTATAGCATCGGCCCCCTGACGTTCAAACACAAAAGGCCGACTGATCCGGTCCCGGCCGCCCGCCGCTTCTTCGACTGCATCCCCGAATTCCAGGGCGATGTCCTCGGCGATCAGGCCAGGACGCCGCCGCCTTGCCGCCTGACCGTGCACCCACACGGCTGCGGCCGTCGCCTCAAAGACTGGCATGCCTTGGGCCAGCATGCCGCCGATCGCCCCCGCGAGCACGTCGCCCGCCCCCGCCGTGGCGAGATAAGGCGGCGCGTTGTCTGCAATGGCCGCCCGCCCGTCGGGGGCCGCCACAACCGTATCCGCGCCCTTGAGAAGCAAAACAGCACCCGAACGCTCCGCGGCAACGCGGGCGCGGTCGAGTTTCGACATCGAGGCGGGCGCAAGATCGGGAAAGAGTCGGGCGAACTCCCCTTCGTGGGGTGTCAGCACGGTTTCCGGCGATCTTCGCGCGATCCGTTCGAACAGGCGATCCGGCTGGGCACGAAACGAAGTCAGCGCGTCTGCATCCATCGCCACCGCCGCGCCCGATTCGAGTGCCGTCTCTGCCAGATCGACCGTCGCTGCGTCGACGCCGAGGCCCGGACCCAGGACCATGGCATTGATGCGTCTGTCCTCCAGGACTCGCGCCAGCCCCGCAGCGCCTTCGCACAGACGCAACATCACCGCCGTGAGCTGCGCCGCGTTCTCAAGCATCGCATCCGCTGGCGCCGCGACCGTCACCAGCCCGGCGCCGATGCGCAAACCGGCGTTTGCCGCAAGCCGCGCAGCGCCGGTGCGTCCGGCAGCACCGGACAGAACAAGGAGATGCCCGCGGTCGTATTTGTGCCCGTCCGGCGCAGGCTTCGGCAGCGCCTCGCGCCAGAGGGCGGGGACGTTGTGAAACGTCCGTGGAGCGACCGCAGCCAGCGTCTCCGCTCCGATCCCGATGTCGGCAACCCTGACCGGCCCGCACAATCCCCGCCCCGGAAAGAGAAGATGGCCCGGCTTCAGCCGGAAGAACGTGATCGTCGCATCCGCGCGCACGGCTGAACCGGAAATACGCCCGCCCGCTCCCTCGACGCCGCTCGGCAGGTCTACGGCCAGCACCCGCGCGCCGCTGGCATTGACTGCCTCGACGAGTTGCATCGCGTCCTTCGGCAGCGGTAGGCGCACTCCCGCCCCGTAAAGTGCGTCGATGATAAGGTCCGCCCCGGGGAGGCCCTCCGGTCGCGCCGGGACCACGATCCCCCCGAACCGGCGGGCCGCTTCTGCCGCGTCGCCCCGCAGGGCGCTGCGCTCCCCATGGAGCAGAACGCTAATGCGAAATCCCCGGTCGCGGAGAATCCGCGCCGCCACGAACCCATCGCCGCCATTGTTTCCAGGTCCGGCAAGCACCGCAATCGATGGACCTGGCGCCATACCGACGGCAGCGTCCGCCACGGCGGCGCCGGCACGTTCCATCAGGGCGATACCCGGAACGCCACCGGCGATGGCCGCGCGGTCGCACCGGCCCATCTCTTCCGGGGTAAGAAGCTCAAACACGGGATTCTCGAAGAATGTCCGCTGGTTATTCTGGGCTCGAATGGTTGTGATCAGCTTATGCTCAAATCCTCACCAATTGCCTATTCATTAGGCGAATCGATTGCCGCCGATCGCTGCTCTCCAGGTCGGCAGAAAAGCCTATCCGCCTATTGCTGAAGCGTCTTTCGTATTCTCCCGGAATGGCATGCCATGTGCACTCGTAGTCCAGCGACCGGCCAACCGGCCCGTCGAACGAGCATTCGGAGATGCTGAGGCAATGAAGAAGATCGAGGCGATCATCAAGCCGTTCAAGCTCGACGAGGTGAAGGAGGCCCTTCAGGAAGTCGGACTTCAGGGGATCACCGTCACTGAAGCGAAAGGCTTTGGCCGGCAGAAGGGCCACACCGAACTCTACCGGGGCGCCGAGTATGTTGTCGACTTCCTTCCGAAGGTGAAGGTAGAAATCGTTCTCGCCGACGAAATGGTCGACCGTGCGGTCGAAGCGATCCGCAAGGCCGCACAGACCGGCCGCATCGGCGACGGGAAGATATTCGTTTCAAACGTCGAAGAGGCTGTCCGTATTCGCACAGGTGAAAGCGGCCTCGACGCAATTTGATCGCCCGTCCCAGTTCCTGCTCTTCCGTCGAGCCGGCGCACCGCCGGCTTTCCCCGTTTTCGAATAGCGTAGCGTCCTGAACAAGAAGGAATTCTCTTATGACGACCGCCAAGGATGTCTTGAAGCAGATCAAGGAGCAGGAGGTGAAGTACGTAGACCTGCGCTTCACCGATCCGCGCGGCAAGTGGCAACACGTGACGTTCGACACCTCCCTGGTAGACGAGGAAGTATTCGCCGAGGGACTGATGTTCGACGGCTCCTCGATCGCCGGGTGGAAGGTGATCAACGAGTCCGACATGACCCTGATGCCGGACCCCGCCACGGCCGTGATCGATCCCTTCTTCGCCCAGACGACGCTCGCCATCATCTGCGACGTACTCGAGCCGACTACCGGCGAGGCCTACAACCGCGACCCGCGGTCGCTCGCCAAGAGGGCAGAGGCCTACCTGAAGCAAACCAAAATCGGCGACACGATCATGGTCGGTCCCGAGGCGGAGTTCTTCGTCTTCGACGACGTTCGTTTCTCGGTCGATCCGTACGACACGAGCTTCCGCCTCGATGATGTGGAGCTGCCGAAGAACTCAGGCTCCGAGTTCGAGACCGGCAATCTCGGGCACCGCATGCGCACCAAGGGCGGATATTTTCCCGTACCGCCGCAGGACTCGGCCCAGGACATGCGCTCCGACATGCTCGCGGCCATGAAGTCGATGGGCGCGGTGGTCGAAAAACATCACCACGAGGTGGCAGCGGCCCAGCACGAGCTCGGCCTGAAGTTCCAGCCGCTCACGGTGATGGCCGACCATCTCCAGATCTACAAGTACTGCATACACAACGTTGCCCACAGCTACGGCAAGACGGCGTGCTTCATGCCAAAGCCGGTCTACGGCGACAACGGCTCCGGCATGCACGTTCACCAGTCGATCTGGAAGGCGAACAAGCCGCTTTTCGCCGGCAACCAGTATTCAGACCTGTCGGAAAGCTGCCTCTACTACATCGGCGGCATCATCAAGCACGCCCGCGCACTGAACGCCTTCACCAACCCGACGACCAACTCATACAAGCGTCTGGTGCCGGGCTTCGAGGCGCCGGTACTTCTCGCCTACTCGGCGCGCAACCGCTCCGCGTCGTGCCGCATTCCATTCACCAACTCGCCGAAGGCCAAGCGCGTCGAGATCCGTTTCCCCGACCCGGCGGCCAACCCGTATCTGGCCTTCTCGGCGTTGCTGATGGCCGGGCTCGACGGGATCCAGAACAAGATCCATCCGGGCGACCCGATGGACAAGAATCTCTACGATCTGCCGCCCCGCGAACTGAAGCGCATCCCGACGGTGTGCGGCTCGCTGCGTGAAGCGCTTGCCAGCCTCGACAAGGACCGCGATTTCCTGAAGGCCGGTGGCGTCTTCAACGATGACATGATCGACGCCTATATCGAGCTGAAGATGGAGGAGGTCGTCCGCTTCGAGCACACGCCGCACCCTGTCGAGTTCGACATGTACTATTCGGTCTGAGCGCGCCGCCCTTGCGGTCCTGAAAAGGGCGCCTCCTCCGGGGCGCCCTTTTTTCATTCCCGGCGTTGAAGTAGCTCTCTCGCATGAACCGCCGGTCCGGTCTGCCATGTTCACGCTAGCCCACATCTCCGACCCGCACCTCGGGCCGCTGCCGCGACCGCGGGTGCGCGAGCTCGCCACACGGCGCGCATTCGGCTACATCAATTGGCACCGCAACCGTGCCCGCGCCTATCGCCCGCGCATCCTCAGCGACCTCGTTGCGGCAATTCACGCCGAGAAGCCCGACCACATCGCCGTCACCGGCGATCTCGTGAACATCGCGCTGCGCGAGGAGATACGGCGCGCGGCCGAATGGCTGGAAAAGCTCGGTCCACCCGCCGACGTTACCGTCATTCCGGGAAACCATGACGCCTATGTACCCGGGGCGGCACGGGCCGCACGGGAAGCGTGGAAGCCGTACATGACCGGCGATGCCGACGGGCGCCTGCACTATCCCTTCGTCCGGCGGCGGAACCAGGTCGCGCTGATCGGTACATCGACCGCGCGAGCGACGGCACCCATGATAGCGACGGGCCACATGAGCCGCCGGCAGCTTGAAGAGTTGCGCCTCGTTCTCGCCGGGCTGCGGAGCGAGGGCCTTTTTCGCATCGTTCTCATCCATCACCCGCCGTTGCATGGCGAAACCGCGTTGCATCGCCGGCTGATCGGCGCGGAGCGTTTTCGGCGCATCATCCGCGAAGCCGGTGCCGAGCTGGTGCTTCACGGGCACAACCATACGCGCACCGTCCAGACGATCGAAGGCAATGACGGACCGGTCCCGGTCGTCGGCGTGCCGTCCGCGTCGAACGAAGGCGGCGGCGGCAAATACGCTCCGGCGGGGTTCAACATCTATCGCATCGAGCGAAGGGGCGGGACGTTCGCCTGCACAATGACCGAGTTCGGCCTGACGAATGCGAACGGGAAGATTGAGCGGATCGGAGAACGGCGGCTCCGCCCCTGACGGATCAGACGGGCACACGCACCCATGCGTAGGCAAGGAGCGCCGCCGCGCCGATCAGCACACCCAGCAGAAACGCGGCGATCACCCATCCGAGGCCGCTTCTGTCGAACGCGTCGCGCATTGCGACATTGACCCGCCCACGTTCGCGCCCGAGTGCGCGCGCCCCTCGCTTTATCAGCCAGTCGCCTTCCAGCGCGCGCTCCCGTTCGATCACGCGTTCTGCGACATAGTCGGTGATGCAGTCGGCCATGTCGTCGAGCGACTCGGTCTCCAGGATCACCGTGCGGCCGAGACGGGTGTCCTTGAGAAAGCGATAGGTACGACGGTCCCGCCCGAGGACCACGAACGAGGTGGCGTCGATCCACAGACGCGGCGGATTGCCCGGAACCACCGCATTGACGAATTGCTCGTCGTCGGGCGGCAATTCGGCGAAGACCCCCCGAAGCTCGTCCGCGAGCATGTCGAGCCGGGCCCGCTCGGCCTCGCGCATCTCGACAATGACGTCGGTTCGGTCCGCATCGGCAATCCGCGCGCGGCGAAGCGCATCCGTGAGGCTGCGGACATTGCCCCGGCTTCCCTCGGACTCGCTCATGAACGCCACGCCTGAAACGGTGAACGCTTGACTGGTGAACGCTTGACTAATGAATCGCTAGCAAATTTCCATAACCGACGCAGCACCGGCCACAACCCCTCGGGCGAACGCGAGGTTTTATGGTGAATTCCCTCCCCGGCCCGGTCGAGCGCGTGCGGACCGCCGCCCGCGCCCTCGGCCTTGAGATCGCGGTCCGTTCAATGCCGCAAAGCACCCACACCGCCGCCGAGGCTGCCTCGGCCGTGGGCTGCGATCTCGGGCAGATCGTGAAATCCCTTGTCTTCCGCGGCCGGATCGGCGGGCAGCCACATCTCCTACTGGTTGCAGGCAAGAACCGGGTGGATCAGGAGGGGGCCGCCCTCTTCGCGGGCGAGCCACTGGACCGGGCCGACCCCGCCTTCGTGCGGGAAACGACCGGATTCTCCATCGGCGGCATTCCGCCCGTCGGCCTTCGCACAGCGCTGCCGGTCTGGTTCGACCGTGACCTTCTCGCTTGGGATATTGTCTGGGCCGCCGCAGGCACTGCCGACACGATGTTCGCCGTGCAGCCCGATCGTCTCCGCGAGGTCACGGGGGCAACCGTGGTATCCGTCGCCTAGCTAGGGGCGTTGCATCGGACATTCGCCGACATACGCGTCGGCATGATCGTCGAATACCTTCTTTACTGCACTGGTGACGATCGCGTCGCCGCGCCGGACGGCCTCCACCAGATAGAAGTCCTGAATCGGCATGTGGTTCTTATTGAAGCGAAAGTCTCCGCGTGTCGACTCGAAGTCGGCCCGCTCGAACGCGCTGATCAACCGTCCTTTGTCAACGAGGTCGCCCCCCACTCGGCGGATCGCAGAGTCGACAAGAAGGGCGGCGTCGTACGCCTGCTGCGCGAACATCGACGGAGCGTAGCCATATTCCTCCTGGAAGGCGGACACGAAACGCCTGTTGGCCGCGTTGTCCAGATCCGGCGCCCATTGCGCGCCCGAGAAGAACCCGACCGAAGCCTCGCCGGTCGCCGGTAGCGTCGTCTCGTCTATCGTGAATGCCGAAAGAAACGGCACGGATTCGCCAAGTCCCGCGGCCTCGTATTGCCGGACCAGTTCCACGCCCATCTCGCCCGGCATGAAGGCGAACAGTGCGTCCGGACGCGGGTCCGCGATTTGCCGCAGCTCTTCGGAGAAATCGAGCTGCCCAAGTCGTGTAAGCACCTCCGATATGACCTCGCCGCTGAAATAGCGCTTGAAGCCGGCGATCATGTCCCACCCGGCCTGATAGTCGGGCGCAATCGCGACTATGCGCCGATAGCCGAGAGAATCGGCATGTTTCCCCATGACCTCCGCATTCTGATCGTTCTGCCACGAGGTCGAGAAGAAATAGGGGCTGCATTGCGCCCCGGCGATCGGCGACGGCCCCGCATTCGGACTGACGACAATGACGCGCGCGTCGACGAGCGGCTCATATACGGCCATCATCACGTTGGAAAAGATCGTGCCGACGAAGATGTCGATCTTGTCGTTGTCGATCAGGTTCCTGACCTTCTCGACCGCGAGCTGCGGATTGAGTTCGTCATCGACAATGACGACGTTCGCGTCGAGCCCGCCGAGCCGCCCTCCGAACTGCTTCATCGCAAGCTGAAATCCGTCGCGCGCATGCTGTCCGATCACTGCCGACGAACCGGAAAGGGTGAGCATGACGCCGACATTCACTGTCGACGCCGCCTCCGCGACAGGCGTGCCGAAAAGTATCGCCGAGACTGCAATGCAGGTCGAAAGCCGCGCCACGACCGCCTCCCTTGGTCGAAGCAAAGCTCAAGCATATCCGATTCCACTACGACCTGCGAATATACGATTAAATATAGTAAGTTCAGATAGATAGCCGGTCGAGCGCAGCGCGCAGCTTGCTCCTGAGTGTATCTGCCTCGGCCCGGCGTTCCCGCTGCTCCTCGACGATCTCCTCCGGCGCCTTCGCCATGAATTGCTTGTTGCCAAGTTTCGCGTCGACCTTCGCAATTTCCTGACCGACCCTCTCCAGTTCGCGCGTGAGCCGCTGCCGTTCGGCCGCAAGGTCCACAACGCCGGCAAGCGGCAGCGAGACGGTCGCCTCGCCAACCACGAGTTGCACGGCGCCGGCCACGGTCCCCGCGACAACCTCGATCGAAGCCGCGCGCGCCAGCCGCCGGATCGCGATGTCGTGCGCCTTCAGCCGTGCCTTGGTTACTTCGCTGGCGCCGGAAACCGCGACGGGTATCTGCGCTGCAGGCGGAACATTCATCTCGGAACGCACAGAGCGGATCTCGCTGATGAGCGACACAAGCCAGTTGATCTCGGCGGCGGCCGCATCGTCCTCGAAGCGAAGCTCGGGCCAGCGGCCAACCGCGAGCATCGCCTCTTCACCGTGACCGACCCGCTGCCAAAGCTCCTCGGTAACGAAAGGCATGAACGGATGGAGGAGGCCGAGAATGCGAATGAGAGTCCACGCCGCCGTTGCCCGTGTCTCCTCCTTCGCCGCGCCGTCTGCACCCGAAAGCACCGGCTTCGCCAGTTCCAGAAACCAGTCGCAGAACGTGTTCCACACGAAGCGGTACATCGCCGCAGCCGCCTCGTCGAAGCGATATGCCTCCAGGGCTTCCGTGACCGCGCGCGCCGTCCGCGCTGCTTCGGTGGCGATCCAGCGATTGAGTGTCTCGGTTGCGTGTGCCGGATCGTAACCCGAAATCGCCCGGCATTCGTTCATCTCGCAGAAGCGTGCCGCATTCCAGAGCTTGGTCGCGAAGTTGCGGTAACCCTCGATCCTCGACTTCGCGGGTTTCACGTCGCGCCCCGGAGTCGCCAGCGACGCCATTGTGAACCGCACCGCGTCCGCGCCGTACTGGTCGATGAGCTCGATGGGATCGACAACGTTCCCCTTCGACTTCGACATCTTGGCGCCCTTCTCGTCGCGCACGATCCCGTGGATGTAGACGACCGGGAACGGCTCCTTGCCGGTGAAATGGAGCCCCATCATCATCATCCGCGCCACCCAGAAGAAGATGATGTCGAACCCCGTGACCAGAACGGAGTTCGGATAGTACCGTTTCAGCTCCGGCGTTTCTTCCGGCCATCCCAGCGTGGAGAACGGCCAAAGCGCCGACGAGAACCACGTGTCGAGCACATCGTCGTCCTGCCGGAGCGCGGTGGCGGCGCCATAGTATCGATCCGCCTCGGCCTGCGCTTCCTCCGCCGTCATTCCGACAAATATCTTGCCGTCGGGCCCGTACCACGCCGGAATCCGGTGCCCCCACCAGAGCTGACGGGAGATGCACCAGGGTTGGATGTTCTCCATCCATTCGAAATAGGTCTTCTCCCAGTTCCTGGGCACGAAGACCGTTCGGCCCTCCCGGACCGCTGCGATGGCGGGGCCCGCGAGCGTCTTCGCGTCGACGTACCATTGGTCGGTCAGGAACGGCTCGATCGGCACGCCGGACCGATCTCCGTGCGGCACGGAGTGAACGTGCGCCTCGACCTTCTCGACCAGCCCCCGGATCTCGAGCATCTCGACAATGCGCTTGCGCACCTCGAAGCGGCCGAGGCCGTGAAGAAGATCGATCGACTCCTTGAGATCTTCGCTCGCCGGAACGCCGGCAAGAAAATCGGCATTGTCCTTGAGGACGACATTGGCTTCGACGTCGAAGATGTTCACGCGCGGCAGATTGTGACGCCGGCCGACCTCGAAGTCATTGAAGTCGTGTGCGGGCGTGATCTTCACCGCACCGGAACCGGCCTCCGGATCGGCGTACTCGTCTGCGACGACCGGAATGCGACGGCCAACCAATGGCAGTACGACATTCTTGCCCACAAGATCGCGATAGCGGTCGTCCTCCGGGTGAACCGCGACTCCCGTATCCCCGAGCATCGTCTCCGGTCGCGTCGTGGCGACGACGATGAAGCTGTTGCGATCCGCCGGATCGAACTTCCGGCCCTCGATCGGATAGCGCAGATGCCAGAGGTGCCCTTTCACCTCCACCTGCTGCACCTCGAGGTCGGAGACCGCCGTCTGGAACTGCGGATCCCAGTTGACCAGCCGCTTGTCCCGGTAGATGAGCCCGGCCCGGTAAAGGTCGACGAAGACTTTCGTGACCGCGCGGGATAGCCCTTCGTCCATGGTGAAACGCTCGCGCGACCAGTCGCACGATGCGCCGAGCCGCTTGAGCTGGTTGACGATCTGGCCGCCCGACTCGGCCTTCCACGCCCAGACCTTCTCGACGAACTTCTCCCGCCCGATGGCGCGGCGGCCCGGCTCCTGCCGCTCCATCATCTGACGCTCCACCACCATCTGCGTGGCGATGCCGGCATGGTCCGTTCCCGGCTGCCACAACACGTCCCGTCCGCGCATGCGTTCGAAGCGGACGAGAATGTCCTGCAACGTGTTGTTGAGGGCATGCCCCATGTGGAGCGAACCGGTCACGTTCGGCGGAGGGATGACGATGCAATACGGCTTCGCGCCTGGCGCCGCCGAGGCCCCCGCCCGGAAGGCGCCCGCCTGTTCCCATGCGGCATAAATGCGCGGCTCGACTGCCGCCGCGTCGTACGTCTTGTCCAGCATGTTGCTGACCCGGACCGGTATTGGCCGGTGGTGTAAATCGGATGGTGCCGGTCAAGTCAACCGGCGGAAAACCCCGGACCGCAAGCGGGAAACTGGCTACCGGCGGCCGCGCGCCACACGCTCGATCTCGTCGCGCACCAGGCGCTCGACCAGCGGCGGCAGATTGTCGTCGAGCCACGCCTTCAGCATGGGACGCAGCATCTCCCGTACCAGATCCTCCAGTGTCCGCGCCTCACTGGCAAGAATGGTGTTCGCGAGCGTGCTGAAGGCGGAGGTAACCATCGCGTCGGCGCTGGCGGAAAGAAGACCGGGGCCGGCGGATTCCTCACGAGCGACGATTTCCCGGGCAGCGCTTGCGTTGGTCCCGCGCGCCGGACCCGGGTGCTCCCGGTCGCGCGGCGTTTCGTCTTCCTGCCTCTCGTAAACAGCGGTCACCTGCGCCTCCGACAGTTCCAGGACATCTGCCGACTCCGCATCGCCGGATTCCGCGTCCGGTTCGAGCCGCGCCTGCTCGGCGGGGCGCAACGCTGGCTTCGGATCGGCCTCGGCACGCCGCGACGGCTTCGGCTGAGCCGCGCGTTCCAACGTCGGTCGCTCGCCGCCGACTTCGTCCTCCGTAATGATCCGCCTGATCGACGCCAGGATCTCCTCCATCGAGGGTTCCTGCGTGTGGGCGAGCTTGGCCATGGCCCCAACCTCAAGTCCGCCTGCCGCGACGGCGAATCATGTCCGCCGACTCGATGCGCACACTACTCAATAAACCGCAGACTCAATACGCCCGCCACGCGTGGCGCCGAGGTTTTCACCGCCCATGCCCCGGTTATCGTCCGTCGGGAGTCCGCAGCCCGAACCACTTGTCGCGCACCTGCTCATAGTGCTCCGCCGGCTCGTAGGGCGTGACGTTGAGAGCCAGCGCGGTTGCATCGAGCCGCCCGATGGCGGCAAGCAGCGTGTATGAAGCGACCACGGCGTCGCGCTGCGCGCGTACAAGGGACACGCGCGCATTGAGCACGCTTTGCTGGGCGTTGAGCACATCGAGCGTTGTGCTCTGCCCCACCCGCCTCTCCTCCTGAACGCCTTCGAGCGCCAGTTGGGCGGCGCGCACGCCCGCTTGCGCCGCACGTATCTGCGCCTGCGCGGCATTGAGGAGCCCGAACGCGGATACGGCCTGTGCGCGGACGGCGTCCCTGGTGCTGTCGACCTGAATACGGAGCGCGCCAAGTCGCTCCTTTGCCTGCCGCACCTGCGACGAGATGGCGCCCCCTTCGTAGATCGGCACGGTTACGCGCCCCATGACCGATGCGGAATCCCCGGGCTGAGCTCCCCCCGCGGTGCTCGAGAGGGAACCGGTGACCGAAACGGACGGCAGCAAACCGCCCTCAATGACGCTCACGTTGAAGGCGCCGATGTCGACATTGTACTGAGCCGCCAGTATCGCGGGATTGTGCGCCATCGCCAGCGCGACCACTTCCTCCGCGCTCCGCGGCAATCCCTTGGCGACCCCCGCCGCTGCGAGGCTGCGCGGATGCTCGCCGATCACCTGCATGTACACTGCGACCGCTGCGTTGAGATTGGCGATCGCGAGATTGTAGTCCGACACACCCACGGCCTCGGCAGCCTGCGTCTGGGCAAGGTCCGTGCGGGTCCCTTCGCCGACATCCAGGCGATCCTGGGCGGCCCGGGTCTGTTCGCGCAGGAAATCGACGTTCTGGGCGGTGAGGCCCACGATCGCCTGTTCGCGCACCACATTCATGAAGGCAGTCACGGCATCGAGCAGCACAGACTGCTCGGTGTTTCGTAGCGATTCACGACCGGCCAGAACCGCCGTTTCCGCGGCCTTCAGTGCATTGACCGTGCGAAACCCGTTGAAGATCGGCTGCTCGATCGCGATCGTCGCAGACCGCGAGCTCATTGTCGTGGATAGGCCCGCGTTCCGTGACCAGGTCGTCCCGGCGCTCAGTGAACCGGTGACCCTCGGCCGGAAACCCGCCAGCGCCTGCGGCACACCCTCGTCGATCGCGCGCTGCTCGGCCCGGGCCGCGTTGAGCGTCGGATTGTTGGCGTAGGCCGCAGCGAGCGCCGCCATGAGCGACGTCGCCGAAGCGGTGACGCTTCCGCCTGCAACCGCGGCCAGTACAACCGCGCCGAAGAGAATTGATCTCGGTCCGAACACCAGTCTCGCCATGAACCTGAAGGGATTCAGGGAACTACGCCACCGCCAGCTTCCCCGCAGGCAATGTACGCGAGCGATTGAGTCGGTCAAATGACCAACCGCCGGCCGAAACGACGAAAAACGCCGCCTGCGGCTCAAGAGACACAAGGAGCGTTTCGATTCTGCTAGAAAACGAACGCCTTGGGCTTCCGGAACCCCGGCAGGGGAGCGACATTGGCGTCGAAGACGGTCCGCGCGCTGATCCCTTCGCCGCTCCGCTCGTACACCGTTGCCCGGCCGGTTCGGCCGTAGCCGAGCACGCCCACGAGCCGCCCGTCTTCCTTCAATTGCTGAAGGAGCGACTGGGGAACTGTCTCCACGGCGCCTTCGAGAACGATCACGTCATAGGGTCCCTCGGACGGGTAGCCGTTCTCGAGGGGGCCGGTGACCACGGCCACGTTGTCGATTCCCAGCCCGGACAACGCCTCATTGGCGAATTGCGCGAGAACGGGATCGGACTCCAGCGCCACCACTGAGCTGGCAAGCCGCCCAAGGACCGCCGCCGAATAGCCGGTCCCGCAGCCGACATCCAGCACCACATCCTCCGAATCGATTTCCGCGGCCTGAACGAGCCGGGCAAAGGGGCCGGGCGCCATCAGGTACCGCGCCTCCTGCGATCCTCGCGCCTCGCCGACAGGAAGATCGCGATCGAGATAGGCGAGCGTCCGGAGCCGGCCCGGCACGAATCTTTCCCGCGGAATCTCCCCCATGGCAGCCAGGAGCGCGTGGTCGGTAACGTCCACGGTCCTGATCTGGCCGTCGACCATCGTCCTTCGGGCAATACTGAGGTCGGCCATCGGGACTCCGTTTCCAGTGCGCCGCGTTCAATAGCCGCCCCTTCAGGCCCCGGCAAGCTGCCCTTCCCGCCGCTTGCGGCACCGCTGCTCCGATGCGACATAGGGACACGAAACCGCTTGACGCGCGGTGACGGGCTGTCCTTGAGTTGCGCGCGTTGTCGGGGCCTCGTGGCGGAGTGGTTACGCAGAGGACTGCAAATCCTTGCACCCCGGTTCGATTCCGGGCGAGGCCTCCATTCCTTTTGTTCGAAGGGCGGCGCCGGTGAACGTTGAACCCCGTGCCGAACACGACTGGCCGAGGCATGGCGGTGCACTTGCCGCCGCTGCGGCCCGCTATCGGATTCCGGCCGCCCGCTGGCTCGACCTTTCGACCGGG
>Ga0209172_10004824_pt1 | contig 17330 bp, 15 predicted proteins | sample LarsenN4metaG_FD_184113 | JGI IMG/M metagenome (GOLD analysis project Ga0209172, IMG submission 184113) | Hot spring sediment bacterial and archeal communities from British Columbia, Canada, to study Microbial Dark Matter (Phase II) - Larsen... ... | reverse complement strand
CTATAGACTTTAAGAAAAAGATTGCAGTAGGTTCGGGCGCCAAGCGCCCTCAAAACAATTTTATTTTTGAATTGTTTTGAGGGCGCTTGGCGCCCGAACCAAAGAAGGATTTTTCTTAAAAGCTATACCTCCGCCAGCACGGGAAAATGCTCTGAGGGCAATCTTCCATCCCATACATCTGAGAGTACACCATGTTGAAGAACTTTTACTGTTCCCTTCACCAGGATGAAGTCTATCTTCGATTCAGCGGCGCCTGGCGACTTGAAGCTATTAAATGTCGTTGTTGGCCCGTGATGGCCGTTGAGGGAAAGATAGCGAGCATCACTGAGCGTCTGCTGTGAACCGGCCGCCTCTGCCGCGCCAGTCAAGATTTTGTAGCCCGGAGAGGATTCATTGAAATTGAAATCTCCGGTGACCACAACAGGAGAGGGCCCCGCAATCTTCTCGATCCGGCTCAGCAACAATCGGGCGCTCTCTTCGCGGGCGCGCACTCCTCGATGATCAAAATGAGTATTGAAATGGAAGAAGATTTTGTCGGTCGCTTTATCTTTGAACTCTGCCCAGGTCACAATGCGCGTTATTGCTGCGTCCCAGCTTTTGCTGCCCGGGACATCGGGCGTTTCCGACAGCCAGAAAGTTGAGCCTTCCAGCGGTTGAAACCGATCCTTGCGGTAAAAGATTGCCGAGAACTCTCCTTTTGCCTTGCCATCATCTCTGCCAACGCCATGCCAGTTGAACTCAGGCAAGAGCTTCTCCAGATCATCAATTTGATTCTTGAGGGCCTCCTGAACGCCGAATATATCTGCATGATGAAATCGGATCATGCTGGCAACCATGCTCTTTCTTTTAGCCCAAACATTCTCGCCATCCATCGGGTTGTCGTAGCGGATGTTATACGAAACGATTCTAAAGAAGCGACCGGCAGATGAACCGGTTGCAAGTTGCTCTGCTCCGATCTTAGCAATTGCGCCGAGCATCAGGATAAATCCTATCAAGCAGATTAATAATGCGCGTTTGCCGAGTTTCATTGTCTATCTTCCTTTGCGATTTTGCCGGATGACTTAGCTCGACTTCAACAACTCGAGTGGTAATTTCAAGGCATCGAGCCGCAGACACGAACATTGTTCCACAGAGACTGACGACAGTAGTCTGGACCTATCCAAAACAGTAGAGCTGCCCATCCTGCGATCCTATCACTATGCGGCCCGAAGCAATAGCCGGCGATGCTGACAGAGGGGCCCCGGCGTTGAACTCCCAGAGTTTCGCTCCGTTGGCCAGATCCAGAACATAAAACCGCCCGTCATTGGATCCTACGTACACTCGATTGCCGGCGATGGCGGGAGAAGATTCTACTCGCGCGCGGGTGGTGAAAGTCCAGATCGCTTTTCCCGTGCTTGCATTCAAACAATGGACCATCTTATCGCGGCCCCCCAGCACAACCCTGCCATTAGACACCGCTGCCGAAGAGTAGAAAGGAAATTGCCGCTGCGGGTGGCTGTAGCGCCAGGCTATTCGCCGAGTGCGAAGATTCAAGCCCAGCACTTCATTATTGAAATTGCCGAAGTAAGCGAATTGCCCTACCAGCGCCGGAGACGCCCCCGTGTATCCGCCCGCCGTCATATTGTAGACCTCTTTGCCATCGGTAATCCTGATAGCGCGAAAGACCTCATCGCATCCGGCAATGTAGGCCAGGCCATCTGCTACCGCAGGGGTGCCGTGGACATAGTTATCGGTTTTAAATTTCCACAAAAGGGCCCCATTGCGCGTTGATAGGCAATAGAGATTGCCGTCATAAGATCCTATCAGAACTCTATCGCCTACGACGACGGGCGAGGACTTGATCTCGCCGTCGGTCTTGAATTTCCAGAGCGCCTTGCCGTCGCGGGCGCTGACAGCATGCAGAACGCCGGAGAGATCGCCGACATAAACCGCATCGCCGGCGACAGCGGGAGATGATTCTCCGATACCATCTTTGGTTGCGTGATATTTCCAGCGCAGTTTGCCGCTCTGTAGATCAATGGCGAGAAGATCGCCCGATTGCGCGCCCACAAAGACAGCGCCCCCGGCAATAGCCGCAGAGGATTCAATTGATTCGCCTGCCTCATACGCCCACAGGAGTTTCAGACCATCGGGCACAGCCGACAATGCTACTCCGGTCAATTGATGATTGCCGCGAAATTGCGCCCAATCGCTTTCAGAAGAAAAGAGGAAAGAGGAAAAAGGAAAAAGGAAGAGATAAGAGCAGAACAATAATTGAGTAATGAGTAATGAGTAATGCGCAATGCGTAAATAAGACCGGCCGGTGGCTACTGACCGCCGGCCGCCGGCTGCGTTGCCTTTTGCCTTTAATACGCCCATTGGTAAACCTCCAGCGCCCCGGCCATATCAAACGGCCGTGGATTGAAAGTTCCCGTCCATTGCCGGGCTGCATCTTCGGCAAGTTTATCAAGATCATCTCTGGGAACGCCGATCTCGCTCAAACTTCTGGGGAGTCCCCCGGCAACGGCCAGTCGCTCCAATCGCGCGGCCAGGCCCTCAGATAGATTATCATTGCTTGCCGATCTGCTGGCAATTTGCAAAAGCTCGCCGTAGCGGCTGCCAACAACCGACCCGTTCCAGCGCACCACCTGAGGAAGCAGCAGAGCTATGGCAACGCCATGAATTGTGCCGTAGGCGGCAGTCAACGGATTGGCGCAGGCGTGAGTAGCGCCGAGCATCGAATTTTCTATTGCCACACCGGCATAATGGGCACCCAGTTGCATTGCGCCTCGCGCTTCAATGTCATCGGGATCGGCAAGCACCTTTTCGTAATTGCTCTCCAGCAGCCTCCAGGCTTCGCGGGAAAAGGTCTCCGACAGCGGATTGCGCCTTGTCGTAACATAAGTCTCCACCGCATGAGCGATGGCATCGAAGCCGGTCGCAGCGGTAACGCTTGCGGGTTGTGAGACGGTGAGGCGCGGATCGAGAATGGCAATCCGAAATGCCGCTTTGGGATCTCCGCAAGCCATCTTAATATGGGTTTGAGCGTCAGAGATCAGCGCGTAGCATTGCGCTTCGCTTCCGGTTCCGGCAGTGGTAGGTATTCCGATCATCGGCAGCATCGGCTTTGTGGCTTTGCCGAACCCCCAGTAATCTTTCATTGCGCCGCTGTTGGTCAACAGGAAGTTGATCCCCTTAGCGCAATCCATTGAACTGCCGCCGCCGAGGCCGATGATGGAATCGACATTGAGATGAGAGGCAAATTGGCGTCCCGCTTCGACCACCGTCGTGTCGGGATTCACGTCGAAGTCATGGAAAGAGAAGACTTCGATCCCGGCCTCTGACAATAGCTTTGACGCTTCTTCTACGTAACCGCAGGCAACGAGGCCGCGATCCGCCACTAGGAGTGTTCGTCGGAAACCGAGTTCGCGGGCCAGCTCGCCCAATCGTTTAATCGCCCCTTCACCGAAGACTACCCGGGTGCGAGATTGAAAGTCGAATGATTTCATCTCCAAATTCTTTTTGAAACCAGGCCGAAATCTTAATGGCTGCAATCGGCAATTAATCCCCTCCGCGCCTTTGCGCCCTCTCAGTCGCTTCTTTATCAAGCGCGTTAATATCTACCCGAACCAAAACTATATCTTCAATCGGATTAAGCCGGGAATTGTAGTTGACGCCGAAATCTTTTCTATTGACTTCAAAGGTACCCCGGAAACGGCCGCGATTGTTTTCGTAGAAGACCATCGTCAGGGGGACTTCTATCTCCTTGGTTACACCGCGTATGGTCAGATCCCCAAGCACGTTATACTTATTATCGCCTGCCTTGGTGATCTTCTTCGAGACGAATGTAATAGTCGGGTACTTCTCGACGGCAAAAAAATCGTTGCTGCGGAGATGATTGTCACGACGCTCGATTCGCGTATTAATGCTGGCCGCTTCAATTGTTATCTTCAGAGACGAATTCTCGATCCTTTGCGGATCGAGTTGAACATCGGCCTCCCACCTGTCAAAAGATCCGTGAGCGGAAATAAAGCGCGCTTCGGCCACGAAATTGATCTGGCTATGCGCCTTATCTATGATATGGGGCCGCGTCTGAGCGGCGACCGGGACGCTGCTGAGCAACAGAACGACAAGCAGAATAATCCTCTTCATCATAATCATCCATTTCCTTTTGATAAATTTTTCACTTCTTTTCTGCCAGCGCATAGAGCTGGTTCCGGTTCATTATGTAAAGCACGCCATTAGCGGGGACCGGGCTGCTGTAGACCGAACTTCCCATATTCATCTCGGCCAGCACCTTCTTCTCCTTTCCCGCTTGCAGGACAACTATATCGCCATCTTCATCGCCAAGATACACCTTGCCATCGGCAACCAGTGGGGACCCCCAGACAGCGGCGAACAGATCATGAACCCAGAAGACCTTGCCCGTCCTGGCGTCAAGGCAATGCAGGAAGCCGCTGAAATCGGGATAGTAGATCAACCCGTCATGTATCGCCGGGGTGGAGATTGTTCTCCTGATCTTGTCATAGTGCCAGATCCGGCCGCTCTGTGTAATGTCTCCTCGTTTGGTCGCATCGATGCAGTAGAGGTGCCCCACCCCCTCGCCGTGCTCGGGGTCCTGGCCGTTGGCGATATATACTTTGTCTTCCCAGACAACTGCTGTGGCGATAAGCTCGTTGCGGGTCTTGGGCCAGACAGAATCTTTGGGATTGGTGTCGAACTCCCAGAGCTTCTTGCCCGTCAGCGCCTCATAGCCGCGAATCCAGCCGTCGCCCTGGCCCATAATAACCTGATCGACTCCGCCGATCTTTCCTACCGTGCATGACGCCCATTGCCCGTGAAGGATGCGCTCGCCAACGGAATTGTCTTCCCAGACCAGCTTGCCCGTCTTCTTGTTGACGGCAATTATGCTAGGGGCCCTCGGCGAGGGGACGTTTACGTGGCTCTCATCGTGCCCGTTCGATGTGCTCACGAAGATCAAATCTCCGAAAGAGACGGGAGAGGAATTGGCCAGGTTGTGCGGATGCGAGCCCACCTCTTCGATCATATCGAATTTCCAGATGATGTCAGCATCCTTCGGGCCGGTGAACTTCTCGTCTTTGAACGGGCCATCGTTCTCATTATCCATGAAGCCTTGAGTGTCAAGGCACACCAGCTCGCAGCGGTTGGAGACATAGTAAAGCCGATCTCCTTCGACCAGCGGAGAAGATGCAATCCCTTGATACGGCCAGTCATTAACGCGCCCGGCGGGCAGCTTCTCGTGAGTAATCTGCCAGAGAAATTCTCCATCAGATTCCCTGAAAGCCATCAATACACCGCGATCCCCGGGCTGTTTGGGATCGCGCAAGCCTTCATTGTTAGTGCCGACAAAGACCATGCCGCCAGACACAACTGGATTCCCGTAAGATTGCGAGCCCAGAGCGGCTACCCACTTGACATTTTTCTTCGTTGCTATGTCCCAGGTCGTAGGCAGCCCCTTCATATTAGAGATCATGTTGCGATCCGGCGTCCCGCCCCACATCGGCCAGTCCCCCGTGCCTGGATCAGACGCCGAAACAATATAAGCTGGAATCCGGATAGATATTACCGAGAGAAAGATCGCCAGCGAGATTAAAACAGATTTAGCTTTGAGTCTTTTCATAACTATTTCTACCGCCTTCATTCTTTGTAAGAGACAATCACCTGCTGCGGCATATTGGGCAGCGGATGTAGCTCGCTGCGAGAGAAGCCCGCCGCAGTAAACATACGGTCGTACTCAGAGAAAGTATAAGCATCTCCTGATGGCGTCCCGGCCAGCATCATCAAGCTGAAAGCCGCCGCCGCAGGAGGTGAAACCCGGTCTTCATTGGGGATGAATTCGAGCGTCACTGCGCGGCCCCCGCTCTTGAGCGCCCGGTGGACTCTCCGCAACAAATTCTCGCAGGTTCCGGTATCGACGTGATGGAGGAAATTGGTGAGCAGCACCGTGTCGTAGTCGCTGCCGTATTCGACCTCAAATGCGCTGCCTGCGATGGTGTGGTAACGGTCAGCTACTCCCGCTGCCTGAGCATTCTCCAGCGCCACCTTCAAAACGTTGGGCCAATCGAGAGCGAAGATTTGAGCCTTCGGATTGCGTTTGGCTATTGCGATTCCAAACAGACCATGCCCGGCAGCAATATCAAGCACTTTCCAATCGCCTTCTCCAACTATCTCGGCAATCATTTGAGCAGCAGGAGCCATCATCGGGGCCATGCTGCGGGCGAACTCTTCCCACATCGGATGCTCAGGGGCCATTGACCCTTCCTCGCCCATCAGCGTGCCCCCTCTCCTGACAACGCCGGCAACATCCTTGAACGTATCCATGACATAAGGAGAATTGAGAAATTTGACTACGCTGCTAATGCAGGCCGGAGAGCGGCGGTTGAGAAAGACTGCCGATTCAGGCGTCAGATCATAATGGCCATTCTGCTTGTTCAACAACCCGATGATGACCAGGTAATCGCAGAGAATGCGCATGCCGCGCTCGGAAGTCTGGCAACGCTCCGCTAGTGCTTTGGCTGTGTTATTTCCTTCGGCCAGAGCAGTGAAGACATCCAGCTCGATAGCAGCCTTTAGCGAAGCGGTTTGCTGGTAGGCATTGAATATTTGAAATATCTTTTCAGGAGATGGCATCGATCCTTTTACAGCTTCCACAGTAGTTCCTTCCTTTCACCCCAGGCAACAATAAATTCTCGTAGACCTTAAAAAAGATTGCGGTCAGTTCGGGCGGTTTTGAGGGCGCCCGTGAACTTCGGGCGGTTTTGAGGGCGTTGCACGCCCGAAGTTCTTGCGCCCTCAAAACAGTTTTATTTTTAATCTGTTTTGAGGGCGCCAGGCGCCCGAACCAAAAAGTGTTTTCCTTAAAAGCCATAGCTTACTTCCGATTGGGGATTACCTTCAAATTATCAATAAATATCTCAAACGGAGCATCGGCATAGATGCCTGGGCTCCCCTGCCGATTAGGAATCGGATCTATTCGCTCGATCATCCAAGCGGACGGCTCGGCTTCAGATGCGGGCCAGGCTTTGCCCCGCGCTCGCACTTTGCCATCGGGCAGATTCTCAACCTGAAGTTTCACTCGGTACCAGGTATCCGCCTTCCAGGCGAATGGCGCCTTGACCGTACGCGTAGTCTCCGGCTGCCATGACTCCAGCTCCATGCGCTGGTGATTGCCAAAAAGGATGAGCGAATACCTCTGTGCCACAACGCCTGCGTCGCCCATCTGCCGCCGCCTCTCTGTCGCTCGAATATCTGCTTCAATAGTGTAGTCAGACAGATTCGAGGGCCCCATAAATGCGCGAGCGCGTTTGAACGCTGCGTTATCTGCCCGTTTGACCAGTACCTTATTTCCTTCCAGGTCGCGCACTACATATTTGCCGACAGCATTGACCCAGTGTGGGGGGACAGAATCAACCGGGTATGACTCGAAATTCTCGCTCCACGGCAACGGCGGGATGACCCGCACTCGCGCCGCTCCCGAGACCGTCCCCACGGTGGCCTTCACCAGACCGGCTTGAGCTGTCAGGTCGGATGAAACGGTGAAGGTCCCATTTTGTATCACGCCGCGCAACTGCTCCAGCGACCACGAAGGCTGCGGCTCCTCGCGCAAGAAGTTCCCCTTCTCATCGAACAATCGCGCGCGCAGTCGAATGCTCTCGCCGGGTTTGAGCACCAGATCGGTCGGGACCACTTGAACATGGGCGACCGGCGCGTTCGCCGGCGGCGGAGCCTGCTTCTCGACCGGCAGAGGTTGAGGATTGGTCTTCTTCCCTATGCAATAGAGAGCCGCATCAGAAACGAGGAAGATCCGTCCGCGAGAGATGGCGACCGAACCGATTATCGCTTCCGGCTCGCCTTCGCTTCCTAATTGATCTTCATCGAGAATCTCGCAGGAGGTAGCGCCGGGTTTGAGGATAAAGAACTTTCCATTCTCTGTGCCGACATACAGCTTGCCATCGGCCAGCACCGGAGAAGATTTTTGAATCGTCCCCAGATTTAACATCCATAGCTGCTTGCCCGTGTTGACATCGAAAGCAAAAAGATTGGCCCCATTATCAATCTGATAAATTCGCTCGCCGTCGATTACCGGAGAAGAGAAACCGCCCTGGAAGCCTCTCACCGCCCACTTAATCTGATCTTTGCCAATGCTGCCTCTGGCCGTAGCATCAATAGCGGCAAGCAATCCCATCTCGCTGGTGTCAAGGTTCTCTTCGCTGTGGCTGACAATTGCAGTTGTGCCTTTGAGCACCACTCCGGTATTGATCCCGCGCTTGGCCATTGTGAATTTCCACACCGGCTCCCCGGTCTGCGCTTTCAGGGCATGAACTGCTCCATCGCCTGCTCCGGCGATGATCAATCGGGCCCCATTAATTACCGCTGAGATCGGCGGAGAGTAGGTGGTGTCATAAGGGCGGTCGCCGGGCGAGCTGACCCAGATGGTTTCGCCCGTCCTTTTATCAAAAGCCATGAAGCGATGTCTTCGCAGCGCATGCTCTCCCCAGCTCTCGGTGATGCCGCTGACTATCACCAGGTCCCCTTCGATTATAGGAGAGACGGTGCGCCCGCCGTGAGTGGTCCACAATCCGAAGTCTTCGCCCAGCGAGCGTTCCCATAGCAGTTTTCCATCATTGGACAGGCCCAGCAGCGTGCCGCCAACGCCAAAAGCATAAACATTCCCTGTCGTCGGATCTCCTGCCGGCGACGCCCAGCCCACGCGATGAGGTGGCACATCGCTAGAATAGATGTTGAAGCGATGCTCCCAGAGCAGCTTGCCATTGTCAGCATTGAAACAGAGGACGCGCTCCTGGAGCATCTCGCCCTTGCCCACCGAGTTTTGCAAGAATACCCGGTCGCCCATGACAATCGGCGCCGAGCGCCCGCCGTAGGGCGCTTTCCAGGCAAGGTTCTCTCCCGCCGGCGACCACTTTGTGGGAAGCTCCTTCTCCAGCGAGATGCCATCGCCCGCCGGGCCGCGCCACTGCGCCCAATCACCGCCTCTGGACAGCGCGCGCTGAGCGATTGATGAGACAGGCGGAGAAGGCATCAAAAGAAGAATGAACAGCAAAAAGATCAGGCGCTTTGAGAATATTGCGTTCATAGTCGATTGTCCCTAACACATCATCTGGCCAAAACAGTTGAAAGTATACAATCACACTTTGCATTGGCCGTATCCGGCGCGCGCAAGATGTGATCCGTCTAGAGAGCAAATTACGCAATCAACATATTGCAGGTTGCGGCGACCATAACCCCTTGACTCAGGTAATCCCAAGATATAATGTTGCGGTTGTCATAGTCAAGTAGAAGTTAGCTCAACGCTTGCCAGGGAAACGCTTATTGAGGTGAGGTTATGTCGAGCAAATGGGTTGTATCGTTGATTCTTATGCCTCTTCTCCCACTCATAATCCGCGCGCAAAGTATTAATGAAGAACTACTCGCTGCTGCCCGCAAAGGCAATCTGGAAGCAGTAAAAGCGCTGCTGGCAAAAGGCGCTGATGCGAATGCGAAGACTCAACACGGCGCGACGCCGCTATCTTATGCAGCAGACAGGGGCCACCTGGAAATTGTCAAAGCCCTGATCGAACATGGCGCCGAGGTGAATGCGCGAGATAGCTTCTACAACTCGACGCCTATAACCTGGGCGGCATACAACGGCCACGCCGAAGTCATCAAGCTCTTGCTCGACAAAGGCGCTCAGGGAAAAGAAGGGGCCCTAATGATGGCAGTAGACAGAGGCCACCTCGAAGCGGTCAGGGTTATCCTCGATAGAGGCGATCTGAAACCGGAGACGCTGACATTCGCCTTGACCAGGGCCAATAACGGCGGTCGCAGCGAAATCGCCCGGTTGCTTGAGAAGGCCGGCGCAAAACCGGCTCCCAGAGCCGATTTCCCGGTCGATGCGCAAACGCTTAAAAGTTATATCGGGGTCTACAAAGACCGGGAAGGCAGAGAATTCACCATCACTTTGAAAGATGGGAAACTCTTTGGGGGGCCTACTGGGCAGAACCAGCTTGCGCTCGGAGCGATTGATAAGGTCACCTTCAGACCGGTCCAGGTCGAAGGAGTTACTATCACATTCAAGATCGAAGACGGCAAGGTTGCAGGTTTAACACTGAAGCAAGGTGAAACCAATCTGGCATTCAACAAAGTCGAGGAGAAGTAGAAAGTCCGCAGCCACCACAAGCGCGAGTTTTCTCCCGCGCCCCTCTGCGGCTACAGGAGTGGCAGATGAAACGCATATTACTCTTATGTTCCTGTCTCTGTTTTGTCGCCGTTGCGCAGGCTCAGAACTGGCCCTCTTTTCGAGGCGCAAATGCGTCCGGCGTGGCCGATGGCAAACCGGCGCCAACCGCCTGGGACGCGGTGAAAGGGATCAACATCGCCTGGAAGACTCCCATCCCCGGCCTGGCTCATTCGAGCCCGGTCGTCTGGGGCGACCGGCTTTTCATAACTACAGCCATCAGCAGCAATCCCAGGCCCTATTTTCGCCACGGGCTCTACGGCGATGTAGATTCAGACAATGACCTATCCAAGCACACCTGGCGCGTCTATTGCCTGGACAAACGCACAGGCCGGATCCTGTGGGAGAGAACTGCTCACGAGGGTGTGCCCAAAATAAAACGGCACATTAAAGCCACTCACGCCAACTCCACCCCGGCCACTAATGGCAGACACGTTGTAGCATTCTTCGGCTCGGAGGGGCTCTATTGCTATGACTTGGATGGCAAATTGCTGTGGAAACAGGATCTCGGTGTGCTCGACGCCGGATGGTTTTATGATCCCGATTATCAATGGGGCACTGCCAGCTCGCCCATAATCTATAAGGATCTGGTCATAGTTCAATGCGATATTCAGAAGGGATCTTTCATCGCCGCCTACAATATCAAAGACGGCAAGCGGGTCTGGCACACGCCGCGCGAAGAGATCCCTTCGTGGGGGACCCCAACTATCTACGAAGGCAAAACTCGCGTGGAACTGATCACCAATGCTACAAATGCGGTTCGCGCTTACGATCCGCTGACCGGCAAAGAGCTGTGGAGGCTCTCCGGCAATCCCCAGATCACTGCCACTACGCCGATTGCCGGCCATGACCTGATATTCATCTGCAACAGCTATCGCCCCAATCAACCTATCTATGCCATCCGTCCCGGCGCGACCGGAGACATCTCGCTCAAGGACGGCAAGACCTCGAATGAATATGTCGTCTGGAGCTATCAGCGCGGGGGGACCTACATGCCCACGCCGATTGTCTACGGCGACTATTTCTACACTTGTTCCAATAACGGCGTCGTGACCTGCTACAATGCCAGGACGGGAGAGCGGATCTATCAACAGCGCATCGGAGATAGAGGCGGGGCCTATAGCGCCTCGCCCGTTGCCGCCGATGGCAAGCTCTACTTTACCGGTGAAGATGGCGAAATCTTCGTCGTTAAAGCCGGACCAAAATATGAACTGCTCGCGGCCAATCCGATGGGCGAAGTTTTGATGGCGACGCCGGCCATCTCTGATGGAATGATCTTCGTTCGCGGACAGCATCATGTCTTCGGCGTAGGAGCAGGTGCGCAACCAAGGCCGAAGGGCACTAAATAAATGCGTTGCAATGTGAACCATTAAGTATGGCTTTGTGCAAATAACATATAAACCTTAAGAAAAAGATTACAGCAGGTTCGGGCGCTGCGGCGCCCTCAAAACAGTTTTATTTTTGATCTGTTTTGAGGGCGCAAGAACTTCGGGCGTGCAACGCCCTCAAAACAGATTAAACTTGAAATTGTTTTGAGGGCGCCGCAGCGCCCGAACCGAGGAGCCGCCAGATTATGAAGAGACTATCAGCAGGAATCCTGTTCGTTTGCTTGCTTGCCACTCCCGTTCTTCTTTCGCCAGCAGCCAGCGCATCTAACTGGCCTCAGTGGAGGGGCCCCGGCGGCCAGGGCGTCTCGGAAGAAAAAGATCTCCCCATCGAATGGGGTCCCACAAAGAACATCAAGTGGAAGACGGCTATCCCAGGCCGCGGCCACTCTTCGCCAATCGTCTGGGGTAAGTGGATCTTCCTGACCACTTCGATTGAGGGCCCCATCGTACCCGGCGCCAAAGCAATCAAGCATTTCAGGCGTGGCGAGGAGTATCTTCATCCAGACAGCGTTGGGGCCGACCGCAGTCATACTCTCAAACTCCTCGGCTTAGACCGCGACACGGGCAAGATTCTCTGGGAGAGGACTGCTTATGAAGGAATCGTCTATGATAACCGTCATCGAAAAAACACTTACGCTTCCAGCACGCCAGCCACTGATGGGCAATACGTCTATGCTTTCTTTGAAGCAGAAGGGCTGTATTGCTATGACTTCAGCGGCAATCTGATCTGGCAAACATCTCTGGGAAAGATTGCCAAAATGGGTTTAGGGAACGGAGTCTCTCCGGTGCTCTATGAAAATCTGGTGATTCTGCAATGCGATCAGGAAGATGGGGGCCCGGATGCATCGTTCATTGCTGCCGTTGACAAGAAGACGGGCAAAGAGGTCTGGCGGGTTTCCCGATCCCATCGCAAGACCTGGGCAACACCTCTCCTGATCCGAACTGCTCAGCGAATGGAATTGATTGCCAGCGGAGCTGAAACGGTCATCTCTTATGATCCGGCGACCGGCAAGGAGTTGTGGCGATGCGAGGGTGTGGTCGGACACGCTATTCCAAGCCCTGTGACAGGCCATAACATGGTCTTCGTCTCGGCTGGCTATCCATCTAAACGCGCGCTGGCTATTCGCCTGGGCGGATCAGGGGACCTGACAGGCACTCCCAATGTCGTTTGGAAGTACGACAAGGGCACAGCTTATGTGCCTTCGCCTATTCTTTACGGCGATTATCTATATCTGGTGACCGATAAGGGGCTGATCACCTGCCTGGATGCTAAAACCGGCGCAGTAAAGTACGAAGGGGGCCGCGTCCCTGTGCCCGCGACATTTTCGGCTTCGCCGGTGGCATTCGATGACAAGATATTTCTCAGCAGCGAGGATGGCGACACGTTTGTGATTAAAGCAGGCCCAGTACATGAAGTGCTGCGCACCAACTCGCTGGGCGAGCCTATTTATGCTTCTCCGGCTATAGCTGATAGAAAGATATTCATTCGCGGCGAGAAGAACTTGTATTGCATCAGCAAGTGAAAGATCGAGCACCAAAAATTTGAGCGAAAGGAATAATCCGTATGATGAACCGCAGGCAATTTCTCCAACAGGCCGCTTATGCTGCTGCGGCAACTGCTGCTTTCAACATCACTGGAGCACAAGCTTCGGAACCGGTTAGAGGCGTCAACTGGCCTATCGGCTGTTTCAACCGCCCCTGGACTAGATGGAGTTATGATCAGGCGCTGGACAGTATCAAAGCAGCCGGTTATAAATTGACCGGCCTGCTCAGTAGAACCAGAGAGGAGCCGTTCATCGGCTCCGAAGCTACTCCAGAATATCTCGATAATCTCAAGAAGAAGATTGCTGCGCGCGGTTTGTCCGTCAATATGGGCGCGCTGCGCTCCAGGCATGACATTCCACTGGCGGATACCATCAGCGATGTGCGAAAGCAGATAGACAATGCTCATCGCCTCTCGCTGCAATATGTGCTCAGCTTCGGCGTTGACAACCCGGACGAGTATGACCACTACTATCGCGTGATGGCCGATGCAGCAGCCTACGCGCAGGAGCGTAGTATTCAGTTGGTTATGAAACCGCATGGCGGCAGCAGCGGCGCTTCTGAGGAGATCCTGCGCTGCATCGAGAAGATCGATCATCCCAACTTCAAGATCTGGTATGACGCCGGCAACATAATTCATTACACAGGCAAGGACCCGGTGATGGAGCTGGAGCCAGTAGCGAAATATGTCACTGGGTTCTGCGCTAAAGATTGCGGCCAGATAAGAGGCGAAGTGATGATCCAGTTCGGCGCAGGGAAAGTAGATTTCAAAGGCGTCTTCAGCAGATTGAAAGCCGCTGGATTCAACGGGCCAGTGATGGTCGAGTGCTGTGCCCCCGGTCAGACTCCAGAAGAGGTGACTGCTAACGCCCGCGCCAATCGGGAGTTTTTGGAAAGAATCTTCGCAACATTGGAGTGATCAATGGAGATAAACAGCATTGGCCCATTCCTGGACTACTTTGAAAAGATCCGCGAGCGAACTTTGATGGTCGTAAGGTGTATCCCGCCTGAAAAGATCGACTGGACTTATAAAGAAGGAAAGTTCACCTTTGGGGATTTGATAAGACATTTAGCAGCTATAGAGAGATATATGTATGCGGAGAACGTCCAGTTGAAACCCAGCCGTTATCCAGGGCATGGAAAAGAACTGGCCGATGGATATGACAATGTGCTGGCGTTCTTGGATAAAATGCACCGAGAGTCAATGGAAATATTCAGCAAGCTGAGCGATGAAGATTTAAAGAAGAAGTGCATAACTCCTGGAGGGGTACCTATAACTGTGTGGAAGTGGTTGCGAGCGATGATTGAACATGAAATACATCACCGAGGGCAACTTTACCTGTACCTGGCGATAATCGACGTACCGGCTCCTCCAATCTATGGACTTACTTCTGAAGAGGTGTTGAAAAGAAGCAAACAATCGAGCGGCCCTGAATCAAGTCATGTTCAAAGTTGAATATAATCGGATGCCTGGTACAATCGGATCGATACAGCCGTATACATAGTTGGTGAATTCTTCAGCATCAGATAGCTATCTCTCGACCGTCGCAGCCTGGGCTGCGACGAGTTCGGACCAAGATTCGTCTCACGCCACACCCCGATCCGAAGACGAAGCTCTGATGCTGCGCATCCAGGAGGGTGATCAAGTCGCGCTGGGCGCTCTTCTTGAGCGATATGCCCGACTGGTTCTCAGTATCGGTCTCCGCATCCTCCGCGATCCCGGTGAGGCTCAAGACTTGGTGCAAGAAGTTTTCCTCCAGGTCTACCAGAAGCGCCTTATGTTCGATCCAAAGAGAGGGACGGTCCGGTTGTGGCTGACCCGGATCACCTATCACCGCGCCTTCGACCGCCGCGAATACTTGAATCTCCACCGCTCCTATGACGACAGGAATCTAGACGACTTCGCCGATGTGATTCAAGCGAGCACCAACCTGGAATACGAGGCTCGGCTCCGCCAGTGCGAATCTGTGCTGCGAGAGGCATTCCGGCAACTGAGCGAGAAGCAGCAGCAGACGTTGGAGCTGTATTTCTTCGAAGGCCATACACTTCGCGAGATCAGCCTTCTCTTGAATGAGTCTCTCGCCAACGTCTGCCATTATTACTATCGTGGCCTCGAACGTTTGCGCAAGAGCATAGAAATTAGTTCGCTCAAGGATGAACAGCCATGATGCATTTCGGGTCTAAGGCAAAAGGGAATTCGACTCCCAAAGAGCATGATTACTACTTTGAATTGTGTGCGCTTGCCAGTTCCGGCACGCTTACTGACGCAGAATGGTCCGATCTTCGATCACATCTGAGGCAGTGCCAAGAGTGCAAGGAGCTTGTCCAGCAGTACCGTGAGCTGGCGAAGACCGGGATGTCGCTTCTGATGCCGGAGGCAAATGGAGAGGAGCTTCCCGCCCAGGCATCGTGGTCGCCCGAACTGGCAAAGCAGGAGCTACTCTCGCGCCTGGCGCGAGGGGAAACATCAGGGCAATATCACCTCCGGGCTAAGTTGCCGGAGTCGAATCGCCAGGGCTGGCTTCCGTCATACCTGTTAAAACTTCGGCTCTCCGCCGCTGTGCCCCTTGCGGCAGCCATCGTGCTCGTTGCCAGCTTGATTTCAATCGCATATTACATCGGCCACTGGCGGGGCCACGATCTTGCTCGCCGCATCAGCTATGAGCGGGGCCAGGAGATTGCTCAGCATGAAAATCAATCTCAGGCAATTCCTGAAATCCAGCCTTCACCAGACGACATTGCTTTACTGCGCGCCCAGATCAACGACCGTTTACGGGAGCGGGCTTCGCTCGGTGAACTCCTCCAGACAAAGGACAAGGAGATCGCCAATCTTGGCCGAGAGCTTCAGAGCCAAAACGCCGAAGTAGAACGGTTGAAGGGGCTCCTTGGCGAGGCCAAACAGCAGGCCGAGCAGAGAGCGTCGGAGATTGCAAAGCTGAATGCGGAAAGGGTCTCCCTGGCATCGGGGCGCGATGCAGTTGGCCGCAGGCTTCAGGAAGCAGAAGCCGGCCTTGCTGCCACGCAAAAGCGACTGGATGCTCTCGAGCAGGAACGCGCGGCTGAGCATCAGCGCTTGGCAATGTTGGAGAATCGGATCGAGGAACTCTCAGCGCGGCTGAAAGAGAGCGAAGAGACGGTGAAACAACAGCAGCAATTGCTTGTTTATGATCGCGACATCCGCGAGCTAATGGGCGCGCGGGAACTATACATAGCCGACGTATTCGATGTAGATGACAGCGGGAGAATGCGGAAACCCTATGGGCGCATCTTCTATACCCGGCGGAAGTCGCTGATCTTCTATGCATTCGATTTAGATCGGCAGCCAGGCGTGCGCAAGGCCAGCGTCTTTCAGGCATGGGGGCGCCGTGGACCCACCGACACACAGCCTTTGAATCTGGGCATCCTGTATCTGGACAATGAAACTAACAAGCGATGGGCGCTGAAATTTGATGATCCGAAGGCGCTGGCGCAAATCGATGCCGTCTTTGTGACCGTAGAGCCGCAGAGCGGCAGTCGAAAGCCCAGCGGAAAGCAACTGCTCTTTGCTTCTCTTCGCACTCCTCCCAATCACCCGTGATCTGGTAGTGAATCGCGACCGGTGACTAGTGATACCGTGTTGGAGTTAGGTTACGAACTCTTATGGTCCAAGCTCAGGTTATGGTGACACTGCCGCATCGGCCGCCCACGCGCTTCTATAGTAATTGAACTCATTTTGATTCAAGCCCATTTTATGGCGCCAAGCGGCCGCTTCCCCGATGGTCCGATCTCAAACCAAAAATGGTATGATTTTTCAGTTCAGGCGCTAAGCGCCTTCAAAACGGATTAGATTTGAGTTGTTTTGCGGGCGCAAGAACTTCGGGCGGTTTTGAGGGCACTTAGTGCCCGAAGCATTTAGGAACTTCGGGCGGTTTTGAGGGCACTTAGCGCCCGAAGCATATTTGACTAGAAGCGGTCTCATAAATACCTGACTCACGGTAAAATCCCCCGTAGGGGAGGATTAGATATGGTACGACGAGAAGAGTTAACCGATGAGCAATGAGCTATCATCGAACCTCTGATTCCTCCTTCCCCTCGCCGAAGGGGACGGCAGGGGGAGGCCATGGAAAGACAATCGAGCGGTCTTAAACGGGACTGTCTGGACACGGCGCAGTGGGGCTAGGTGGAAG
>Ga0209172_10004820_pt1 | contig 17349 bp, 12 predicted proteins | sample LarsenN4metaG_FD_184113 | JGI IMG/M metagenome (GOLD analysis project Ga0209172, IMG submission 184113) | Hot spring sediment bacterial and archeal communities from British Columbia, Canada, to study Microbial Dark Matter (Phase II) - Larsen... ... | reverse complement strand
TCCTGGCTGCGAGAGCCCCAGCGACCTGAGCCACGGCACGCATGTGGCGGGCACGATCGCCGCGGCCACCAATAATGGCGTGGGTGTGGCCGGCGTGAACTGGGGCGGCGCCGGCCGGACGAAGATCATGCCCATCCGGATCTTCGGCTTCTACCCCTCGATCGGCTGCACCGCGACCACGGCGGACGTCATCGACGCCATCGAATACGCCGCCGACCACAGCGCGCGGGTCATCAACATGAGCTTCGGCGGGGGCGGGTTCAGCGCCTCGGAGCAGGCGGCGGTCGACTATGCCTACAACACCGGGGTCATTCTCTTCGCGGCCGCCGGCAATTCCAACACTAACTGCTCCACATTCTACCCGGCGAACTATGCTAACGTCGTCGGGGTCTCCGCGACGAACATCGCCGACGGCAAGGCCTGGTACTCCAACTTCGGCGCATGCGTGGACCTTTCCGCACCCGGCGGTGACACCACCAGCGACGTCACCGAGGGGGTGCTCAGTACCACCGGCATCCCCGCGTTGCCCTCCCAGTACCAGTACTTTCAGGGGACCTCCATGGCGACGCCGCACGCCGCCGGGCTGGCGGCGCTGCTGATCTCGAAGGGCGTTACCGGACCGGCCAGCATCCAGAACGTGATGCAGACCACCGCCGACGACCTCGGACCAGCGGGGTACGACACCACCTTCGGCTGGGGCCGCATCGACGCCGCCGCGGCTGTCGGCGTGCCGGGTCCCAACCCGATGAGGGCGTTCAGCGGCGTGCTCAGCGGGACGACCATCACCGTACAAAGCGACATGGTGACCGTCGCCACGAACGGGACCTACCTGGTCACCAACGCGGTGGCCGGCGTGAAATCGGTCTTTGCCTGGCAGGATGCCAACGGCAACGGGGTGATCGATGCCGGAGACCTCTACGGGGAGACGCCGGGGGTCATCATCACGACCGGGATGACGACGACCGGGGTCGCCGTGTCCGTGACGGAGCGGCCAGTTGGCAGCGTCCCGATCACACCATCGGCGACGCCGGCCCGTCCCACCCGGCCTACGCGGCCCTGATCTCCAACAAGGGGCACTATTCCCCGCGGCGAATTCCCGCGGGTCAGATCCGCACGTCGATGATGGCGGAAACTCCGACACCCTGGACGCGGCTCAGGCGCTCCCAGGGCTTCAGGTTGTCCACGGGGACCAGGACCTTGATCTGCCAGACCCCCGAGAAGTTCGTGTCGATGGCCGCCACCGCCTGAACCTTCTCGACGAGCCGCCGCGGGCCCGCGACCTGCGCCGCCCCCACGGTCGCCCGGCCGGGACTGCCGACGCCGATGGAGATGCTCAGAATGGGCACGACTTTGGTCGTCCCTTCGATCTCGGCCTGCCGCGCGTCGAGAATCCGGTTGATGAACCTGTTGATGTCTGGACCGAAGACCTTCACAGCCGCCCCGATTCCCAGGGTCTTGATGATAGCGATGACATCCTGGGCCTGGGCGCCGGCCGCGCCGCCGAGCAGGACGGCGGCCAGGATCAGCGCGATGAGTCGGGTACGTCGCACGAGACATCCCTCCTTGAGATGACAGCCGGTGCATTCGTGCGTGAGACGACAGCCGGCAGTATCGCTTCTGCAGAGTGATACGACGGCAGGTGGTGGTTCGGTTCTCCAGGGTATACTACGCCTGACCGATGGATACTGTCGACGGTGCGACTTTCTGGGAGACCCGCTACCGCTCGGGGACCACGCCCTGGGATCTGGGTGGACCCACACCTGCCTTCGCGCAGTTGCTGGCTGAACCCACGGCCCCCACGCCGGGTCGGCTGCTGGTGCCCGGCTGCGGCCGCGGCTACGATGCGGTCCTGTTCGCGCGCCATGGATTTTCCGTCATCGGCGTGGACCTGGCGCCGACGGCCCTGGCCCACGCCGCGCGGCTGGCCCGCGATGCCGGCGTGACCTGCACCGTTGTGGAGGTCGATCTGTTCGACCTGGCCGGGCGCTACCCGGGGGCATTCGATTACGTGCTGGAGTACACGTGCTTCTGCGCCATCGATCCCGTCCGGCGGCGTGAGTACGTCCAGGTGCTCGCCGATTGCCTCCGGCCGGGCGGGTGGCTCCTCGGCCTGTTCTTCCCGGTGCTGCCCCCCGGATACCCCAGGGACGGCCCGCCGTTCGCTGTCGCGGACGCGGAGATCCGCGCGCTCTTCGCCGATCGGTTCGCGATCGAGCACCTCGCGCCGACTCCGCATACCATCAAACCCCGGCGCGGGCGCGAACTCCTCGCTCGCTTCCGGCGCCGCTAGGTTTAGGGCCGCGCGATCGGACTTACGGGTACCAGGCCTTCAACCACGCCCGCAGTGTGCTGGCTTCCTGGCTCTCCACCTTGACGATCTGCTGGGCCAGAGTCCGGACCTCCGCGCGGTGGGCCTTGGCGGCAGCGAGGCGCGCCAGGCCGGCGCTCCGCTCGAGGTGCGCCGCGATCAGCGGGAGATAGGCCTTCTCCAGCGCAGCGTCACGCAGCGAGCGCATCTTCTTCACCGCCGGGGTAGCAACGCCCACGTTGCGCTGCGCCGGGCCGGATCCCGCCTCGCGCAGCCAGGTCAGCATCTGCCGGACCTGCGCGTTCTTGCGCTCCACCATGACCTGGTTCCAGCGCAGGATCTGGGTGTGGTCGGCGTAGAGCGTGGCGGCCATCGCGATCTCCACGGCCTCCTCGTGAATGGGAATCAGGGCCCGCATGAACGCTGTGTCGAAGGCCGGACCGCTGAGTTTGGCGAGGCTGGCGACCACCGGGTCGGGCGCGGGCGTGGGGGCGGCGACGCTCGGCGCATTCAGGGTAACGAACACGAGGAAGAGCGCAACGATGATGTTCCGCATAGGCCACCTCGGGTGAAGGAGTGAACGCGGGGCGTTCGGGGCGCTCCGTTTTCTATATTCCCAACTGCCCGGCAGGATTCCCCTGGAAACGGCCCGAACTCACGGGTGACCACCGAGGCGCCGCTCCATGAAGTCCCACGATCTCACCCCAATGATGCGGCAATACCACGAGTTGAAAGCCCGTTTGCCGGGCACGCTGCTGCTCTTCCGTCTGGGGGACTTCTACGAACTGTTCTACGAGGACGCGGAGATTGCCGCGCGGGAACTCGAGATTACCCTCACCGGACGCGAGGTCGGCAGGGGCCGGCGGGTGCCCATGTGCGGCGTGCCCTACCACGCCGTTACCGGGTACGTGGCGCGTCTGGTGGAACGCGGCTACCGCATCGCGCTGTGCGACCAGGTGGAGGACCCCCGGAAAGCCCGGGGCCTGGTGCGCCGCGCGATCACCCGGATCATCACGCCGGGAACCATCATGGACGAGGCCCTCCTGCCCGCACGCGGCGCCGCCTACCTGGCCGCGCTGGCGCGGGGAGAGGGACGCTGGGGCCTGGCCGCAGCCGACCTCTCCACCGGCGAGTTCATGGTTACCGAAGTAGCCGGCGCGCAGTGGCCCCGCCTGCTGGAGGAGATCGGCAGGCTCGAGCCGCGGGAGATTCTGATCTCCGCCGGTGAGGTAGATGCCCTGCGGCCCGCGCTGGCGGCGGCCCACCTGACACCGGTCGAGGCCTGGCGGTGGGACGGCGCCCTGGCGCAGCGGTTGCTGCGCGAGCACTTTCGGGTGCAGACCTTGGACGGGTTCGGCTGTGCGGATCTCCCCGCCGCGATCATGGCCGCCGGGGTGCTGCTCGACTACCTGCGGCAGACGCAGTTGAGCCCGCTCCAACACCTCCGCGGCATCCGGACCTATTCCCTCGATGACTACCTGGTGCTCGACGAAGGCACCCGCCGGCACCTGGAAGTGCTGCGCAACCAGCGCGACGGCACCAGCCGCCACACTCTGCTCGACGTCCTGGACCGGACCGTGACGTCGATGGGCGGGCGCTTGTTGCGGACCTGGTTGAGCCAGCCGCTGCGGGATGTCGCCGCCATTACCGATCGGCAGGATGCGGTGGCCGAACTGGTCCGCCGGCCCGCGCTGCGCGAGGCCGCGCGCGGCGGTCTGCGACTCATCGCCGACCTGGCTCGCCTGATCGGGCGCGTCGGGCACGCCTCGGCCGGCCCGCGCGATCTGGCGGCGCTGCGTCTCTCGCTGGAGCGGTTACCGACACTGCGCGCATCCCTGGCCGAAGCCACCGCCGCGCGCCTGCGTGCCCTGACCGCCGCGGTCGAGACCCACGAGGACCTGGCCGCCCTGATCGCCGGCGCGCTGGTCGACGATCCGCCGGTGGTGGTGCGGGACGGCGGCGTGATCCGGGAAGGATACAACGGCGATCTGGATGCCCTGCGGACAGCGGCGCGCGGAGGCAAACGCTGGATCGCTGACCTGGAGGGCGTCGAACGTGGACGCACCGGGATCAGATCCCTGCGCGTCGGCTACAACAAGGTCTTCGGCTACTACATCGAGGTCTCGAACCCCAATCTGAAACTCGTCCCCCCAGACTACATCCGCAAGCAGACCCTGGCCAACGCCGAACGGTTCATCACGGCCGAGATGAAGGAGCGTGAGGCCCAGATCCTGGGCGCCGAGGAACGGATGGCCGAACTGGAGCTCCGCCTCTTCACCGGACTCCGGGAGGCGGTGGCCGCCCACGCTGCGGCGATCCAGCAGACGGCCGCGGCGCTGGCGGAGTGGGACGTCCTGGCCGCGTTCGCGGAGGTGGCCGCAGCCCGGGGATATGTGCGACCCTCCCTGAGCGAAGACGCCGTCCTGGAGGTGCGAGGCGGCCGCCATCCCGTGGTCGAGGCCGCGCTTCCCGCGGGAGCGTTTGTCCCGAACGACCTCGACCTGGACGTCGCCGATCGGGCCATGCTGATCGTCACCGGGCCGAACATGTCCGGCAAGAGCGTCTACTGCCGGCAGGCCGCGTTGATCGTCATCCTGGCCCAGATCGGATCCTTTGTGCCCGCCGAACGGGCCACGATCGGGGTCGTCGACCGTCTCTTCGCGCGGGTGGGCGCCACCGACGACACCGCCCTGGGCCGGAGTACCTTCCTCGTGGAGATGCAGGAGACCGCGCTGATCCTGCACACCGCCACGCGGCGTAGCCTGATCATCCTGGATGAGGTCGGCCGCGGGACCAGCACCTACGATGGGATGAGCATCGCCTGGGCGGTGGTCGAGCACCTGCACGATCAGGTCGGGGCGCGCACCCTCTTCGCCACGCACTTCCATGAGCTCACCGATCTGGCGGCGCTGCTGCCCCGCGTGCACAACGTCAACGTCCTGGTTCAGGAGGAGGGGGACGAGGTGGTCTTCCTGCACCGGGTCGCCGCGGGCGCCGCCGACCGGTCCTACGGCATTCACGTGGCCCGCCTGGCCGGCATCCCGGCCACCGTGATTGAGCAGGCGCGCCGCATCCTGGCGCATCTGGAAGCGGCCTCCGTGGGGCCGGCGACACCCGAGACCTTCCTGGCGCCGCTCCCCGGACGGGCGCGCGGCGCGCTGCAGATTCCCCTCCCGCTGAACGTTCCCTCGCCGGTCGAGGAGGAATTGCTCTCCCTGGCGGTGGAGACGATGTCGCCTCTGGAGGCGCTGAACCGCCTCAGCGAACTGCGGGAGCGGGCCCGGGCCGCCCGGCGTCCCCAGGAAGCGCCTCGCGACCGCCGGGTCCAGTGATCCCGGGCGACCTCCCCCCGCCCCCGGGGCGATTGGGACCGCCAGAACCGGGGGGTCACTGATAACCGTGGGACGCATCCGAGTCCTGGACCGCGTCGTCGCCGACCGGATTGCGGCGGGGGAGGTCGTCGAGCGCCCGGCTTCAGTGGTCAAGGAACTCGTAGAGAACAGCCTCGATGCCGGGGCGCAGACTATCGTGATCGAGGTGGAACAGGCCGGTCTCCGGCTGATCCGCGTCGGCGACGACGGCGGCGGCATGGATCCGGACGACGCGCCGCTGGCCGTGCAGCGCTTTGCCACCAGCAAGATCGCCTCCGCCGACGACCTGGAGCGCGTCGCCACCTACGGCTTCCGCGGCGAGGCTCTCCCGAGCATCGCCGCGGTCAGCCGGCTCGACCTGATGACCCGCTCCCCCGGTACCGAGGCCGGCACGCGCGTTTCCGTGGAGGGTGGGGGAGCGGCGATGGTGCGCGCTGCCGGCGCCGCTCCGGGGACGGTCGTGGCGGTCGCGGATCTCTTTTTCAACACGCCCGCCCGGCGGAAATTCCTCCGATCGCCGGCCCGGGAGTTCGCGTTGATCACCGACGCCGTCCAGCGGCTGGCGCTGGCGGCGCCGGGCGCGACGTTCCGGCTGCGCCACGAAGGGCGGGAGGTCTTCGTCTATCCTGCCGCAATTCCGGAGGAACGGCTGGCGCAGGTCCTCGGGCGCGACCTGGCCGAGGCGATGACCGCGGTCCGGGGTGGGGGAGGGGAGATCGCGGTGCGCGGCTGGGCCGTACGTCCGGAGCGCGCGCGGCCATCGCGCCAACTCGATTATCTCAACGTGAACGGCCGGCCGATCCAGAGTCGGATGCTCTCACGCGCAGTGCTGCAGGGCTACACGGAACTGCTGCCGGTCGGCCGGTTCCCCCTGGCGGTCATCTTCCTGGAGGTCGCCCCGCACCTGCTCGACGTGAACATCCACCCGCGGAAGCTGGAGGTGCGTTTCACCGACGACCACCGGGTCTTCGCGACAGTGGCCCGGGCGGTGCGGGAGGCGCTCCTCGCTCCCGGAGCCGTCCGCCACGTCTCACCCCTCGTCCTGCCGGGAGAGATTCCGGCACCGGCCGCCGGGCGGGAGGAGTGGCAGGCCGAAACAATCAGGACAAGTTCCGGTGCCGCTGCGCTCGGATCCGCGATCGAGCCTGCACCTGTTGGCGGCGTCGCCGAGGCGCCCGCGCTGTACGCCGGCCGCGGGCGGCTTCCTCCACTGCGCCTGATCGGCCAGATCCTGCGAACCTACCTGCTCGCCGAAGCCGCTGACGGCCTGGTGCTGATCGACCAGCACGCCGCCCACGAACGCGTCGTCTACGAGCGGCTCTGGCGAGAGATCGCCACGGGGGATGTTGCCGCACAGACCCTGGCGGTCCCCCAGCCGATTGAGCTGAACCCTGCAGAAGCTGGTGTCCTCGATGAATTCCTCCCTGCGGCCGCGGCGCTGGGGTTTGCGGTCGAACCGTTCGGCGGGGCGACGCTGCTGGTGCGGGCCGTTCCCGCCGCACTGGCCCGGCGCGATCCCCAGGATCTGATTCGCCGGGCGCTGGACGCGCTGGCCGAGCCGGCCGACGGAGACGATGCCCGGCGGCGTCTGGCCATAGCCACTGCCTGCCACACGGCGGTGCGGGCGGGCGATGCCCTGAGCGCGCCGGAAATGGAAGTGCTCCTCCGGGACCTGACCGCAACCGAGGACCCTTACACCTGCTTTCACGGCCGCCCCACCATGGTGTGGGTTTCCCGTCCGGCGCTGGAACGCTGGTTTCTGCGGAAATAGCGCGGGATCGGCCCCTGAACGAGCCGCCCCTTATCGTCATCTGCGGCGCGACGGCCACGGGGAAGAGTGCGGCTGCGGTGGTCCTGGCGCGGGAGATCGGAGCCGAGATCGTGGCCGCGGACTCCCGCACGATCTACCGCGGCCTGGACATCGGGACGGCCAAGCCGACACCCGACATGCGGGCGGCGGTGCCCCACCATCTCCTGGACGTGGCGGATCCCCGAGAGATCTTCACGGTGGCGCACTACCAGCACCTGGCCACATCGGTCATCGAGGGGATCCACCGGCGGGGAGGCGTGCCGCTGCTGGTGGGCGGGACCGGGCTGTACATCCGCGCGGTGGTGGACGGCCTGCAGATCCCGCGGGTCCCGCCGGACTGGGCCCTCCGGCGCCAGGCCGAGGCGGAGGAGCGGGCCGAACCGGGGACGCTCTACGCTCGATTGGCGAAGGCCGATGCCCGCGCCGCCGAGCGCATTCACCCGCGCAATCTCCGGCGAATCATCCGCGCCCTGGAAGTCATCGCGCGGACCGGAGAGCCCATCTCGATTCAGCAGCGGACGCAGCCCGCGCCGTGGCGGGTGACCGTCGTGGGCCTGCGGCTGCCGCGACCGATGCTGTACGCACGGATCGATCGCCGGGTGGATGAGCAGATCGCCCACGGGCTGGCGGAAGAAGTACGCCGGTTGCTGGCGGCGGGCGTCCCGCCCGAGGCGCCGGGCATGCAGGGACTCGGCTACAAAGAGTTGATCCCGTATGTACGCGGAGACCTGACCCTCGAGGACGCGACCGCACGGCTCAAACGCAACACCCGGCAGTACGCCCGCCGGCAGGAGATCTGGTTCCGGCGCGATCCGCGGATCCACTGGGTCGATGTGGGACATGCCGGCCCAGAAACGGTCGCGGTGAGCATCCGTGCTATGCTAGCAGTGACCATGCCGTCGTTGGAGTCATCGTGAGACGGCAGGGCGCGCTGCGTGGCGGACTTGAGCCGCGGACCCGCACGACGACGGAGGATGCATGGAGGCAGACCGGCTGGCGCGCATCGGCGCGTACCTTTTTGCCGATCTTGACCGCAAGCAGGAAGCGCTGCAGGCCAGAGGAATTGACGTCATCAACCTGGGCATCGGCGACCCCGATCTGCCGACGCCGGAGCATATCATTGAGGCGCTGGCCCGGGCGGCCCGGGATCCGCGGACTCACCGCTATCCATCCTACGGGGGAGAGCGCGACTTCCGGGAGGCCGTCGCGGCCTGGTACCAGCAGCGCTTTACCGTCCGGCTCGATCCCCAGACGGAAGTCCTGGCCCTGATCGGGTCGAAGGAGGGGTTGGCCCACCTCCCCTGGGCACTGCTCAATCCGGGGGAGGGGACGCTTGTTCCGGATCCCGGCTATCCCGTCTACCGGGCCGCCACCATTCTGGCCGACGGTGAGCCGGTCCCCGTCCCGCTGCTGGCGCAGCGGGGATTTCTTCCCGACCTGGGAGCGGTCCCACCGGAGACGCTGCAGCGCGCGCGGATCCTGTTCCTCAACTATCCGAATAACCCCACCGCGGCGACGGCGTCGCTGGGCTTCTTCCAGGAGGCCGTGGAGTTTGCGCGCCGCTGGGGCCTGGTGATCGCGCACGACAACTCCTATTCGGAGATCGCCTACGACGGCTACCGTCCACCCAGTTTCCTCCAGGCGGACGGGGCCCGGGATGTGGGCGTGGAGTTCCATTCCCTCTCCAAAACCTTCTGCATGACCGGTTGGCGCATCGGTGTCGCCGTCGGCCGCGCCGACGTCATCGCCGCGCTGGGCCGGTTGAAGACCAACCTCGATTCCGGCATCTTCCGGGCGGTGCAGGCTGCGGGGACCGCGGCCCTGACCGGCCCCCAGGAGCCGTTGCGCGAGCGCGTGGAGATCTACCGGCGCCGGCGGGATCGGGTCGTGGAGACGCTCGCCCGCCTGGGCTGGCGGCCTCCCCGACCCCAGGCGACCTTCTACATCTGGCTGGAAGCCCCGGGCGGCCGCCGCGGCGTCGACTTCGCCGGAGACGTGCTCGAGCGCACCGGTGTCGTCATCACGCCCGGCAGGGGGTACGGCGCGCAGGGCGAGCGCTACGTGCGTCTCTCCCTGACCACGCCCGACGACCGGCTCGACGAGGCCCTCGACCGCATTTCCCGTGTCTTTGGGGGTGAGTAGCGGATCCCGCAGATCTGGGGCCTGACCCGATCGATTGACCCGGCGCACCGCCGGATGCTCTCCGCGCTCCTGCGGCAGCGCGTGCCTCAGAACCGCGTCGCCGCGGACGACCTGCTGCAGACGCTGGCGCACCTGGCCCACGCGCTCAAGCGCGAGGTCGGCGTCTATGTAGACCGGCATGGCGTCGTGCGCGAGGTTGTCGTGAGCCGGCGCTGGCAGGAGCTCCTCCCGACGCTGGCCGCCCGGGCCGCCCCGACGCGTCTGGTCGGGCTGCGCTATCTGGCGGCGCGCCCCGCGCCGGAAAGCCCGCCGGGGGAGGGGGACCGGCGCCACGTGCTAGAGGGCCGCCTCGATCTCGCCGTCCTCTTCGGATCCCACCAGGGCCGACCCGGCGATGGATGGGTGCTGGCGCTGGCGCCGGGCCGCAACGGGAGCGCCCAGGCCGAACCGGAGGGGCCGTACCCTCCCGCGGCGCTGGTGCACCTGGAGGTCTCGCCGCGAGTGAAGGCCGCGGAGCGGGCCCTCTGGCGCAGTCCCACCGTCCCCACCAGGGGCCTGCGTCCCGAGCGGGCGGTGCTGGTCGGTCTCGCGCTCCGCTTGCCGGACGGCGCGGGACCGCTTGACAACCTGCCCGTCGAGGCGTCGTTGGATGAACTGGCCCGCCTGGCCCAGACCGCGGGAGCGGACGTCCGGTCCCGGACCACCCAGACGCGGAGCGCGCCGGATCCGGCCACCTTCGTAGGCCGCGGCAAGGTGGCGGAAATCCTCCGGCTGTGTGAGGAGGAAGACGCCGACCTGGTCATCCTCGACGAGGAGCTCTCCGCAGCGCAGCAGCGCAACCTGGAGCGGGAACTCGGCGTGAAGGTCGTGGACCGCACCGCGCTCGTGCTCGACATCTTCGCCCGACGCGCCCGCACCCGGGAGGGACGCCTGCAGGTCGAACTCGCGCAGCTCACCTACCTGTTGCCGCGCCTGGCCGGACGCGGCGTGTGGCTCTCCCGCCTGGGCGGCGGCATCGGGACCCGCGGCCCCGGGGAGACGAAACTCGAGGTGGACCGCCGGCGCATCCGCCAGCGGATCACCGAGTTGCGCCGCGACCTGGCCGAGGTCACCCGCCACCGCGCGCTGCAGCGCACCGCCCGGCAGCGCGGCGGCCACCCCGTCGTGGCCATCACGGGATACACGAATGCCGGCAAATCCACGCTGCTCAACACCCTCACCCGTGCCGGGGTCCTGGTCGAAGACCGACTCTTCGCCACGCTGGATCCCACCGTCCGCCGCGTGATTCTGCCGAACCGGCAGGCCGTGCTCCTGGTGGATACCGTCGGGTTTATCCACAAGCTCCCGACCCACCTGGTCGCCGCGTTCCGGGCCACGCTGGAGGAGGCCGTCGCCGCGGACCTGCTGGTGCATGTCGTGGACGCCAGCCATCCCGAGTGGCGTCGCCAGCAGGCGGTCGTAAACCGCGTGCTGGGCGACCTGGGCGCGGGAGACCGTCCCCAGGTCGTGGCGCTCAACAAGATGGATCTGCTGACGGCGGCCGAGCGCCAGGCCCTGCGCGCGGAGAATCCGGATGCGATCATGATCTCCGCGCAGCACGGGGTAGGCCTGCTGAATCTGCTGCGCCGCATCGGCCAGCGGCTCCCCGAACCGTTTGTGCGGCTCCAGTTCGCCGTCCCGTATGGCCAGGCAGGGGTGCTGGCCGAGGTGTACGCCCGCGGCCGGGTCCTGGAGCAGCGCTATGAGGAGGCGGCTATCCTGGTGAAGGCCGAGGTACCGCAGAGCCTGGCCGCCCGGCTCACCCGCACTCTGCCAGCCTGAGATGCCCGAGCAGAGCACCTCCCGCACAGTGTTCCGGCGACGGATCGCCGGCGGGGAAATCGTCGTCGCCGTCGGCGTCTACGACGGACTGTCGGCCCGCCTGGCCGAGGATGCGGGGTTCGATGCGCTCTACGCCAGCGGCGGAGCCATCGCCCGCAGCACCGGCGTGCCCGACCTGGGCCTGTTGAGCCTGGATGAGATGCTGGGGCGGATCCGGCAGATCGTGCAGGCGGTGCGCATTCCCGTCATCGCCGACGCCGACACCGGATACGGCAACGCGTTGAACGTCCGCCGGACCGTGCGGTTGTACGAAGAAGCCGGCGTCGCGGCCTTGCACCTCGAGGACCAGGTCACACCCAAACGCTGCGGCCACTACGAAGGGCAGGAGCTGATCTCTGCCGAGGAGATGGCTGGCAAGGTTCGCGCCGCTGTCGAAGCCCGGGGGGATCCCGACCTGGTCCTGATCGCCCGCACGGACGCGCGGGCGGCGGAGGGCCTGGAGGAGGCGATCCGCCGGGGACGGCTGTACGCGGCCGCCGGCGCCGACATGATCTTCGTGGAGGCGCCCCGGTCGATCGGGGAGCTGCAGATCATCGTGCAGCAGATCTCGGCGCCGCTGCTCTACAACCTCACGTACAGCGGGAAGAGCCCGCTCCTGCCGCCGGCCGCCCTGGCCGCCCTGGGATTTCGCGCGGTGATCTACCCGGCCGACCTGCAGTTGGGCGCCATCCGCGGGATGCAGCGGGTCCTGGAGGCGCTGCGCCGCGACGGGATCACGCCCGAATCCGCGCGGGCCTCGTTCCAGGAACGGGACCGGCTCGTGCGCCTGGAGGAGTTCCTCGCCCTGGGTGACCGGTATCGCCGCGGCGAATCCTCCTGATGGGAGCGCGGGAGGACCGGTGAATACAGACCGCGATGTGGTGGTCGTGGGGGCCGGCAACGCGGCGCTGACCGCGGCCATCGCCGCCCGGGAGGCCGGCGCCTCCGTCCTGGTCCTGGAGAAGGCGCCTTTCGAACTCCGCGGCGGCAACACCCGGTTCAGCGGCGGGGTATTCCGCTTTGCCTATTCGGCCCTCGAGGAGGTGCTGCGTCTGCTGCCGGAGCGTCCCGACGCCGACGTGGAGGCCGAAGCGTATCCAGCCGACCGCTTCTACGCCGACATCATGCGCACCAGCGGGGGCAAGGCCGACCCCCTCCTCACGGGGATTCTGGTGGAACGCTCGACCGAGACCGTGCAGTGGATGCATGACCTGGGGGTGGAGTGGGAACTGACCGAAATCTTCGGCGTCCGGGAAGGACGCCGCTGGCGTTTCCCCCCGGGAATGCTCCTGCGGAGCCGGGGGGAGGGGCTGGGACTCAGTAACGGCCTCTTCAGCATTGCGGAGAGCCTGGGCATCGAGATCGCCTACGAAACCAAAGGCCTCCGCCTGCAAACAGACTCCGCCGGAAGGATCCGCGGCATCGCGGTGCGCAGTCCCGCGGGGAGCGGCGAGGTGGCCACGCCTGCGGTGGTCCTGGCCAGCGGTGGGTTTGAGGCGAACCCCGAGCTGCGGGCCCGGTATCTCGGGGTGGGGTGGGACACCGTCACGGTCCGGGGGACGGCCTACAATACCGGCGAGATGCTGCTGGCCGGACTGGAGGCGGGCGCCCAGCCCTACGGCCACTGGAGCGGCTGCCACGCCACCCCCGTGGACGCCACCGCGCCGCCGGTCGGGGATCTGCGCCTGACCGATAAGACCAACCGCCTCTCGTATCCCTACGGCATCATGGTGAACCTGGACGGCTGGCGGTTCGTGGACGAGGGCGAGGAGTTCTCACAGTACACCTACGCCAAGATCGGCCGGGCGATCCTCGCCCAGCCGCACAACCGGGCCTGGCAGATCTTCGACCAGCAGACCGTGCACCTGCTGGAGGAACGCTATGCCACCGGACGCCCGGTCCAGGCCGACACCATTGAGGCACTGGCTCTGGCCATCGGCGTGCCGCGGGCGGCGCTGGTGGAGACGGTGCGCGCCTTCAACGCCGCGGCCCCGGCCGGGCACTTTCAGCCGGCCGTGCGCGACGGGCGGGCCACGGCGGGACTGCAGCCCCCGAAGTCCAACTGGGCGGTCCCACTGGAACGTCCGCCCTTCGTGGCCTACCCGGTGACCTGCGGCATCACCTTCACGTACGGGGGCCTCAGGGTGGACGAGCAGGCCCGCGTGCTGGATACCGAGAATCATGTCATTCCAGGCCTCTTTGCCACGGGAGAGATCACCGGCGGGTTCTTCTACTTCAACTATCCGGCCGGGGCCGGCCTGATGCGCGGGGCGGTGTTCGGCCGGATCGCCGGCGGCGGAGCCGCCCGGCTGGCCGCCAGCGGATCCTGAAGCACTGAGCCGCCGGGCGGAGGCCGGCAGGCGGAAGAGGAGGAACGGGCATGCAGCGTCGTGTGCGCGCGGTGGTCATGCGGGGAGGCACCAGCCGCGCGGTCTTCTTTCACCCGGCCGACCTCCCCTCGGATGCGGCCCTGCGGGATCGGGTGATCCTGACGATCTTCGGCGGCGGAGATCCCTACGGCCGGCAGATCGACGGCCTGGGCGGCGCCGTCTCGACGACGAGCAAGGCGGCGATCATCGGGCGGGCCTCCGTCCCCGAAGCGGATGTGGACTACACCTTCGGGCAGGTCTCGGTGACGGCGCCGCTGGTGGACTACGGCGGGAACTGCGGGAACATCTCCTCGGCCGTCGGCCCGTTTGCCATTGAAGAAGGCATGGTCCGGGCGACCGACCCACTGACGACGGTGCGCATCTGGCAGACCAACACGCACAAGCGGATCATCGCGCGCGTCCCCACCACGGGCGGCCTGCCGCAGGTCGAAGGAGACTTCGCCATCGACGGCGTCCCGGGCACCGGAGCGATGATCCTTCTGGAATTTCTTGACCCGGGAGGGTCGATGACCGGGAGGCTGCTGCCCACAGGGCAGCCCACCGACACATTGGATGTGCCTGGGATCGGCCGCATCACCGTCTCCCTCGTCGACGTGGCCAACCCGCTGGTCTTCGTCCGCCCGGCCGACCTGGGGCTTTCCGGACTGGAGATGCCCGATCGGATCGACGGCGATCCGGCCCTGCTCGCCAGGATCGAGGAGATCCGGGCCCAGGCGGCGGTCCGGATGGGTCTGGCCAAAACGGCGGAGGAAGCGACGGACCGCAGTCCGGGCGTCCCCAAACTGGCCCTGGCGTCTCCGCCCGCCGCATACACCTCCACGAAAGGCAGTCCGGTCGCGGCGGAACGGGTCGACCTGGTCGGCCGGATCATGTCCATGGGCCGCCTGCACCGTTCCTACGCGCTTACGGGCGCCATCTGCACCGCGGTCGCCGCGCAGGTGGAAGGGACCGTAGTGCACGCTGTGGCCCGGGCAGGTCCGGACGGGGAGCGGACCGTACGCATCGGCCACCCCGCCGGGGTCATCGAGGTCGGGGCCGTCGTCACGCGACAGGAGGGAACGTGGCGGGCGGAGCGGGTGATCACCGGCCGCACCGCGCGGCGTTTGATGGAAGGATACGCGCTCGTTCCGGCGTCGGTGTGGCCGCAGGATGTCCCGGCGGCGGCCGCCGCCGCGGGCAGGAGGTGAGGGGAGTGCGGAGGAGTGTGGTGATCGTTGCAGTCATCCTGCTGGGGGCGGCGCTGCTGGCGCCGGCCCGCGCGCAGGCGCCCTACTTCGCGGGAAAGACCATCGAGATTCTGGTGCCCTTCGGGGCCGGTGGGGGAACCGACATCGAAACCCGCTTCCTCGCCCCGTTCTTCGAGAAACACATCGCGGGCAACCCCAAAGTGATCGTGCGGAACATGCCCGGGGGGGGCAGCATTCTCGGGGCCAACTTCTACACGGCGAACGCCAAGCCCGACGGTCTGCAGATCCTGGCCACCTCAGGGTCCACCGTCGTCCCATACATCCTGGGCGTCCCGCAGGTGCAGTACGACTTCAAGAAGTGGAGGCTCATCAAGGTGAACGGGGTCGGAGGGGTCGTCTTCGTCTCGCCCGCCACCGGGATCCGCCGGCCGGAAGATGTGCTGAAGCCGGCGCAGCCGCTGGTCTACGGCGGGATCGGAGCCACGGCTCTGGACCTGTCGATGCTGCTGGCGTTTGAACTGCTGGGGATGAACGTCCGCAGCGTCATGGGCTTCGAGGGGCGCGGTCCGGCCCGCCTGGCCTTCGAGCGCGGCGAGACCAACATCGACTACCAGACCACCCCGGCCTACCTCTCGCAGGTCGTGCCGCTCCAGCGCGAGGGGAAGGCGCGCGCGCTGTTCAGCTTCGGGTTCACGAACGAAAAGGGACAACTGGTTCGCGATCCGGCGGCGCCCACCCTGCCCACGATCTACGAGTTCTACCAGCAGATGTACAAGAAGAAACCCGACGGCCAGGTGCGGTGGAAGGCCCTGCAGGCGCTGCTCGTGCCGGCGTTCACGTTCCAGAAGGCCCTGTGGGTACCCCAGGCCACCCCGCCCGAAGTGCTCAACCCCCTCTGGGAAGCCGTGGACAAGATGAATGCCGACCCTGTGTTCCAGGAGCAGAGCAAGAACGTGCTGGAGGGCTACACGCTGTTTCGCGGCGACAAGATGGAAGGAGCGGTGATCCGGTCGCTGACCATCACGCTCGACGTCCGGAAGTTCATTACGGATCTGCTGCGGACAAAATACAACGTCGCCATCTGAGGACCGGCGGCTGGACCCCGCCGCCTGAGGCGGACATCGATGGCTGAGGCTCTCCGGGCCGCGGCGGAACTCTTCTTCGTTCCCGCACGCCTGGGGATGATGCTCCTGGGTGTGCTGGCGGGTCTGGTCGTCGGCATCCTCCCCGGGATGGGCGGCATTATCGCCGTGGCGGTGCTGCTGCCCTTCGTCGTGCGGTTGGACGCCGTCGCCGCCCTGGCCATGGTGACCGGCGCGCTGGCCGTCGTCCACACCTCGGACACCATCACCTCCGTGCTGATCGGGGCGCCCGGATCGGCCGCCTCCGTACCCAGCGTCCTGGAGGGGCATCCCCTGGCCCGGCAGGGCCAGGCCGCGCGCGCTCTGGCCGCCGCCTACATCTCTTCACTGGTGGGCGGGTTGATCGGGGCTCTCGGCCTGACGTTGTCGATTCCGATCGCCCGCCCCCTGGTGCTCTCGTTCGGGTCGCCCGAACTGTTCATGCTGACCGCGCTGGGGGTCTCGTTCGCCGGCAGCCTCCTCGGCAAGGAACCCCGCCGCGGGATCATCGCCGGGCTGCTGGGCCTGCTGCTGGGGGCGGTCGGACCGGCGCCGGCTGCGGCCCAGGTCCGCTACAGTTTCGGTCAGATCTACCTGATGGACGGCCTCGACCTGGCCATCGTCGCCCTGGGGGTCTTCGGGGTGGCAGAGGTCATCTCGCTGCTGGCGCGCGGTGGGGCCATTGCTGAGCGCGTGGAGCTCGGCGGGGGATGGCTGGACGGGCTGCGCGACGTCGTTCGGCATCGCTGGCTGGTCCTGCGCGGATCGCTGATCGGGATGTGGGCGGGGGTCCTCCCGGCCATCGGAGCGACGGCCGGCACCTGGATGGCCTACGGCCACGTCGTCGCCACCAGCCGGGACCGCTCCCGGTTCGGCAAGGGGGACATCCGCGGCATCATCGCCCCCGAGGCGGCGAACAATGCGGTGGAGGCCGGGGACCTGGTCCCCACACTGCTGTTCAGCGTCCCCGGCAGCGCGCCCGCCGCCATGATCATGGGCGCGTTGCTGGCCTACGGAGTGGTCCCCGGGCCGCGGATCGTCACCGACCATCTGGACCTGATCTACGCCATCGTGTGGACGTTCGCGGCGGCCAACGTGATCGGGGCGGCCCTCATGTTCCTGGCCAGCCCGATGCTGGCGCGCATCACGTATGTGCCGTT
>Ga0209172_10004817_pt1 | contig 17352 bp, 13 predicted proteins | sample LarsenN4metaG_FD_184113 | JGI IMG/M metagenome (GOLD analysis project Ga0209172, IMG submission 184113) | Hot spring sediment bacterial and archeal communities from British Columbia, Canada, to study Microbial Dark Matter (Phase II) - Larsen... ... | reverse complement strand
CCAGCGGCCGGGCCGGTACACGCCGGGCTCGATCGAGGTGATCATGCCCGGCTCGATGGCCGTGTGCGGCTCGGGCATGGCCTTGCTGATGGTCTGCGGGCCCTCGTGCACGGCCAGGAAGTAGCCCACGCCGTGGCCGGTGCCGTGGCCGAACTCGAGGGCCTCGCGCCACAGCGGCGCGCGCGCGATCGGGTCGAGCATCGGCCCGGGCGTGCCGCGCGGGAAACGCGCGCGCGACAGCGCCAGCGTGCCCTTGAGCACGAGCGTGAAGTCGCGCTTCATCGCCGGCGTGGCGGTGCCGATCTGCCAGACGCGCGTGATGTCGGTGGTGCCGCCGCGGTACTGGCCGCCGCTGTCGATGAGCAGCAGGCCGTCGCCCTCGATCACGGCGTGCGAGTCGGGCGTGGCGCGGTAGTGCGGCATCGCGCCGTTGGCGTTGAAGCCGGCGATCGTCGAGAAGCTCAGGCCGACGAAGCCGGGCCGCCGCGCGCGCGCCGCGGTCAGCTTATCGTCGATCGTGAGCTCAGTGATGCGCTCGCGGCCGAGCGCGCTCTCGAACCAGGCGTAGAACTCGCACATCGCGGCGCCGTCCTGCTCTATGGCGCGGCGCACGAAGGCGGCCTCGGCCGCGTTCTTGCGGCTCTTGGCCAGCGTGCTCGGGTTGATCGCCTCGACCACCGCGCAGCCGATGCGCTGGCGAAAGCCGAGCGTCACGCGCTTGGGGTCGATGAGCACCACGCTCGGCGCGGCGAGCGCGGCGAGGGCCTGCGCGGCCATCGGATAGGGCGCGAGCGTGATGCCGTCGGCGGCAAGCGCGGCGCACAGCGCCGGCGCGACCTTGCGCTCGTCGATGAACAGCGTGGCCTCGTGCCGGCCGACCAGCAGGTGGGCGAGGAAGACGGGGTTGTATTCGACGTCGCTGCCGCGCAGGTTGGTGATCCAGGCCACGTCGTCGACGGTGGACACGAAGTGGTGCGTGGCGCCATGGCGCGCCATCAGCTCGCGCAGCGCGGCGAGCTTGGCCGAACGCGGCTCGGTGGCCTCGGGCGGCAGGTGTTCGTAGACCGGCGTGGTGGGCAGCGCGGGGCGCTCGGGCCACACGGCGTCGAGCACATCGGCATCGGTGCGCAGCACCACGCCGGCGGCGTCGAGCGCGGCCTTCAGCGTCTGCGCCGACGCTAGGCCAAGCACCTGGCCGTCCACCGCCACCACCGCGCCGCGCGGCGCCTCGCGCGCCAGCCAGTCCACGTGGCCGGGCGAGGTGCCGGTGGCGATCTTCTCCAGCGTGACGCCGGTGCCGGCGAGCTCACGCTCGGCCTGCGTCCAGTAGCGGCTGTCGGCGAACAGCGCCGCCTTGTCCAGCGTGACGACCAGCGTGCCCATCGAGCCGGTGAAGCCCGAGAACCACTCGCGGCCCTGCCAGCGGCCGGGCAGGTATTCCGACAGGTGCGGGTCGCTCGACGGCACGAGCAGCGCGTGCACGCCCTGCCGCGCGAGGTGCTCGCGCAGCTGCGTCAGGCGCAGGCGGATCGGGGAGGTGCGGGTGTCCATGGCGGCTCCGGCGCGAAGGCAGGTCGAGGATTCTAGGTGCCGCACCTGCGCCGGCGCTGCCCTGCTAACCTCGCAGCCTTCACGGTTCGCGGAGGCTCTGCATGCCCGGTCTGCTCCACCACGTCGACCCCGACGGCCTGCTCGAGTACTCGGTGGTCTACACCGACCGTGCGCTCAACCACATGTCCAGGCGCTTCGGCCGCGTGATGCAGGACCTGTCGGCCACCCTCAGGCAGGTGTACGGCGCGCGCTCGGCCATCGTGGTGCCGGGCAGCGGCAGCTTCGGCATGGAGGCGGTGGCGCGCCAGTTCGCCACCGGCAAGAAGGTGCTCGTGATCCGCAACGGCTGGTTCAGCTACCGCTGGAGCCAGATCTTCGAGATGGGCGCGATCCCGTCGCAGACCACGGTGCTCAAGGCACGGCGCGTCGCCGCGGGCCCGCAGGCTGCGTTCGCGCCGGCGCCGATCGACGAGGTGGTGGCGACGATCCGCACCGAGCGGCCCGACCTCGTCTTCGCGCCGCACGTCGAGACCTCGGCCGGCATGCTGCTGCCCGCCGACTACCTGCGTGCCGTGGCCGACGCCGTGCACGAGGTCGGCGGCCTCTTCGTGCTCGACTGCGTGGCCTCGGGCTGCATCTGGGTCGACATGGCCACGAGCGGCGTCGACGTCCTCGTCAGCGCGCCGCAGAAGGGCTGGAGCAGCACGCCCTGCGCCGGCCTCGTGATGCTCTCGGACCGCGCGCGCGAGCGCATCGACGCCACCACCAGCTCGAGCTTCTCGATGGACCTGAAGAAGTGGCTCTCGATCATGGAGACGCACGAGAAGGGCCAGATCGCCTACCACGCCACGCTGCCCACCGACGGCCTGGCGCAGCTGCGCGACGTGATGCAGGAGACGGCCGCCTTCGGCTTCGACCGCGCCCAGGCCGCGCAGCAGCAGCTCGGCGACCGCGTGCGCGCGCTGCTCGAGGGCCGCGGCATCGCGAGTGTCGCCGCGCCGGGCTTCCAGTCGCCGGGCGTGGTGGTCAGCTACACCGAGCGCGCCGACTGGGCCAGCACGCAGGCCTTCGCCGCGCAAGGCCTGCAGATCGCCGCCGGCGTGCCGCTCGCCTGCGACGAGGGGCCGGACTTCCGCACCTTCCGCATCGGCCTGTTCGGGCTGGACAAGCTGAAGAACGTGGAGCGCACGGTGGCCACGTTCGAGAGGGCGCTCGATGCGGTGATGTGAGGCGAGGGCAGCGGGCGGTCGTCCGCTGCCGGCTCGTGTGTCCTCAGACCGGGCGGCGCAGCAGCACGACGACGTCGACCACCTGCACGTCGTTGCCGATGGCGATCGCCTCGGTCGCCGCGCCGATGCTGCCGCCGCCGGCGCTGCCGCCTGCGGCGCGCCCGCCGCAGCCGGTCGACACGGCCTTCCAGCCCGCCGCGGCGAGCGCGTCAACCTTGCGCTGCGCCTCCGCGGCGGCTTCGTCGACGTTGACGAACGACGATCCGGAGACGAGCTGGTGCTCGTAGGCCGGCACACCGAACAAGAATCGAATCAAGGTCCTGAACATGGGGTCGCCTCGCTAGGGTTGGGCAGCGACGTTGCTGCGTGAACGGGGATACGCGGCGCCGGTGCCGGCGGACGACCGGTGGGTCCCTTCGCGAGTGGAGGGTCGCGGTGGGCGGCGACCTCACGCTCGCCACATTTCCGCGCGAAGCGGCCATTCGTCGCGCTACCGGCCCCGTCTGCCCTCAAGTGCGGCGGCGTGTGTCACGACATCGCCGACATGGAATGGATGCTGACTCCGACCGGCCTGGTCGCGCTGCTGGTGCTGCTGCTGACGCCGCTGCTGGCAGGCGCCTTTTTCGTCGTCCGGCAGCGCCGGCGTCGCGCGCGCCTGGCCCGCCAGCGGCGGGCATCGGCAAACCGGTCGCGCGACCGGCGCGCCGAGGCCACCACGCGCGAGGCCTCGACGCCTGCGGTGACACCTGCCGGGACATCTGCCGCTGCCGCTCATGCCGTACCCGCCGTACCGGCCGCACCCGCGGCAGCGGATGCAAGGCCAGCACCTGCCGCGCCGACGGTGCCAGCTCGTCCCGCCGAGCCTTCGGACCGGCCGAACCAGCCTGCCCTCGCTGCCGAACGCACCGCCCGCTTCGCGGCCTTGTCGGAGGCGCTCGACCGCATGGACGAAGGCCGCCGCGAGGGCGAACAGTGGGCCGACACCCAGGCCATGGAAGGGGCCTGGCGCGAGACGACGTTCCTGTCGACGATGGCCTCGTCGCTCGACGCCGAACCGAGCCAGCCGGCGCGCCCCTGAGCGCCCCGCGGGCGGCGCTGCCGCGCCGCGCCTACAAATCGGTGCGCAGCTTCCAGATCTCCGGAAACAGCACCACGTCGAGCATCTTGCGCAGGTAGCCCACGCCGCTGGTGCCGCCGGTGCCGCGCTTGAAGCCGATCACGCGCTCCACCGTCGTCACGTGGCGGAAGCGCCAGAGGCGGAAGGCGTCTTCGAGGTCGGTGAGTTCCTCGCCGAGCTGGTACAGGTCCCAGTGCGTCTCGGGGGCGCGGTAGACGGCGAGCCAGGCCGCCTCGACCTCGTCGCTCGCCGCGTAGGGCTGCGTCCAGTCGCGCTCGACGTGGCTGGCCGGCACCGCCAGGCCGCGCCGCGCGAGCAGCCGCAATGCCTCGTCGTACAGCGACGGCGCGCGCCACGCCGCCTCGACGAGCGCAAGCAGATCGGGCCGGTGCTGGTGCGGCCGCAGCATGGCCGCGTTCTTGTTGCCCAGGCTGAACTCGATGCAGCGGTACTGCCAGCTCTGGAAGCCGCTGCTCTGCGCGAGGTAGGGGCGGATCGCGCTGTACTCGGGCGGCGTCATCGTGGCCAGCACGTCCCAGGCGTGCACCAGCTGCTCCATGATGCGGCTGACGCGCGCCAGCATCTTGAACGCCGGCGCCAGGCGGTCGGCGGCGATGGCGTCGATGGCCGCGCGCAGCTCGTGCAGCATCAGCTTCATCCACAGCTCGCTGGTCTGGTGCTGCACGATGAAGAGCATCTCGTCGTGGTGCGGCGACAGCGGGTGCTGGGCATTCAGCACGGCGTCCAGGTGCAGGTAGTCGCCGTAGCTCATGTCCCGGGAGAAGTCGAGCTTGGCGTCGTGGTGGCCGCCCGCCTCGGCCGCAGGGCTGCCGCTCATGTCACGGCCTGGCGGCGGTTGAACTCGGGCCGCCGCCATTCCTCGCTTTCGATCACCTCGCGCACGTGGCGCGCGGCGTCCCAGGCCTGCGCGTGGCTCAGGTACAGCGGCGTGAAGCCGAAGCGCAGGATGTCGGGGGCGCGGAAGTCGCCGATCACGCCGCGCGCGATGAGCGCCTGCACCACCGCGTAGCCGATCTCGGGGTGCGCGAAACAGACCTGGCTGCCGCGGCGCGCGTCGTCGCGCGGCGAGACCAGCGTCAGCGTGGGGCAGGCGGCCTCCACCTCGGCGGCGAAGAGCCGCGTCAGCGAGAGCGACTTGGCGCGCAGCGCCGCCAATCCGCCCAGGGGCTCGGCGGCGAGCACGGTGTCGACGCCGCACTCGAGCGCCGCCAGCGAGAGGACCGCCGGCGTGCCGCACTGGTAGCGCGCGATGCCCGGCGCCGGCCGGTAGCCGGGCGTGAACTCGAACGGCGCCGCATGCCCGATCCAGCCGGCCAGCGGCTGCCAGAAGCGCTCGACGTGGCGCGGGTGCACCCACACGAAGGCCGGCGCGCCGGGGCCGCCGTTGAGGTACTTGTAGCCGCAGCCGACCGCGAAGTCGGCCGACGCGCCGTGCAGGTCCACCGGCACCGCGCCGGCGCTGTGCGAGAGGTCCCAGATCGCGAGCGCGCCGGCGTCGTGCGCGGCACGCGTCAGCGCGGCCATGTCGTGCATGGCGCCGGTGCGGTAGTTGACGTGCGTGAGCATCAGCACCGCGGTGCGCGCGTCCAGCCGCGCGGGCAACTCGTCGGCCGACGCGAGCACGAGCTCGAAGCCGCGCTCGCGCGCCAGCGCCTCGGCGATGTAGAGGTCGGTGGGGAAGTTGCTGCGCTCCGAGAGGATCACCTTGCGCGAGGGCGCGTCGGCGGCGGCGATGTTCAGTGCCGCGGCGAGCACCTTGAACAGGTTCACGCTCGTCGAGTCGGCGACCACGAGCTCGCCGGGCCGCGCGCCGACCAGGCGCGCGATCTTGTCGCCGATGCGCGCCGCCAGCTCCATCCAGCCGGCGCTGTTCCAGCTGCGGATCAGGCCCTGGCCCCACTCGTCGTTGACCACCTGGGCCACGCGAGAGGGCGTGGCGCGCGGCAGCACGCCGAGCGAATTGCCGTCGAGGTAGATCAGGCCGGGCGGGATCGTGAACTGCGCCGCGAGCGGGGCCAGCGGGTCGGCTGCGTCGAGGGCGAGGGCGTCTTCGCGCTTCATGCGGATCATGATAGTCCTCGGTTGACAGCGCTTGGCGTGCTCCGAAGAATGCTCCGCATGCCCGCTGCTCCAGCTGGCGCCCCGAGCGCCCACGTCGACACCTTCGCGCGCGACCGCCTGCCCGCGCCCGACGCGCTGCCCGAGTTCATCTTCGAGCGCCCCGAGCTGCAGCTGCCCGGGCGCATCAACATCGCCCACCCCCTGCTCGACGCCTGGGTCGAGAAGGGCGAGGGCGGCCGTCTCGCGGTGCAGGGTCATGGCGGCCTGCGCTGGAGCTACGCCGATCTGCAGGCCGAGGCCAACCGCATCGCGCGCGTGCTGGTCGAGGACTTCGGCCTCGTGCCCGGCAACCGCGTGCTCTTGCGCGGCGCCAACTCGCCGATGCTCGCGGCCTGCTGGTTCGGCGTGGTCAAGGCCGGCGGCATCGCGGTGGGCACGATGCCGCTGCTGCGCGCACGCGAGCTCAAGACCATCGTGCACAAGGCGCAGATCTCGCACGCGCTGTGCGATGCGCGGCTGGCCGAGGAGCTGGAGCTGGCGCGGCCCGAGTGCCCCACGCTGAAGACGGTGTGCCTGTTCGGCACCGCCGCCGGCTGCACGGGCGGCGAGCTGGCGGCGCGCGCGGCGGCCAAGCCGGCGCGCTTTGCCAACGTGGACACCGCCGCCACCGACATCTGCCTGATGGCCTTCACTTCCGGCACCACCGGCGTGCCCAAGGCGGCGATGCACTTCCACCGCGACCTGCTCGCCGCCGTGCACTGCTGGCCGCCGCACGTGCTGCGCGCGCGGCAAGACGACGTGTTCATCGGCAGCCCGCCGCTGGCGTTCACGTTCGGCCTCGGCGGCCTGCTCGTGTTCCCGCTTTCGATCGGCGCCAGCACGGTGCTGGTGGAGAAGGCCTCGCCCGACGCGCTGCTGCCGGCCATCGCGCAGTTCAAGGCGAGCGTGTGTTTCACCGCGCCCACCTCCTACCGTGCGATGGCCACGCAGATCGCGCAAGCGACGCAGCAGCACGACCTCGCGAGCCTGCGCAAGTGCGTCTCGGCCGGCGAGGCGCTGCCGGCGGCCACGCGCAAGCTGTGGAAGGACGCCACCGGCATCGAGATCATCGACGGCATCGGCTCGACCGAGCTGTTCCACATCTTCATCAGCGCCGACGAGGCGCACGCCAAGGCGGGGGCCACCGGCTTCGTCGTGCCGGGCTACCGCGCGGCGATCCTCGACGAGGAGCTGCGCGAGCTGCCGCGCGGCCAGGTGGGGCGCCTCGCGATCAAGGGGCCCACGGGCTGCAAGTACCTCGACGACGAGCGCCAGAAGAACTACGTGAAGAACGGCTGGAACCTGACCGGCGACGCCTACCTCGTCGACGAGGACGGCCAGTTCGTCTACCAGGCGCGCACCGACGACATGATCATCTCCGGCGGCTACAACATCGCCGGCCCCGAGGTGGAGGGCGCGCTGCTGCTGCACCCGGCGGTGGCCGAGTGCGGCGTGATCGGCGTGGCCGACGAGGCGCGCGGCATGATCGTCAAGGCCTTCGTCGTGCTGCGCCCCGGCCAGCGCGGCGACGCGGCGATGACGCAGGCGCTGCAGGACTTCGTCAAGCAGACCATCGCGCCGTACAAGTACCCGCGCGAGATCGCCTACCGCGACAGCCTGCCGCGCACCGAGACGGGCAAGTTGCAGCGCTTCAAGCTGCGGGAGGGCGCATGAGTCAACAGGTGCTGCAGCCGCCGGGCTGGGCCGCGCCGCGCGGCTACGCCAACGGCGTGGCGGCGAGCGGCCGCCAGGTCTTCGTGGCCGGCCAGATCGGCTGGAACGCGCAGAACGTGTTCGTCAGCGACGACCTGGTGGCCCAGGTGCGGCAGGCGCTGGCCAACGTGCGCGCCGTGCTCGCCGAGGCCGGCGCGGCGCCCGAGCACCTAGTGCGGCTGACCTGGTACCTGGTCGACAAGAAGGAGTACCTGGCGCGGGCGCGCGAGATCGGCGCCGCCTACCGCGAGGTCATCGGCCACTACGGCGTGGCGATGTCGGCGGTGCAGGTGGTGGCGCTGATCGAGGACCGCGCCAAGGTCGAGATCGAGGCCACCGCCGTCATCCCGGGCTGAGGCGCGCGGTGCGCCCGTAGGTGAGGCGCGCCCACATCGCCTCCAGCGGCCCGCGCTCGTGGCGCCGGAGCCACCACAGGCTCCACGGCACCTGCACGAGGAAGAAGATGCCGAGCGCCAGCGCCAGCTGCAGCGCCGGCCCCACCTTCAGCCACAGGCCGAAGCCCCAGCCGCTGAACAGCGTGATGCAGATGGCGGTCTGCATCAGGTAGTTGGTGAGCGGCAGCCGCCCGGCGGCCTCGAAGGGCGCGAGCCAGCGCCGGCCGCCGGGGGTGTGCGCCACGCGCACGATCAGCAGCACGTAGAAGATCATCATCGCCAGTCGCGACAGGCCGTAGCTCACGCTGCCCAGGGTCTTGATCAGCGAAGGGCCGGGAACGCGGTTGAGTTCGAAGATCAGCGTGGCCAGCGCACCGCAGGCCAAGCCGAGCGCGAGCGCGGCCCACATCAGGCGGCGGATGCGCGGCATCAGCTCGTCGACGCGCTGCACCCAGCGCCGGCGCCCGGCGAGCAGGCCGATCATCATCGTCATCGCCAGCATCACGTACCAGCCGAAGGTGCCCCACAGGCTGTACAGGTCGAGGTAGAAGTGCGCCATCACGCGCAGGTTCTCGTGCACCATGTCGGCGAAGCTGCCGTGGCCGTAGGCGGCGTTGTTGCTCGCCTCGAAGGCCTGGGCCTGGGCGACGCGCCGCGCGGTGAACTCCGGGCTCACGAAGGCCACGCGGATCAGGCCGGCCACCGCCGGGTAGACCAGGCAGGCGCCGATCAGCACCGCGACGCCGCGGTCGCTGACGCGGCGCAGGCCGAACAGCAGCACGATGCCGAGCAGGGCGTAGGTGTGCAGCACGTCGCCGGTCCAGAACACGCAGGCATGCACCACGCCCATGGCCAGCAGCACCAGCAGGCGGCGCAGGTACAGGCGCCCCGCCTGACCGGGGTCGGCCGGGTGGGCGTCGAGCATGCGCTGGTACTGGATCGTGAAGCCGATGCCGAACAGCAGCGAGAACATGCTGTTGAACTTGCCCGAGAACAGCGTCTCGCGCAGCTGCTCGGCCAGGCGGTCGGCCGGCGCGGTCCAGAGGAAGGAGCCGTCGGCCTCGGCGAAGATCGAGGCGGCGAAGCCCGGCATGTTCATGATCAGGATGCCCATCAGCGCGAAGCCGCGCAGGATGTCCAGCGTGGGCAGCCGTTCGCTGCGCGGCAGCGAGCCGAGGGGGGCTTGGGGCATGGTCGGCGCATGCTAGGGCCGCGCGCGGCGTGGCGCATCTGCCGAAGTGGGGGCTGCAGGCCCGACGGGCGGGCCGCGGGGGCTTGCCCTCGGCAGGGTTTTTCGGCAGGCTAGGGGCCTCCCCGCTGGAGGACGTGATGAAGCCGGTCTCCGAACTGCTCAAGAAGCGCGACGGCACCCTGTGGCACGTGCGCCCCGAAGATTCGGTGTACCAGGCGCTCGAGCTGCTCGCCAGGTACGAGGTGGGCGCGCTGATGGTGATGGACCGCGGCCGCCTGGTCGGCGTGTTCTCCGAGCGCGACTACACGCGCAAGATCGCGCTGCAGGGGCGCAGCTCCAAGGACACCAGGGTCGCCGAGATCATGACCTCCAACGTCTACACGGTGGGCCCGAAGACCGGCACGCGCGCCTGCATGGCGCTGATGAGCGAAAAGAAGTTCCGCCACCTGCCGGTGGTCGACGGCGACACCGTGCTCGGCATGATCTCGATCCGCGACATCATGGACGACATCATCGCCGACCACGAGCAGACCATCGCCCAGCTCGAGAACTACATCCAGGGCTGATGCGGCGTAAGCGGCGCCGGCGCGTGCGCCGCGGTTCCTTCGCCGGCCCGGGGTATCCTCGGCACCGATGAGCGGTTCCGACGGGATCGAGGGCGCGATCCAGCGCGAGATGGTGAGTGTCGCGCTGCGCAACTCGGCGCGCAGCGTGCCGCTGCTCGTGGTGGCGGTGCTGTGGATCGGCTGGATCGGCTGGGAAGCCGGCGCTGGCACCGCGGCCCTGTTCGTGCTCGTGCTCGGCCTGCCGGTCTCGGCTTGGCGCTGGCTGCTGCGGCGGCGCTTCGAGGACACCCGTGCGCTGCCCGACGCCACCGTGCAGCGCGTGGTGCTCGAGCTCGAGGCCAACGCCGCCGCGGTGGGCCTGATGTGGATGGTGTCCACGATCTGGATCTACCCGCTGCTCGGCGGCGTGACCGGCACCATCTACGTCAGCGTGGTCTGCGGCTCGATCGCGCTGGCGGCGTTCTTCATGTCGGTGGCCGGGCGCAGCTTCGCGCTGCTCACCAGCCTGCAGCTCGGGGCGCTGGTCTACGTCAGCCTGACCGCGCCGACCGTCAAGAGCTACGCGCTGGCGGTGCTCGGCACGCTGTTCGGTCTGACCATGCTGCGCGCGACGCGCGAGTTCCGCGAGACCACCTTGCGCTCGCTGCGCCACAGCTACGAGGCCGACGAGGCCAACGCCTCGCTGCAGCAGGCCAAGGAGGCGGCCGAGGCGGCCAACCTGGCCAAGAGCCAGTTCCTGGCCACCATGAGCCACGAGATCCGCACGCCGATGAACGGCGTGCTCGGCGCGCTCGACCTGCTGCGCCAGACGCCGCTGGACATGCGTCAGAAGCGCCTCGTGAAGACCGCCGCCGCGTCGGGCGAGAGCCTGATGGACATCCTCAACGACGTGCTCGACCACAGCAAGATCGAAGCCGGCAAGCTCACGCTGGCCGCGGTGCCGATGTCGCTGCACGCGGTGGCCGGCGCCGCGTCGGCGCTGTTCCGCGCCAACGCCGAGACGCGCGGCCTGACCGTCACGCTGGTCATCGGCGAAGGCGTTCCCGACGCCGTGGTCGGCGACGCGCCGCGCCTCAAGCAGGTGCTGCTCAACCTGATCGGCAACGGCGTCAAGTTCACCGAGCAGGGCGGCGTCACGCTGCGCCTGACGCTGCAGTCGGCGCCGCAGGCCGACCCGGCGCGCGTGCGCTTCGAGGTGCAGGACACCGGCATCGGCATGTCGCCACAGGCGCTGGCCGAGGTCTTCCAGCCCTTCCACCAGGTGCACGACTCGCGCGCGCGGCTGCGCGGCGGCACCGGGCTCGGGCTGGCCATCAGCCAGCGCATCATCGAGGTGATGGGCGGCCGCATCGAGGTGGCCAGCCGCGAGGGCGAGGGCTCGGTGTTCAGCTTCGAGCTCGAGTTCGCGCGCGCGCCGCATGCGCCTGCCGGCGGGCAGGACTCGGACTTCGCGGCGCTCGAGAGCCTGGACGGCAGCCTGCAGGGCACCGTGCTGCTGGTCGAGGACAACATCGTCAACCGCATGATCGGCGCCGAGATGCTGCGCAGCTTCGGCCTCGAGGTCATCGAGGCCGAGGACGGCGCGCAGGGCGTGACGCTGCTGGAGCGCCAGCGCGTCGACCTGGTGCTGATGGACATCCAGATGCCGGTGCTCGACGGCTACGGCGCCACGCGCCAGGTGCGCGAGCGCGAGGCGCGGCTGCGCCTGCCGCGCGTGCCCATCGTGGCGCTCACCGCCAACGCCTTCGACGAGGACGCGGCGCACGCGCTGGCCAGCGGCATGGACGCCCACCTGGCCAAGCCCTACTCGCGCGAGCAGCTGCGCGAGCTGCTGCGGCGCTGGTTGTAGACGCTGCGGCCGTCGCCTACAGCCGCAGCCGGCGCGACTGGATCGCCAGCAGCCCCTCGAAGATCAGCGTCTCCACCGTCTCGAAGCGCGGCTCGAGCACGGACGCCAGCTTGACCGCGGCGCCGCCCGTCATCAGCAGCAGCGGCTCGGCGCCGCAGCGTTCGCGCAGCCGGCGGTGCTGGTGCTCCACCGCGCCGGCGATGGCGAAGGTGCCGCCGCTCATCAGCGCGTCGCTGGTGTTGGTGGGGAAGTCGACGACGTCGCCGGTGGGCACCTTGAGGCCGGCGGTGCCCATCTCCAGCGCCTTGAGCATGAGGCCGAAGCCGGGCAGGATGAGCCCGCCGAGGAAGCGCCCGCCGGCGTCCAGCGCGTCGACCGTGACCGCCGTGCCGACCATCACCACCAGCGCCGGGCGCGGTTGGCCCGGCGCGGCCGCCACCGCCCGGGCGCGCGCGCCGATCAGGGCCACCCAGCGGTCGGCGCCCAGGCGGTTGGGGTGGTCGTAGCCGTTGTCCACGCCGGCCTCGTGCGGCGACGGCACCACCCAGTGCGGGTCGAAGTCCCAGCCGTCGGGCAGCTCCATCTGCTCATCGATGCGCCGGCGCACCGTGTCGCCGGCGACCACGCAGCCGAGCATGCTGTGCGGCGCCGGCAGGTCCTTCCAGTCGCCCTCGGCCAGGTCGTCGATCGTCTCGAGGAAGACGGCGCCCTGGCGCAGCAGCACGGCACCCGGCTGCGGCGACGCGTAGAGCGCCCACTTGAGGCGGGTGTTGCCGCAGTCGATGGCGAGGAAGCTCATGGGACCGCGATGCTAGTGCCACCGCCGCCCGCGGTGGCATCATCGGCCGGTCGCAGAGGGATTGCCGCCATGACCGACCTGTCCGCCGAAGCCAAGGCGCTCGCCGACTACCGTGCCGCCCACAAGGTGCGCTTCGTCACCGCCGCCAGCCTGTTCGACGGCCACGACGCCGCCATCAACATCATGCGCCGCATCCTGCAGGGCATGGGCGCCGAGGTCATCCATCTGGGGCACAACCGCTCGGTCGACGAGGTCGTCACCGCGGCGCTGCAGGAGGACGTGCAGGGCATCGCCGTCAGCAGCTACCAGGGCGGGCACGTCGAGTACTTCAAGTACATGGTCGACCTGCTGCGCCAGCGTGGCGGCGCGCACGTCAAGGTGTTCGGCGGCGGCGGCGGCGTCATCGTGCCGGCCGAGATCCGCGAGCTGCACGACTACGGCGTGGCGCGCATCTACAGCCCCGAGGACGGCCAGCGCATGGGCCTGGCGGGCATGATCGGCGAGATGGTGATGCGCTGCGACGAGGACCTCTCGCCGCATGCGCCCAAGGGCGCCAGCGCGCTGCAGGGCCACACCGACGCCGCCTGGCGCGCGCTGGCGCAGGCCATCACCGCGCTGGAGAACGGCAAGGCCGAACCGGCGCTGAAGGCCACGCTGACCAAGGCCGCCAAGGACACGCGGATCCCGGTGCTCGGCATCACCGGCACCGGCGGCGCGGGCAAGTCGAGCCTCACCGACGAGCTGATCCGCCGCCTGCGGCTGGACCAGGGCGATGCGCTCACCATCGCGGTGATCTCGATCGACCCGAGCCGGCGCAAGAGCGGCGGCGCGCTGCTCGGCGACCGCATCCGCATGAACGCCATCTCGCCGTGGCAGAGCGGGCCGCGCGTGTTCATGCGCAGCCTGGCCACGCGCGACTTCGGCAGCGAGATCAGCCAGGCCCTGCCCGACGTGCTCGGCGCCTGCAAGGCGGCGGGCTTCGACCTCATCGTCGTCGAGACCTCGGGCATCGGCCAGGGCGACGCCGCCATCGTGCCGCTGGTGGACGTGCCGCTGTACGTGATGACGCCCGAGTTCGGCGCCGCCAGCCAGCTCGAGAAGATCGACATGCTCGACTTCGCCGAGTTCGTGGCCATCAACAAGTTCGACCGCAAGGGCGCCGCCGACGCGCTGCGCGACGTGGCCAAGCAGGTCCAGCGCAACAAGGAGGCGTGGAAGAAGAGGGCCGAGGAGATGCCGGTGTTCGGCACCATGGCCAGCCGCTTCAACGACGACGGCGTGACCGCGCTGTACCAGGCGCTGCTGCCGCGCCTGGCCGAGCTCGGGCTGAAGGTGGGCGAGGGCCGGCTGCCGAAGGTGGCCACGCGCCACAGCACGCACCAGGTGCCGATCGTGCCGGCGGCACGCGCGCGTTACCTCGCCGACATCGCCGACACCGTGCGCGGCTACAAGCGCCGTGCGCGCGAGCAGGCGGCGCTGGCGCGCCAGGTGCAGCAGCTGCGCGCCAGCGCGGCGATGCTGAACACCGACAAGCCCGAGCGCCACCGCGCCAAGGAGGCGGTGGAGGACCTCGCCGCGCAGCGCGAGGAGCGGCTCGACGCCGCCAGCCGCAAGCTGCTGGCGATGTGGCCCGACATGCAGCGGGCCTACGCCGGCGACGAGTACGTGGTGAAGATCCGCGACAAGGAGATCCGCACCCGGCTCGTCCACACCACGCTCTCGGGCAACAAGATCCGCAAGGTGGTGCTGCCGGCCTACGAGGACCACGGCGAGCTGCTCAAGTGGCTGCTGCTCGAGAACGTGCCCGGCAGCTTCCCCTACACCGCCGGCGTGTTCGCCTTCAAGCGCGAGAACGAGGACCCGACGCGCATGTTCGCCGGCGAGGGCGACGCCTTCCGCACCAACCGGCGCTTCAAGCTGCTCAGCGAAGGCATGCCGGCCAAGCGGCTGTCCACCGCCTTCGACAGCGTCACGCTGTACGGCCACGATCCCGACCGCCGGCCCGACATCTACGGCAAGGTCGGCAACTCGGGCGTCAGCATCGCCACGCTCGACGACATGAAGGTGCTGTACTCGGGCTTCGACCTGACCGCGCCCAATACCAGCGTCAGCATGACGATCAACGGCCCGGCGCCGACGATCCTGGCGATGTTCATGAACACCGCCGTCGACCAGAACCTCGACAAGTTCCGCGCCGACAACCGGCGCGAGCCCACCGACGACGAGGCGGCCAAGATCCGAGCCTGGACGCTGGCCAACGTGCGCGGCACCGTGCAGGCCGACATCCTCAAGGAAGACCAGGGCCAGAACACCTGCATCTTCTCCACCGAGTTCAGCCTCAAGGTGATGGGCGACATCGCCGAGTACTTCGTGCACCACGACGTGCGCAACTTCTACTCGGTGTCGATCTCCGGCTATCACATCGCCGAGGCCGGCGCCAACCCGATCAGCCAGCTCGCCTTCACGCTCGCCAACGGCTTCACCTTCGTCGAGGCGTACCTGGCGCGCGGCATGCACATCGACGACTTCGCGCCCAACCTCTCCTTCTTCTTCAGCAACGGCATGGACCCCGAGTACAGCGTGCTCGGCCGCGTCGCGCGCCGCATCTGGGCGGTGGCGCTGCGTGACCGCTACGGCGCCAACGAGCGCAGCCAGAAGCTCAAGTACCACATCCAGACCAGCGGGCGCAGCCTGCACGCGCAGGAGATCGCGTTCAACGACATCCGCACCACGCTGCAGGCGCTGATCGCGGTCTACGACAACTGCAACAGCCTGCACACCAACGCCTACGACGAGGCGATCACCACGCCCACCGAGGAGAGCGTGCGCCGCGCCATGGCCATCCAGCTGATCATCAACCGCGAGTGGGGGCTGGCGAAGAACGAGAACCCGAACCAGGGCGCCTTCGTCATCGACGAGCTGACCGAACTCGTGGAAGAGGCCGTGCTCGCCGAGTTCGAGCGCATCGCCGAGCGCGGCGGCGTGCTCGGCGCGATGGAGACCGGCTACCAGCGCGGCAAGATCCAGGAGGAGAGCCTGCACTACGAGATGCTCAAGCACACCGGCGAGCACCCGATCATCGGCGTCAACACCTTCCGCAACCCGCACGGCGACCCGGTGCCCGAGCACATCGAGCTGGCGCGCAGCACCGAGGACGAGAAGCAATCGCAGCTCGCGCGGCTGGCCGACTTCCACGCCCGCCACGCGGCCGAGGCGCCGGCCCTGCTCGGGCGGCTGCAGCAGGCGGTGATCGACAACCGCAACGTCTTCGAGGTGCTGATGGACGCCGTGCGCGTGTGCTCCCTCGGCCAGATCACGAACGCGCTGTTCGAGGTGGGCGGGCAGTACCGGCGCAGCATGTGAGCACCGCCGACGGATCCCGCCCCCGCGGCCCCGACCGCGACGCGGCGCTGCGCCAGTACCGACGCCGCGCCGCCGTCTACGACCTCGAGCTCGCGCTGTTCGAGCCGATCCGCGAGCGCGCCGTCGCCGCGCTCGGCCTGCGGCGCGGCGACACCGTGCTCGACGTGGGCTGCGGCACCGGCCTCAGCCTGGCGCGCCTGCGCGCCGCGGTGGGCGCCAGCGGGCGCGTCGTCGGCATCGAGCAGAGCGCCGAGATGCTGGAGCGCGCCGCGCGCCGCGTGAAGGAGGAGCGCTGGCGCAACGTGCGCCTCGTCTGCGCCCCGGTCGAGGAGGCGGCGATCGGCGTGCGCGCCGATGCGGCGCTGTTCCACTTCACGCACGACATCCTGCGCCGCCGCGAGGCGGTGGCGCGGGTGCTGGCCCACCTGGTGCCCGGTGCGCGTGTCGTCGCCAGCGGCCTCAAGTGGACGCGACGCCGCTGGGCGCTGCCGGCCAACCTGCTGGTGATGGCCGCGGCGCGCCGCTCGGTCACCTCGCTGGAGGGGCTCGGCCGGCCGTGGAGCACGCTGGCGCCCTCGCTCGAGCGGGTCGAGGTGCAGTCGCTGCTGCTCGACACCGTCTACATCGCCAGCGGCGTGGTCGCAGCGCCGCCGGCCGGCACGCGCCGCGCCCGGCTTCGATAATCGAATGCATGAGCCCGCCCACCGTCGCCCGGCGCCTCGCCGCCAAGGCCTGGCGGCTGCTGCACCTGGAGCCGCCGCGCGCGCTCGCGCTGGCCGAGCGCGCACTGCAGCGCGCCGAGGCGGCGGGTGATGAGCCGGCCGCCGCCTGGGCGCGGCTGACGCGCGGCTTCCACCGCCTGTACTTCTCCGGGCCGGCCGAGGCGCTGGTCGACCTGCAGGCGGCGCGCACGCAGCTCGCCGCGCTCGGCGACCGCGCCGGCGAGCTGCTCGCCGCCACCGGTATCGGCCGCGCCACCTGGCGCAGCGGGCGCGTGCAGGAGGCCATGCAGATCCTGCTGCCGCTGCGCGACGAAGGCGTGGCCCTGCTGCGCCACGAGCAGCGCGGCGTGCTGCTCAACGCCATCGCCGGCTGCTACTCGGCGCTCGGCCGCTCGGAGGAGGCCTTCGCCTACATGTACCAGGCGCTGCGCGAGGCCGGGCCCGAGCGCGGCCTGGGCTTCGACACGGTGCTGCACTGCAACCTCTCGCACGAGCTGATGCAGCTCGGCGACTACGACGAGGCGCTGGCGCAGGTGGAGCGCGGGCTGGCCAGCCGCGGCGGCGCGCGCAACACGCGGCTGTTCTCGGTGCTGCTGGTCAACCGCGTGGTCTGCCTCACCGAGCTGGGCCGCGCGGCCGAGGCGGTGGCCAGCGTGCGGCAGCTGCTCGCGCTGCCCGAGGGCGAGGCCGGGCGCGGGCGCACCGCGCTGCACTTCGAGACCATGGCCATCGCCG